>Ga0207643_10001247_pt1 | contig 14945 bp, 16 predicted proteins | sample KBSMisM62_FD_184313 | JGI IMG/M metagenome (GOLD analysis project Ga0207643, IMG submission 184313) | Miscanthus rhizosphere microbial communities from Kellogg Biological Station, Michigan, USA - KBS Miscanthus M6-2 (SPAdes) (version 2) | ecosystem: Host-associated > Plants > Roots >...
GGCGGCACCGCCGAGGAAGCTGCAGACGAGGGCGGCAGGGTTGCTCTGGAGCTGGTTGACGGCCTCACCGATGTTGTCGCGGGTGTCGAGTGTGCCCGTGCGCGGGTTGTAGGCGAGGGACAGGTTGTTCAAGGCGGTGGGGGCGTCCCTGAGCGTCTCGTCCAGGGCGGCGCGCTGCTTCACGATCACCTTGGCGAACTTGTTCAGGCCGCGGATGTTCTTGCTGAGCAGCGCCTTGTTGTCCTTGACGAAGCCGTGCACCTTCACCATCGCCGTGCCCAGGTTGCGCAGGGCGGCCGCGAGGTCCTCGCGCTCACCGGCGAGCAGGTCGGCGGCCGCGGAGAGTGAGCTGTTGAACTGGCGGACGGTGGTGTCGTTGTCCGCCAGGGTCTTCACGAACACTTCCAGCTCGCGGGCGGTGCCGAACAGTTCGTCCTTGTTGTCGGCCAGGGTCTTGGTGAACTTGCCCAGGTTCTGCAGGGTCTCGTTGAACTTCACGCCCTGGCCACCGAAGTTGCGCGCCGTCGAGTCGAGCAGCCGGGTCAGGGCACCGACACCCTTGCCGTCGGTCTTGTTCACGCCCTGCGGACCGAGCGCGACCGAGAGGTTGTTGAGGCTGCCGTAGATCTGGTCGAGCTCGAGCGGGGTCGCGGTGCGGTCCGTGCCCAGGTGCGCGTCGTCGGCAAGCACGCCACCGCCCTTGTAGACCGGCGTGATCTGGATGAAACGGTCACCGACGATCGACGGCGAGATCAGCACGGCCTCGGCGTCGGACGGGAGCTTGTACTTCCCGTCGTACGACATCTTGACGATGACGTGGGTGCCAGACGGCGTCACCGTGTCGACGGTGCCGACCTTGATCCCGAGGATCTTCACGTCGGAGCCCTCGTACAGCGAGACCGCGCGCGGGAACTCCGCGACCAGCGTCTTGGAGTCCTTGCCCGGCAGAAGGAGCAGCACGAGACCGACGACCAGCGCGAGCGCCAGCACGATGCCGAGCAGGCGGGCGAGTCCGGACTTGACCATGGTCAGTTCCCCCCTGCGGAGGCGGTGCCGACCGGCGGCAGGTTCTGGATCCAGGTGTCGAACCAGGGACCGGTGCCCAGGGTGTTGGCGAAGACCCGGTAGAAGGGCGCCATCAGCCGGATGCTCTGGTCGATGTTGGCCTGGTTCTTGTTGAGGAGGTCGACGACCGACTCGAGGTTGGACAGGGCGGGCTTGAGGTCGTCGCGCGAGTCGTCGACCAGGCCCGTGAGCTGCACCGAGAGCCGGCTGGTCGAGGTGAGCAGGCGGTGCACGGACTCCCGCCGGGCGACCAGGGCCTTGAACAGCACGTCGCTGTCGTCCATCAGCTTGACGATGTCGTCGTCCCGGTCGGCGAGGATGCCGGAGACGGTGTGGGCGTTGCGCAGAAGCGAGTTGAGCTGCTCGTCGCGCCTGGCCACGTTGGCCGAGAGCACCGAGAGTCCCTGGAGGGTGCCCTGGAACTCCTCCGGCGTGTTCCTGGTGGCGGCGGCGATGGTGTTGAAGGACTTGCGCAGCCGGTCGACGTCGATCCGGTCGGTGCGCGAGGCCAGCCCTGAGAACGCCTTCACCACGTCGTACGGCGACTTGGTGCGGCTGGTGGGGATCGTGGAGCCCTCCGCGAGCTGACCGGAGCCATCGGGCTCGAGGGAGAGGAACATCTGTCCGAGCAGGGTCTTGACCTTGATCTGGGCCCCGGTCTGCGTGCCGAACTCGGTGCCCGAGTCGATCAGGAACTCGACCTTCACGTGGTCGCCGTCGAGGTCGACGGCCTTGACCTTGCCGACCCGGACGCCGGCCACCCGTACCTCGTCGTTGGGCTTGATCCCACCCGCCTCGCTGAAGCTGGCGTAGTAGGTGTCGCCGCCGCCGATGAGCGGCAGGTGGTCGGCCTTGAACGCGGCAAGGACCAGCATGGCCATCACGGCGAGGGAGATCGCCCCGATGGTCACGGGGTTGCGCTCACGGAAGGGCACGCTCACTTCAGCTCACACCGCCCCTCGTCGTTGGCGGTCTTGTAGTCGACGTCGACCGAGTTGCCGGCGGGGAGCACGATGCGGCCCTTGAACGTGCAGAGATAGAAGTTGAAGAACGAGCCGTAGATCGCGGTGCGGCCGATCTTGCTGAGCTTGATCGGCAGGATCTGCAGCGCGCGGTCGATCTCGCCGCGGCCGTCGTCGAGGTTCTTGGTGACCCGGCGAAGGTGATGGACGTCCTTGGCGAACGACGGGCGGACGCCCGTGGTCAGGTCGGCGGTCTGCTCGGCCAGGTTGGAGATGCTGTCCAGCGAGCCCAGGATCGCGCTGCGGTCGTCCTTCAGACCACCCACGAACCGCTTGAGCTCGATGATCAGCGACGTGAGCTGCTGGTCGCGCGAGGCCACCGTGCCGAGCACGTCGTTGAGGTTGTCGATCAGCTGGCCGATCACCTTGTCGCGACTGGCCAGCGTCTGGGTGATCGAGGCGGTGTTGCCGAGCAGGCCCTCGATGTTGTCGCCCTCGCCCTGGAAGATCTGGACGATCTCGAAGGAGAGCTTGTTGATGTCCGCGGGCGTGAGCGCGGCGAACAGCGGCTTGAAGCCGTTGAACAGGACGGTCAGGTCGAGCGCCGGGAACGTGCGGTCGGTCGGGATGGTCGCGTCCTCGGCGAGCATCGAGGTGTCGCCCACGCCCTGGGTGAGCGAGATGTAGCGCTGGCCGACCAGGTTGCGGTAGCGGATGGTCGCCGTCGACGACTTGGTCACCGTGGCCCGCTTGGCGACAGAGAACGTGACCAGCGCGTGCGTGCGCTTGGTGATCTCGACGTTCTTGACGCTGCCGACCTTGACCCCGGCGATGCGGATGTCGTCACCCTTGACCACGCCGGTCGCGTCGGTGAACTCCGCCTTGTAGGTGCGGGTGGACTGGAACGTGATGTTGCCGATCAGCACCACCAGCATGCCGGTCGCCAGCGTGGTGACCATCATGAAGATCATCAGCTTGACGGCGTCGCCGCGGGTCTTCTTGTCGAGGAAGCTCATCGCACGCTCACCTCAGACCCGCGTGCCAGCGGACCGAACATCAACGTCGAGAGGTCTCCTACCTGGTCTGCGGGGACCCCGAGCGCCGGCGCCGTCAGCGACACCATGAGCGCCTTGTCCGGTGGTGTGCCCGTGACCGCCGCGCGGTCGAACGACGGTGCGACCCGCTTGAGGTTGTTGCCGCCCTCGACCCCGTCGGCGAAGTCGGGCATCGAGGGCTTCGGGTGCTTCGGGCTGTACGGCGGGGTGGGCAGCGTTCCGCAGTAGGGGCCGCGGGCGTCGGCGTACCTCGGGGAGTCGGCCGGCGTGTAGCCCCGCGGCTGCTTCGGGATCGTGTGCAGGTTGATGTGGAAGACGAAGCCGCGGAACGTGTCGGCAAGGCGCGGTGCCTGGCGCACGATGCCGTCGAGCAGGCACGGGAACTCCGGCGCGTAGCGGGCGAGCAGCGCCAGCTGCTGCTCCGACACCTGGCCGAGGCGGACCAGGTTGTCGCCGTTCTCGTCGAGGAACGCGTTGGCGGTGTCGGAGAACGAGCTCACGTCGTTGAGGAACGCGTTGAGCGTCTCCTCCTTCTCCAGGAGCGTGTTTCCGGTCGTCACCGAGTTGCGGAGCGTGGCCGCGATGTCGGGGAAAACGTCGGCGTAGGTGTCGGACACCGTGCCGAGCCGCTTGAGGTCCGCGATGAGCTTCGGCATCTGGGGGTTCATCCGCTGCAGGTAGCCGTCGAGGACCTCGAGGTTGTTGCCGATCGCGTCGCCGCGCCCCTCGAGGGCGGTGGCCAGCGCGTTGAGGGTGTAGTTGATCTCGGCCGGCTGAACGGCGCGCAGCAGCGGGTAGAGGTCGTTGAGGATCTTCTCCACCTCGACCGGGAGCTGAGTCTTCTGGATGGTGTCGCCGCTCTTCAGCGCGGTGGAGGAGGGCTCTTCCGGGATCACGAGATTGACGTACTTCTCACCGAACAGCGTCTTCGGCAGGATCGAGGCGGTCACGTTGTCGGGGATGGCCCCGAGCTTGTCCGGCTGGAGGCCGAGCGTGAGGACCGCGCCGTCGTGGCTCGACTCGGCCTCCGTGACCTGGCCGATGATCTCACCGCGCACCTTCACGTCGGCGCGGGCCGGAAGGTTGAGCCCGGCGGTATCGGTGTTGAGAGTGACCTCGGAGAAGGTGGTGAACTTCTGCGTGAAGATCGCGTTGACCAGCCAGACGCCGAGCACCATCACGGCCACGAACGTGATCCCGAGGCTGCGGTGCTTGATCAGCTCCCTCATCAGCCGGCCAGCCTGACCGTCGTGTTGGCGCCCCAGATGGCCATGCTCAGGAACAGGTCGATCACGTTGATCGCCACGATCGACGTACGCACGGCACGCCCGACCGCCACCCCGACACCGGCGGGCCCGCCGGTGGCGGTGTAGCCGTGGTAGCAGTGGATCATGACCACCACGACGGCGAAGACCAGGACCTTGCCGAACGACCACAACACGTCGCCCGGTGGCAGGAACTGGTTGAAGTAGTGGTCGTAGGTGCCGGGACTCTGGCCGAAGAACTGGGTGACCACGAGTCGGGTGGCGAAGTACGACGAGAGCAGCCCGACGACGTACAGCGGCACGATCGCGATCAGGCCGGCGATGATCCGGGTGGTGACCAGGAACGGCAGCGACGGGATCGCCATCACCTCGAGGGCGTCGACCTCCTCGGAGATGCGCATCGCGCCCAGCTGGGCCGTGAAGCCGCAGCCGACCGTGGCCGCCAGCGCGATGCCGGCGACCAGCGGGGAGATCTCGCGGGTGTTGAAGTAGGCGGAGACGAAGCCGGAGAAGGCGGCGGTGCCGATCTGGTTCAGCGACGCGTAGCCCTGGAGCCCGACCTCGGTGCCGGTGAAGAACGCCATCGCGGTGATCACGCCAACGGTGCCGCCGATGACGGCAAGCGCGCCGCTGCCGAGCGTCACCTCGGCGAGCAGCCGCATGATCTCCTTCTTGTAGCGACGGATCGCCCGCGGAGTCCAGGCGAGCGCTCGCACGAAGAACGCCAGCTCCTCACCGAGGCTGTCGATCGTCTTCAGCGGGCGCTGGTAGAGCGACTTGACGTTGGCCATCCCGCTCACCCCGTCTTCGGTGGAACGAGCTGGAAGTAGATGGCCGACATCACGAAGTTGACGACGAACAGCAGCATGAACGTGATCACCACGGACTCGTTCACCGCGTCGCCGACACCCTTCGGGCCGCCGCCGGCGTTCATGCCCTTGTAGCAGGCGACGATGGCGGCGATCAGCCCGAAGACGAGCGCCTTGGCCATGCCTTGCCAGAGGTCGGGAAGCTGCGCGAGCGCTGTGAAGGAGGCGAGGTACGCCCCTGGAGTGCCGTCCTGCAGCACGACGTTGAAGAAGTAGCCGCCGACCACACCGACCACGCTGACCAGGCCGTTGAGGAAGAACGCGACCAGCATGCAGGCCAGGACGCGGGGTACGACGAGCCGCTGGATCGGGTCGATCCCGAGCACCATCATCGCGTCGAGCTCCTCGCGGATCTTGCGTGCGCCCAGGTCGGCCGCGATCGCCGAGCCTCCGGCGCCCGCGATCAGCAGCGAGGTGGCGATCGGACCCGCTTCCCGGACCACCGCCAGCACGGCGGCGGAGCCCGTGAACGACTGGGCGCCGAACTGCTTGATCAGTCCACCGACCTGCAGTGCGATCACCGCCCCGAACGGGATCGCCACCAGCGCGGTCGGCACGATCGTCACCGAGGCGATGAACCAGGCCTGCTGGATGAACTCACGGAGCTGGAACGGACGCTTGAACAGGTTGCGGGCCACGTCGAGCCCGAAGGCGAACAGGTTGCCCGCGGTCCCGATCGGGGCCAGCAGGCGCGAGGAGGTCAGGGAGGCCATCTGTCAGCGAGCTCCCGTCCGGTGGTCGGGGACGGCAAGGCCGCCCGAGGTCCCCAGGGTCACGTTCAGCTCCCCGGCGCCAGGGACATGTTCTCCTCGAACGAGCCCGGGGGCGGCGTGACGTCGTTGTCGCGGCACCAGGCGCCCGGCTCGCGCTGGCTGCGCCTTGCCATGCCGCTCGATGGCTCGAGCTGCCGCGGGATCGGGGGCAGTGGCGGCATCTCGAGGTCCTTCTCGGCCTCGAGCTCGTCGGCGTCCTTCTCCTCTGACATGCCGATCGGGCCGACCGTCTGGGCATTCAGGAACTGGCGCACGACCGGTTCCTCCGAGGACAGCAGCATCTCTCGCGGACCGAACATCGCGAGGTGCTTGTGGAAGAGCAGGCCGATGTTGTCCGGGACCGTGCGGGCGGTGGTGATGTCGTGGGTCACGATCAGGAACGTCGCGTCGATCTGCGCGTTGAGGTCGATGAACAGCTGGTTGATGAACGACGTGCGCACCGGGTCGAGGCCGGAGTCCGGCTCGTCGATCAGCAGGATCTCGGGATCGAGGACGAGGGCGCGGGCGAGACCGGCGCGCTTGCGCATGCCGCCGGAGATCTCCCCGGGGAGCTTGTCCTCGGCACCGACGAGGCCGACCAGCTCCATCTTCTCCATCACGACGGCCCGGATGTCGGACTCGGACTTCTTCGTGTGCTCGCGCAGCGGGAAGGCGACGTTGTCGTAGAGGTTCATCGAGCCGAACATGGCGCCGTCCTGGAACAGCACGCCGAACAGCTTGCGGATCTCGTAGAGCTCCTTCTCCGGGCAGGTGGCGATGTCCGTGCCCTCGATCATGATGCTGCCCCGGTCGGGCTTGAGCAGCCCGATCAGCGCCTTGAGGAACACCGACTTGCCGGTGCCGGAGGGGCCCAGCATGACCGAGACCTCACCGGCCGGGATGGTGAGGGTGACGTCGCCCCAGATCAGTTGCTTGCCGAAGGACTTCGTGAGGTCGGTGACCTCGATCTGCGTACCCATACCGACCCTCGTCCCTCTCCCGTCGCTGCTGCCGTGCCTCGCTCGCCGCACACGTCTCCCCGCCGTGAACAACGACTACTCGCGGGTTAAGTTACGCGGACCTGCGTGACCCATCCCCCGGCACCCAGTGATTCGGTGTACACCTGTTCCGGTTCGTCACCCTAGGGCAACCTGCCGGCTCTGTGACCCTCCCCACGTACCGGACATGCAAACGACGGCCGCCCCGCATCCGCGGGACGGCCGTCGAAACGAGTTCAGCGCGAGGTCACTTGAGCGTGACCTTGGCGCCGGCGCCCTCGAGCGCCTCCTTGGCCTTCTCGGCGGTCTCCTTGTTGGCCTTCTCGATAACCGCCTTCGGAGCGGCCTCGACCAGCTCCTTGGCCTCCTTCAGGCCCAGGCTCGTGAGCGCACGAACCTCCTTGATCACGTTGATCTTCTTCTCGCCGGCAGCCTCGAGGACGACGTCGAACTCGTCCTGCTCGACGGCCTCCTCGACGGCAGCGCCGCCGCCCTGGCCGGGGGCGGGAGCAGCCGCGACCGGCGCGGCGGCGGTGACGTTGAAGGTCTCCTCGAACTGCTTCACGAACTCGCTGAGCTCCAGGAGGGTCATCTCCTTGAAGCCGTCCAGGAGCTCTTCGGTGCTGAGCTTCGCCATGGTGGCTGAACCTTTCCGTTGTGGTGCCAGCGGCACCGGGTGTGGTCGTCGGCCCGGAAGTCAGGCCTCGCCTGATTTACGGGGTGCTTGCCTCGGTCGGCTCCGCGGTCTCCGCGGGGGCGTCGTCGGCGATGTCCTCGGCTGCTGCCTCGGAGGTGCCCTCGGGCTCTGCGTCGACCGCAGCGTCCTCGGTCGGTGTCGGTTCCTCGGCGGCCGCTGCCGGCTCCCCGGCACCTCCACCCAGGATCGACGGGTCCTCCTCGGCCTTCGCCTGGAGCGCGGCGGCGAGCCGGGCAGCCTGGGCGAGCGGGGCGTTGAGGAGGTAGACGGCCTGGCTCAGCGAGGCCAGCATCGCGCCTGCCAGCTTGCCCAGGAGCACCTCGCGGGACTCGAGATCGGCCAGCTTGGCGATGTCCTTGGTGTCCATCGGGGCACCGTCGACGTAACCGCCCTTGATCACGAGGGCGGGGTTTGCCTTGGCGAAGTCACGCAGACCCTTGGCCGCCTCGACCAGGTCGCCGTTGATGAAGGCGATGGCGGTCGGACCGGTGAGCAGGGCGTCGAAACCCTCGACACCTGCCTCCTTGGCGGCGATCTGGGTCAGCGTGTTCTTGACCACGGCGTAGTTGGCGTTCTCGCCGAGCGCACGCCGCAGATCCTGCAGCTGCTTCACGGAGAGACCGCGGTACTCGGTCAGCACAGCACCAGCGGAGTCGTTGAACTGCTCGACGATCTCCGCCACGGCTGCGGTCTTGTCTGGCCGCGCCATGGGTCTCCTTCCAACTCTGCACGTGAGGTGCACCCGCCGGCGGGATGTCCGCGGCGGGCGAAGCAGAAGGACCGGGAAAGAAGAGCGCCCCGGCCGGGTGAACGACACAGGGCACAGGGCGTTGGACGACCAGAGGTCGGGAACTCACTGTCACCTGCGCAGGTCGCCCGCACTGCGGGACCTTCCGTCACCCGGAGGTGACGACCGGCGGTCTTCGGCTTCGCGGATCAGGATACGAGACGCTCTGCCCTCGACCAAATCGGCGCCGGAGTGACGAGACGGCCCGGCACCACGTGGGTGCCGGGCCGTCTCCGTACGGATCCGGGGGTTCAGGCCTCGTCGTCCGCCGCGACGTTGCGCGTGCGGTTGGGGTCGACTTGGACGCCGGGACCCATGGTCGTGGAGACGGTGATCTTGCGGATGTAGCGGCCCTTGGAGCTGGCCGGCTTGAGCCGGAGCACCTCCTCCAGCGCGGCGGCGTAGTTCTCGGCGAGCTGGACCTCGGAGAAGGACGCCTTGCCGATGATGAAGTGCAGGTTGGCGTGGCGGTCGACGCGGAACTCGATCTTGCCGCCCTTGATGTCCGAGACGGCCTTCGCGACGTCGGGAGTCACGGTGCCGGTCTTCGGGTTGGGCATCAGTCCGCGCGGGCCGAGGACGCGGCCGAGTCGCCCCACCTTTCCCATCATGTCGGGGGTCGCGACGACGGCGTCGAAGTCGAGCCAGCCCCCGTTGACCTTCTCGATCAGCTCGTCGCCGCCGACGAGGTCGGCGCCCGCCTCGCGTGCGGCCTCGGCCTTGTCACCGTTGGCGAAGACCAGGACCCGGGAGGTCTTGCCGGTGCCGTGCGGGAGGTTGACGGTGCCGCGGACCATCTGGTCCGCCTTGCGCGGGTCGACGCCGAGGCGCATGGCCACATCGACGGTCTGGTCGAACTTCTTCTTGGGGCCGGAGGTCGCGATCTTGATCGCGGCGCGAGGGGCGAAGAGCTCATCCCTGTCGTACGTCTCCGCGAGCTCACGGTAGGTCTTGCTGCGCTGCATGGCTGGTTCTCTCTTTCCAGATGTGGTCAGTGCGGGCCAACGCGGGGCCCTGCCACAGGCTTCTCGGGTGGGCGGTGCCTGCTTCGTGGTGCTCAGTCGGTGGTGACACCCATGGAGCGGGCGGTGCCCTCGATGATCTTCATGGCCGCGTCGATGTCGTTGGCGTTGAGGTCGGGCAGCTTCGTGGTCGCGATCTCGCGCACCTGGTCCTTGGTCAGCTTGCCGACCTTGTCCTTGTGCGGGACGCCGGAGCCCTTGGCCAGCCCGGCAGCCTTCTTGATCAGCTCCGCGGCCGGCGGCGTCTTCGTGATGAACTCGAAGCTCCGGTCCTCGTAGATCGTGATCTCGACCGGGATGACGTTGCCGCGCATCGCCTCGGTGGCAGCGTTGTAGGCCTTGCAGAACTCCATGATGTTCACGCCGTGGGGGCCGAGCGCGGTGCCCACGGGAGGTGCAGGAGTCGCCGCCCCGGCCTGCAGCTGCACCTTGACGAGAGCAGCGATCTTCTTCTTGGGAGGCATGTCTATCTTTCACTTTCTTCTGTCGTGGTCATGACGGGCGGGTGCCCTGCCACATGTGCTGTTCTGGGTTTCGAGACGCGAGCTCCGGTCAGACGCGCTGGATCTGGCTGAAGCTCAGCTCGACCGGGGTCTCCCGGCCGAAGATCTCGACGAGGGCCTTGACCCTCTGGGCTTCGACGTTGATCTCGGTGATCGTGGCGTGCAGGGTCGCGAACGGCCCGTCGACGACCATGACCGAGTCGGAGACGTCGAAGTCCGCCACCTCGACCTGCTTGCGCGGCGTGGCGGTCGCGGTGCCACCGCCGGCAGGGGCGGCGGCGGCCGCCTCGGCGCTGGCCTGGACGGCGGGGCCGAGCATGTTCTCGACCTCCTCCAGGCTGAGCGGGATCGGTTGATGGCTGTGGCCCACGAAGCCGGTGACGGACGGCGTGTGCCGCACCGCCGACCAGGACTCGTCGGTGAGGTCCATCCGGACCAGGACGTAACCGGGGAGCACGGTGCGCTTGACGATCTTGCGCTGTCCGTTCTTGATCTCGGCGACCTCCTCGGTGGGGACCACGATCTCGTGGATGTAGTCCTCCATGTTGAGCGAGGTGGTGCGGTTCTCGAGGTTGGCCTTCACCCGGTTCTCCATGCCGGAGTAGGTGTGGACCACGAACCAGTCGCCGGGCTTGGTGCGCAGCGACTCGCGGAACTCCTCCAGCGGGTCGACGGCGGGCTCGTCGACGCCCGGCTCGTCAGTGGCCTCGCCGGTGGCGGGGTCCTCGGGCAGCTCGCCCGGCTCGGTCACCGGCTCGGTCACGGGCTCGGTCACGGGCTCGCTCAGCGTCTCCTCGGGCGCCACGTCGATCGGCGCGTCCCCAGTGGTGCCGTCGGGGGACGGGTCGACCGCCGGGTCGTTGAGCTCCTGGGTCTCGGCGGGCGCTTCGTCGTACTGCTGCGACACGGTTACTCCGTCACCTTCTCGTCAGTTCTCGGGTGCTGCCTGCGGCTCCGGGCCGGGCGGCGGGCTTGTGCGGGAGGGGCTAGCCGAACACCTTGAAGACCAGCTTGCCGAAGCCCAGGTCGAGCAGCGACACGTATCCCATCACCAGCAGCACGAACACGACCACCACGATGAAGTAGGTGATCAGCTGCTGCTGGCTCGGCCAGACGACCTTGCGGAGCTCGGCCACCACCTGGCGGTAGAACGTGACCGGGCTGGGCCGCTCCCGGTTGCCCGCGGCGCGCACAGACTTGCTGTCCGTCACGATCTCCTCCAACTCACCGAATGCCTGTGTTGCTCTGTCTCGCAGGGCACGAGGGACTTGAACCCCCAACCTTCGGTTTTGGAGACCGATGCTCTGCCAGTTGAGCTAGTGCCCTACGGCGGTCACCCGCGACCAGCGCGCCACAGTCCGCCGGCTGGCGGACTGTGGGCATGACGACCAAGGGTGAGAACCACCAAAGGTGAAGTGTACGGGGGAACCGGAGGGCAAGTCGAACCGAGCGGAGGCGCTCGCCGGGTGCCCACGCCCCGGTCCGGAAACCGGGCTGACGCCGACACTACGATGGGCGGCATGAGCAGCTCCTCCCCGTCGTCCTCCGCCCTGCACCGCGTCTCCGGCCGGATCGGGGGCATCGCCGAGTCCGCCACGCTCAAGGTGGACGCGAAGGCGAAGGCGCTCAAGGCGGGGGGGCGCCCGGTGATCGGGTTCGGTGCCGGCGAGCCCGACTTCCCGACCCCGGACTACATCGTGGAAGCCGCCGTCGAGGCGTGCCGCGACCCGAGGAACCACCGCTACACGCCGGCCGGCGGCCTGCCGGAGCTGAAGGCAGCGATCGTCGAGAAGACGCTCCGCGACAGCGGGTACGACGTGGAGCCGGCCCAGGTGCTGGTCACCAACGGCGGCAAGCAGGCGATCTACGCGGCGTTCGCGGCGCTGGTCGACCCGGGCGACGAGGTGATCCTCCCCGCGCCGTACTGGACCACCTACCCGGAGGCGATCCGGCTGGCCGGTGGAGTGCCGGTCGAGGTCCTGGCCGACGAGACCCAGGACTACAAGGTCACCGTCGAGCAGCTGGAGGCGGCGCGCACGGAGCGCACCCAGGTGCTGCTGTTCTGCTCCCCGTCCAACCCCACCGGCTCGGTCTACTCCGTCGAGGAGATCAAGGCGATCGGCGCCTGGGTGGAGGAGCACGGCCTCTGGGTGGTCACCGACGAGATCTACGAGCACCTGGTCTACGACGGGTTCGAAACCGGCTCCCTGCCGGTGCTGTGCCCAGCGCTCACCGACACCTGCGTCGTTGTCAACGGGGTCGCCAAGACCTACGCGATGACCGGCTGGCGGGTCGGCTGGGCGATCGGCCCGAAGGACATGATCAAGGCCGCGACCAACCTGCAGTCGCATGCCACGTCCAACGTCGCCAACGTCTCCCAGCGGGCCGCGATCGCCGCGGTCTCGGGCGACCTGGCCGCCGTCGAGGAGATGAAGCAGGCATTCGACCGCCGCCGGAAGACAATCGTGTCGATGCTGAACGAGATCGACGGCGTGGTCTGCCCGGAGCCCAAGGGCGCCTTCTACGTGTACCCGTCCGTCAAGGGCCTGCTCGGCCGTGAGCTCGATGGGGTCACCCCGGAGACCTCGGCGGAGCTGGCCGAGCTGGTCCTGGACAAGGCCGAGGTGGCCGTCGTCCCGGGTGAGGCGTTCGGGTCGCCGGGCTACCTGCGGCTCTCCTACGCGCTGGGCGACGACGACCTGGTCGAGGGCGTCACCCGGCTCCAGAAGCTCTTCGCCTGAGGGTGGAGCGCCGTCGGGACCTCCAGAGCCTGCCCAAGGCGCACCTGCACCTCCACTTCACGGGGTCGATGCGGCACACGACCCTGATCGAGCTCGCCGCGCGCGACGGCATCCACCTGCCCGACGCGCTGGTCGAGGACTGGCCGCCGGTGCTGTCCGCGGCCGACGAGAAGGGCTGGTTCCGGTTCCAGCGCCTGTACGACGTGGCCCGCTCGGTGCTGCGGACCGAGGGGGACGTCCGCCGGCTGGTGCTCGAGGCCGCCGAGGACGACGTCGCCGACGGGGGCGTGTGGCTGGAGATCCAGGTCGACCCCAGCGGCTACGCGGCCAAGTTCGGCGGAATCACGGCGTTCACCGACCTGGTCCTCGACGCGGTGGCCGATGCCGCCGGCCGAACCGGGCTGGGCATCGCGGTCGTGATCGCGGCCAACCGCACCCGGCACCCCCTCGATGCCCGCACCCTGGCCCGGCTGGCCTCGCAGTACGTCGACCGCGGCGTGGTCGGTTTCGGCCTCTCCAACGACGAGCGGCGCGGCCGCACCCGTGACTTCGCACCGGCGTTCCGGATCGCCGATCGCGCCGGGCTGCTGCTCGACCCGCACGGAGGCGAGCTGCTGGGACCCGAGAGCGTGCGGCTCTGCCTCGACGAGCTCCATGCCCAGCGGCTCGGCCACGGGGTCCGGGTGGCCGAGGACCCCGCCCTGCTCGACCGGGTGGTCCAGGCCGGGGTCGCGCTCGAGGTGTGCCCGACCTCCAACGTGGCGCTGGGCGTCTACTCCGACCTGACCTCGGTGCCGCTGCCGGAGCTGCTCGCGGCCGGTGCGACGGTCGCGCTGGGCGCCGACGACCCCTTGCTGTTCGGTTCCCGGCTGGTCGGCCAGTACGCCACGATGCGCGCCGCGCACGGTCTCACGGACGACCAGCTGGCGGAGCTGGCCCGGATGTCGCTACGCGCCTCGCGCGCCCCCGACACGCAGACCAAGGAGTGGGTGTCCGCGGTCGACACCTGGTTGGCACAATCCGGGTCATGAGCCAGTACCCCGGTCCGGACCCGGACGACCCCTTCTCCCAGCCGCCGAACGAGTCAGGAACGCCCGCGGACCAGGGGCCGCCGCCGGCCGACGCGGGTGCCAAGCCGGAGGGCTCCGGCGTCGAGGAGACCGCGCCGATCCAGCGCGAGGAGATGGGCTACTGGGAGAAGAAGGCGCTGGAGGACCAGGCGCGGCTGCAGCAGGAGGCGAACCCGCCGGGCGGCCAGCCGGGGGACCAACCGGGGGACCAGTCGGGTGACCAACAGGCCGGTGACCAGTAGGATGGGCCGCCGGCTGCGCCCCCGCCCCCGCCGGCACCCCCGTCGTACGGGCAGCAGGACCCGCAGTACGGGCCCCAGTACGGGCCCCAGTACGGGCCCCAGTACGGGCCCCAGTACCAGACGCCCCCGCCGCAGGACCCGCAGTGGTACGGCGCGACCGGGGCTGGCTACGGGCAGTACCAGCAGCCCCCGAGTGGCCCCTACGGGCAGCAGGGCTACGGCCAGCAGTACGGGTACACCTACCTGGTGCCGAACCACCCGCAGGCGACGACGGCACTGGTCCTCGGGCTGATCGGGTTGATCGGTGGGTGCCTGTGCGGGCTGCCGCTGCTCGCCTCCCCGTTCGCGTGGGCGGTCGGGGCCAGGGCCAGGCGCGAGATCAAGGAGGCGCACGGCCAGCTCGGCGGTGCCGGCAACGCGCAGGCCGGCTACGTCACCGGAATCATCGGAACAGTGCTGCTGGTGCTCGCGGTGTTCGCGCTGGTGCTGCTGCTGGTGATCGGCATCGCGACCAACGGGTCGGCCGAGCCGACCTTCACGGAGTTCTGACCCGCGTTACGGGAGCTCGCAGCCGACCAGCGCCGGTTCGGGCGCCAGCACGATGCCGAAGCGTTCGTGCACCCCCCGGCGGATCTCGCCGGCCAGCGCCAGGAGGTCACCCGTGGTGGCCGAACCGCGGTTGGTGATCGCCAGGGTGTGCTTGTCCGAGAGTGCCGCCGGGCCGGGGGCGCCGTAGCCCTTGGTGAAGCCGGCCCGCTCGATCAGCCAGGCGGCGCTGGTCTTCACCAGGCCCTCTGGCTGCGGCCAGGCCGGCGCACCCTCGGGCACGGCGGCGGGTGCGACGACCGGGTTGGTGAAGAACGAACCGGCGCTCCAGGTGTCGTGGTCGGCGGGGTCGAGCACCATGCCCTTCGAGC
>Ga0207643_10001250_pt1 | contig 14937 bp, 8 predicted proteins | sample KBSMisM62_FD_184313 | JGI IMG/M metagenome (GOLD analysis project Ga0207643, IMG submission 184313) | Miscanthus rhizosphere microbial communities from Kellogg Biological Station, Michigan, USA - KBS Miscanthus M6-2 (SPAdes) (version 2) | ecosystem: Host-associated > Plants > Roots > Rhizosphere...
CTGGTGCGCGGCAACGGAGTGTCAGCGGCGACACGCGATGTCACCACGTAGCCGGGCGACGCGCGGAACTCGTCGCCCGTCTGGTTGTCAAGCAATGACAGGAGGCCAATAGTGGTCGCGACGGCGAGTGCCGCAGCCGCGGCGAGCCAGGGCGAGGTCCATGACGTTCTGCGATGCCAGGGCACGACGCGGTCGACGGGCTGGAACGCCAGCCACATCTCGTGCGCCACGCGCCACGCTTCCGCGCAGGCTGCGTCTGTTGCCGTGCGATCGATCAACGCGCGGCGTTCGGCAGTCGGCAACTGCCCGGACACGGCGCGCCAGACCTGCTCGCGCGTCTCGTCGGACAGTTCTTCGTTTGGCAACTCCGCCAGCGAGCGGAAGCCTTCCTGAAGCGTCTCGTCCAATTCGAGTCTGGTCACGGTCGTAGCCCCTTGGCCTTGAGACATACCCGCAGATCCGACAGGCCGCGGTAGACAAGGTTCTCGGTCCGCTTGAACGCCCAATCCAGGAGGCGCGCCGCCTCGGCAACCGTGTGACCCTGGAGATGGAGAGCCACGGCCAGGCGGCGTTCGTGTTTCATGGCCCTGAGGCATCCACGGATCCCTCGACCAATCTGTCGTGCTGCGGCAGTGCGTTCCGGATCCTCTTTGGCGCGTGCCACGAGTACAGCGTCTTCGTGAAGATCGGTCTCGCGGCGTCGTCGCATCCGCCGCAGTTCGTCGACGAGCACGCTGTAGGCGACCTTGTACAGGTAGGACGCTGCGGCGGCGGGATTCCGCTCACCCGGCGATCGCCGTTCCACGATGTGCATCACTCGAAGCAGCGCGGTCTGGACGAGGTCGTCGCGTTTGTCAGCCATCCAGTTCGGGCACAGACGGTTGACAGCTCGTGCGATGTCGCGCCGGAGTGCAACATAGTCGATGGTCTCGTCGATGTTGGCGACCGATTCCCCGAGAGCGATGACAGACGGAAACGGTTCAGAGGCTGCCATACACCCCTAGTGCGGCAGTCTCGCGAAACGTATCAACCCGCGACTTTGGCTTTCCCATCGTTCCGACGGGCTGAAAAGTTGGTAAAGCTGGCGGCTGCTGGAAGCTCGTCCGACCTCGCGTGCGCGCGATTCGTCCTCGCGAGTGTGGCGATAGGTGCTGGAGCGCCAATTGCACGGCTCGTTCAGCTGTGGAAGACAGCGACTCAGCTGATGACAGCAATCGACCAAGACGCGGTCGCAGGTTCATTCGCGGACTTGGGATATTTGCCGGTGTAATCTGCGCGCTGCTGATCATCGCGCTGATCGCCGTTCACACTCCTCCCGCACGTCGCTACGTTACCGAGCAAGTCGTCGCGCTCCTGGCGCGTGAGCAGATCGAATTCAGCACCGACCAGCTCGGCTACAACGTCCTGAACGCGTCCGTGAACCTGCGGAACATTCGCGTTCGCTCCACCGCGTGGCCAGATGCACCCGTCTTCGCAACTATCGGGCGAGCACAGATCGATCTCAGTCTGGTGCAACTGCTGCGCGGTCGCTACGTCGTGCAGTCGGGGACGGTGGACGACATCGACATCCACTACGTCGTCGACGAGCAGGGTCGCGACAACCTGCCGCGTCCGCCGTCCGATCCCAACCAACCGCAGAAGCCGCTCGACTACCTCGTGTCGTCTCTGAAGATCGATCGAGCCCGCGTTCGCTACGAGAACCGCGCGCAGCAGATCGACGCCCAGCTCCCGCTTTCCTCGATTGAAGTCAGCGGAAACGAGCTGACCGACCGCCACGAGATTCGTCTGGAGGCTGCTCGCGGTGACGTGCGCGTCGGGGATCGTGAAGCCGCGATCGATCGACTGACCGGGCAGATCGATCTGGGTAAAGACGATGTGTCCATCGAGCGGCTCGACGTCGATACAACCGGGTCGCACGCCAGCCTGAGCGGAACGATCACACAGTTCGATGCGCCCGTGGCCGACCTCGCATTGAAGTCCACTCTCGACACGATGGCGGTCGCCGGCGTGGCGAAGCTGGACGAACCCGTGAGCGGATCGGTCACCATCGACGCGACGGCGAAGGGACCACTCTCGACACCAGCAATCGAGGCGCGCGTATCCGGAACAGATCTCCAGTATCGCGAGCTTCGCGATGTTCAGCTGCAGGCCGACGCCACGTACGATCTCGCGACGCGGCAGGCCGCAGTCTCGTCGTTGCAGGTGCGGGCACCGTGGGGCAGCGTCACTGGTGACGGCGCCCTCGCGCTCGACGACGCCGGGCAATCGCGTGTGCAGGCCGACATCAGCGACGTGGATGCCGCAGCCGTCATGCGCGGGCTTCGGTTGGACTTTGTTGCCGCGACGCGCGTCAATGGCAAGCTCCAGGCTGCCTGGCCCGGGCTCGACTACCTGAAAGCGAAAGGCGCGGCCGATGCCACACTGCGGCCGACCGCGTCGGCGACGTCGCGTTCGACGATGCCGCTCAGTGGCCGCATCGTGGCGCGTGGAGACGGAAGACGCGTGGACGCGCAACTCTTGAAGATCGCGGTGCCAGGCGCTGAAGTCAATGGAACTGTCGCCGTGACGAGTGATCGACGCCTGGAAGGCGAGGTCACCGGGAGCTCGGCCGATGTCGGAACGCTGGCCTCCGCGATCGAGGCGCTGACCGGCAAGCCGCGCGGATCGCTGCTGCCGACACCCGTCAACGGAAGTGTCGAACTCAATGCACGCCTCGGCGGAGCGATCGACGCACCAACCGCAACGACCACCATCACTGCTCCAGCACTCAAGGTGGGCACAGCAGACGGGCTCGCGTTGAACGCCGAAGCCGCGTACGATCCGAGCGCAATCACTATCACTCGGGCGGACATTACCTGGCAACAGGCAACGGCCCATCTCGACGGGCGCGTCGGGCTCGGCCAGAGCCAGCAAATCGCTCTGAACATCTCCAGCGACAATCTGTCGCTGCAGTCGATGCTCGAGGCGATGAATCAAGCTGGCGTGCCGGCCTCAGGCACGCTCAGTGTGCGCGGCACCGTGACCGGAACAACGGCGCGACCCATGGCGCAATTCACAGCACAGGGCTCCGACCTCGTCGCGTACGACGAGACAATTGGCACGCTCAACGCGGATATCCGTCTCGATGGACGTGAACTGACCGTTACCGAGCTCATCATCGACAAGCCGCAGCCCGATCAACCTGGCCGGCTGACGGCGACCGCGACGTACAACCTGGATCGCAGCACGTACACCTTTGATCTCCAGTCGAAGGGCGTGCGTCTCGTCGGTCTGTTGTTGCCGAATGGTCAGCGTGTGCGCGGCGACGTGCAGACTCTCACGGCCAAAGGCACCGGGAGTGTCAGCTCACCGGAAGGTACCGTTGACCTCGCGGTCGACGCACTCGAGATCGAGTCCCCTCAGGCCGCTGGTTCATCCGAGCAGAATCCTGCGCGTATCGCTCAACTCGGTCGCGTCGTCATCATGGCCGTTGCGAAGAACAACGAGGCGACCATCAACGCCACGTCGGAGCGCTTCAACCTCGACGCGGATGCGCTGATCGGACTGATGCGACCGTGGCCGGCCACGCTGAAGCTACGCGCCGACAGGCTGGACCTTGCAGCGCTTCCAACTCAAGCCGCGCCCGAAAACGCCGCAAGCAAGCTGTCGGGACTCGAAGGTCAGCTCCGCGCGACCATCGATGCATCCGGCAACCTGTCGGAGCCTGAAAAAGGGCGGGCGACTGTCGCGCTCGAAGCGCTCGAGGGCATGTGGAACGGGCGTCCGTTCAAGGTCACGAGTCCGTCACCGGTTCAGTACGCGGACGAGCGACTCACGGTGGACAAGCTCGAGGTCATGGCCAGCGATGCCTCGCTCACGGTCACGGGCAACCTGCCGCTGACCGATGAAGCCCCTCCCGGAGCGATCGACCTGAACCTGCGGGGCAATCTGGCAACGGTCGCGCAGTACCTGCCGCCCGAAACGAACATCGCCGCCGATGGCGCCATCGAGTTGACCGGGTCACTGCGCGGGACCCTGAAGCGGATCGATCCCGACCTGACGCTGACCGTTGATAACGGCCTCATCCTGTCGCCGCAGCTCGAGCCGGGCTTCTCGAACATCACTCTGCGTGCGAAGGTCGAAAACGGTGAAGCCGCGATCGAACAGCTCTCAGCACGCTGGGGCACGGCGTCGCTCGAGGCATCTGGCAAGGTCCCGCTCGAGGTTCTGCCGGCACTTCCGGTAGACATTCCTCGCATGAGTGGTCCGGCCACGTTCAAGGCTGCGGTCCTCGGCCTGGATCCGTCGGCGATCCCGGGTGCGCCTCCTCAGCTCAGTGGGCGGATCAGCGCCGACGCCGAAGTCGCGGCCGCGAGTGCAGACATAAATGCCATCAAAGGGCAGATCACATTCCATGAACTCGACGTCGCGTTCAGCGGGCTCAGCCTGGCACAGCAGCAGGCGTCGTTGATCACGATCGCCGGCGGCGCCGCGCAGATCGAACAGCTCAACCTGACCGGGTCAGCGGGCGAGATTCACGCCAGCGGGAATGTCGAACTGGTGGGCGATCGCGCGCTGAACGTGGATGTCGATGGCGGCATCAACGTGGCCGCGGCGTCACTCGTGAGCGATCGGATCCGAGCCGAGGGTGATTCGGCGCTGAAGCTGATGGCCAGAGGCACGCTGAACAGTCCCGAGGTGACCGGATCGGTCGACCTCGTGAACGCACGTGCCGTCAGCGACGAGCCGAACGTGGCGGCCGAAAACATCTACGCGCATGTCGATCTCGAAGGCAGGCGGATCGTGCTGACACGGCTTGAAGGCGACGTGAACGGCGGCACGCTCAAGGGATCCGGCGACGTCTCATTTGAAGAGGGAACGCTTAGCGGCATCAACCTCGAGATTTCGACGATGAACGTCGCCTACGATGCGCCGCTCGATCTTCGAAGCATCTCCGATTCAGACATCAAGATCACAAAGAACGGCGACGACATCGTCGTCAGCGGTCAGGTCACTATCGACGAGGCCGGGCTGACGGGCGACATCAACTTCGACACCGGCCTGCTGGCGGCCATGACCGCCCCACGCAAGCTCGATCTGACGGAACAACGCAATCCGATCCTGGAGCGCGTTCGATTCAACATCGCCGTCAAAACGGCCTCGCCCATTCTCGTGGACAACAATCTCGCCCGCGCGGAGGTGGACACCGACCTGAGGGTCGTTGGCACGGCGTACGAAACCGGACTGCTTGGTGAGTTGACGCTGCTCGAGGGATCTGAAATCCGACTGAACGAGCGCCGGTACGAGGCTGAACGCGGCGTCATCACCTTCGCGGACGAGCGCCGAATCTACCCTTCGTTCGACCTCCTGCTCAACACGACGGCGAGTCCCTACGACATCACGATCGCGGTGACCGGCACGCCCGGTGATACGGAAACCACGCTGACCTCCAGCCCGTCCCTGCCTGAGCCGGACATCATGGCGATACTGGTTACCGGCCGGACGCTCGACCAGATGCGCGGCGAAGAGTACGAGGTCGCCCGCGCGCAGGTGCTTTCGTATATGGCCGGCCGCGTGGGCTCTAGTCTGGGACGCAGTGTTCAGCAGGCAACGGGCCTCTCTGAAGTCCGGATCGAGCCGACGCTGATCGCCAACGAAACCGACCCGAGCGCCCGACTGACCGTCGGTCAGTCGGTCACCGACGAGCTGAAACTCGTGTACTCGACGAACCTCACGGACAGCAACGATCAGATCTGGATCGCTGAGTACGACGTGACGCGCAGGTTCCAGACACGCGGCGTGCGTCAGGAAGACAACAGCTACCGCCTGGATTTTCGCCACGACGTGCGGTTCGGCGGGCAACCCGAGCCGCGACGGTCCAAACGCGTGCAACCGGAGGTCGCCGAGGTCGCCGTCAAAGTCCCGTCGGGCGTGGACGAAGCCGTGGTCCGCAAGGAGTTCGGCATCAAGGCGGGCGACCACTACGACTTCTTCCAAATTCGCAATGGCACGCAGCGCGTCGAGAAGTTCTTCGTGGATCAGGGCTACCTGCAATCGCGGGTTCACCTCGAACGGGGCGTCGACGCGGACCAGACTCATCTTACGCTGACCGTGACGACGGGACCGAAGGTGAACCTGCAGTTCATGGGTGCGATGCCCCCGGCGAAGGTCGTCAACGAGGTCAAAGCGCAGTGGCATCGCGGCGTGTTCGACAAGCAACGTGGCGACGCCGGAACGGATCGCCTGCGCGAGTGGTTGATGGACGACAACTACCTGCAGACGAAGATCGAGTTCGAGATCCAGAACGTGAGCGACGAGGAGCGGCGCGTCACGTTCAATATCCAGCCCGGCACACGCTCGAACAAGGTGGTGATCGCCTTCGAGGGAGCGTCCGGGATCGATTCAAATATGCTCGATAAGATCATCGAGCAGCAGCGCCTGGAGCGTAAGCTCTACACCGACCCGCTCGTGGTCACCGAACTGCTCCAGCGCTACTATCGCGAGCAGGGATATTTAGCCGCCGAGATCGATCAACCTCGCTACGAGTACGAAGGTCCCATCGCGCGGATCGTGCTCGCGGTTCGGGAAGGGGCGAAGTTCAACGCGCGGAACGTCACGGTTTCCGGCAATAGCGTCTACACGACGGATGTCCTGATCTCGCAACTGCCGGTGATAGCTGGTCAGCCGTTCGTGCCGGCGGCGGCGGAGAATTCACTCGAGAAGATCCGCGAACTCTATTGGGGCAAGGGTTACAACGACGTCCGCTCGGACTACAACGTCGTTGTCGACAGGGGAACCGGCGAGGTCGATATCGCGTTCTCGATCAGCGAAGGGCGTCAGAGCGTCATCGCCGGCATCACGATCCAAGGTAACCAGAAAGTCAGCGAAAACCTGGTGCGGCGGCAGGTTCAACTGATGACTGCCCAGCCACTCGATCTGAGCGCGTTGGCACGATCGCGACGGAACCTGTACAACACAGGCGCATTTTCCGTCGTTGACATTACGCGACGAGATGCCGATGCCGATCCGCAGGCGGCTTCCACTCCGCCAGTGCCCGAGGTTGCGGCGGCGAGTGAGCCGAGCACCGACGGCGTCCAGGCGAGCCAACAGAAGCCGGTCGCCATCGACGTTGCCGTCCGCGAGGTGCAGCCGATCCAAATCCGTTACGGCGGGTCGTACGACACCGAGCGCGGTGTCGGCGCCATCTTCGACATCTCGAATCACAACTCGTTCGGCAAGGCCAGAGAGGTCGGCTTGCGGTCGCGCTGGGACCGTCAGGTCCATGAAGGTCGCCTCTACATCACTCAGCCGGATCTCACCTACTTCCCGAAGACCACTGGAGCCATCTACCTGCGCGAGGAGCTGAACCCGCCGACGGAACTGACCAATCCGTTCGATATCAGCCGCAGGGGCGCATCGATCCAGCAGGAGAAAAAACTGCAAGACCTCTACGTGCTGACCTACGGGTACAAGCTCGAACGTGTACACACGCTGACGCCGCTCGGAGATGGCACCACGCTCGATGAAGCGTTCACCGTTTCGCCGCTGATGACCACGCTGACACGCGAAACGCGTGACGAGGTGCTTGACGCAACGCGAGGCGTGTTCCTTTCGCAGGCGTTCCAGTACTCACCCGCCTGGCTCGGATCGGATCAGCCATTCATCAAGTACCTGGGGCAGTATTTTCACTACTTCCCGCTTCGTCCGCCGACGCGGAAGCCATTCACCAACGAGATCATCAGGCCACGGCTCGTCTACGCGACTGGTGTGCGGATCGGCCTGGCGCAGGGCTTCGGGGGCGCGGTGCCGAGGAGCGAGCGGTTCTACGCGGGTGGCAGCGCGACGATGCGCGGCTTCGCCCAGAACACGGTTGGCCCGATCGGTCCCAATCGCATCCCGATCGGCGGCGCGGCGATGCTCGTCCTCAACAACGAGATTCGATTCCCGCTCATGTGGATCCTCGATGGAGTCACCTTCGTCGACATCGGCAACGTCTTTCCGACGCTGCGCGACTTCTCGGTCACGGACCTGCGCTACTCCACGGGTGTCGGATTACGTGTGCGCACACCGTGGGTGCTGCTCCGCGGCGACTACGGAATCGTCCTCGATCCGCGGTCGGGCGAGCCGCGCAGCAGGTTCTACTTCAGTATTGGACAGGCGTTCTAGGCAGGGTGCCGGAAAACGCATCAACACCCAAATTCCAACTCCCAAGCACCCGGATTTTTGGGAGTGGGATCTCGGGAGTTGGGAATTGACAGCGCTGCAAAAGCATAAAGGTCACGAAGATTCCTCTCTTCGTGACCTTCGTGATCTTCGTGCTAATCGACGTCGACGGATTCGACGGTAGAGGTCAGGACCGGTCCCCTGCGGGTGAGCAACTCGAGCTGAAAGCCTTCGATAATCCATCCGACCTTCACGCTCTCGTCGTCAACGGCACCGATCAACTCGGCTTCGGTGCTCTCCTGGAACAACTTGCCTCCGGAGATCGTGACTCGGCGCTCTGACCCGTCAACGACCATCAATCGGTAACACGTGTTTCTCGTGTTGAGCGTGACAACCGTGCCGGGTAGCAGGAGCGGGAGGGCAACACAGCGGAACCGCGCCGGATCAGACTCGACGTCCGCGAGGCTCGGCGTAAGGGCCTGGAAGTCTACGTCCTGGATCGAATGGATGTCAGGCTGAGCCATGGTGTTCCTCTGACCGTTCGTGTGCAACCGGCCTGCCATAGCGCAAGCACGGCATTTGATCGGAAACATGGGCCGATCAAGTCGTTTTAACCAAAGCTTTTGAACGGATTGCAGAGCGGGCGCAAAACTCTCCACGATGCGATGGCGCGGGCGCGCTTCTGCTGAAGAGTCGGCTCCCCAGAAGATGAAGGGTTCGGCTACCGGAATATGTCTTGCACCGAGCTGTCGAGGAGGCCCAGCGATGAAAGGCAAACTCCTCCTCGGCACCTTCCTGATCGTTGTCGGCTTCATCCTGGCCGTGGTTGCCGCGGCAGGCTTGCGCGAGCCCGGCAACGTACGCACTGCACCTGGCGTCATCGTCGGAGACCAGAATCAGCGCGGGCGCGACGAGGCGGCGTCAATCATGTTGCCCGTCCTTGCCGGCTTGTCGATCGCTGCAGGAGCCGCATTGGTTGGAATCGGCATGGGCAGCTTCAGGCGTCCCCTGGTTGTTCCCCCGCACTCACCCGAAGCGGATGAAGCCGTGACCACGAGACCCCTGAATGATGAGGGCGCGATGCGGAGGAGGAACGCGGGCGGTTAATGTTTCGGTCCGACTGACGCTGGACGCCGCGGTCGCGCAGACACCATGGCTATCTGCATGTGAATACAGGGGTTCGAGTGACTTTGTAGCCGGTCCACACAAGAAGCCGCGGACAGCCTGAGCGTGAAGTACTATCGCCAGTAGAATTTCGTTAACAGTTTGTTAAATTCCGTCGTATGCTTCAGCGGTTGTGACCTCGTAACGGTTGGCCGCGAACCTGATGACTCCCGCCAAACCAAAGATTGTCCTCGTTGATGATCATCCTGAGGTTCTGAAATCGCTCTGCAGGATGCTGTCGCTGGACTTCGATGTCGCAGGCTCGGCAACGGACGGCTATCAAGCGATCGACGTCTGCGAGCGATGCGATCCAGACGTCGTCCTGCTGGACATCACCATGCCTGGCCGCGATGGGTTTCAAACGGCGCGCGAGCTCACTCAACGCGGGTCGCGGGCGCGAATCGTCTTCCTGACGATGCACGAATCCGAGGAGTTCGTCGCAGAAGCGTTCCGGTCGGGCGGACGCGGCTACGTTCTGAAGACGCGACTTCACGTCGACCTCATAAGCGCAGTGCAGCGCGTGTTCGCCGGCCAGTTGTTCGTGCCCTCGCTCCGGTCGCTCTTTGCGATCCAGGACAGCCCTGCGGGACACGTCGTGCAATTCCATGAGGACGAACGTGGACTCGTCGACGGCATGAGCGCACTTCTCGACACCGCGCTCCGGCGCGGCGATGCAGTCTCGGTCGTCAGCACCGAACCCATTCGTGCCGGTCTCGCTCAACGGCTACAGAAGTACGGCTGGAACGTCGGTGAATCTGGACAACACGGGCGGTACCGGGCAAGCGACTCAGTGGCTGCTGCCGCTTTACTCGTGAAGAACGAAGAGGTCGTCCCTGAGTACATCAAGAACTACATCCATACTCTCGATCAATGGCGCGTCGCGACGGCAGGACCACACGCTCGACTCACGCTGGTCGGTGACATTTCCAACCAAGTGCTGTTCAGCGGCAACAGCGAAGCTGCCATGGAAATCGAGCATCAGTGGGATGGCCTGACCGCGACGCTTCGGTTCCTGACGGTCTGCTGCTATCCGCTCACAGCGATGTCCGACGCGCACGTCGATGCGCTTCCGACGCTGTGTGCCAACCACTTCGCGGTGGCTCACACCCCGGAAGGCGGCGCACCCTCCCCCATCTGAAGGGCTGAGTCGAGCACCCCGCGCGGTACGCGAAGCCTGATCGTCGTCCCTTTCCGCGGGAACGACGTGATTTGAACGTCGGCACCGATCATACGCGCGCGTTCGCGAATGCTCACCAGACCGAGTCCAGGTCCCAAAGGTATCTCTTCCGGATCGAAGCCGACGCCACTGTCCGAGATCATCAGGTCAAGTGCTCCGGCGCGTTCGGTGAGGGACACCTCCGCGCGAGGGCTCCCGCTATGCCGCGCGATATTCGTCAGACCTTCTTGCGCGACACGGTAGAGAGCAATCCCGACTTCCGCCGGCGCCTCTAAGGAAGACGCATCGCTGGTGAACTGAATGGCGATACGCGTCTGTTCTGAAAATTCGCGGCACAGCCGCCGCAGCGCGGATACGAGGCCAAGATGAACGAACGCCGCCGGATGAAGATTGTGGGAAATGCGATGCACATCGAGCGCGATCGATTGCACCTGTTGTCGCAACGCCTTCAGCTTTTGTCCCAGAGCGGCTGATTCGGACGGGCACAGGCGCTCGGTTTCGCTCAACTCGAGGCCCACCAGCGCGAGCTTCTGGACGATATCGTCGTGCAGTTCGCCGGCGACGCGCTTGCGCTCCGCCTCCTGACCGAGAACAAGGCTGTTTTGCAGCTCGACACCGGCCTTTTCGGCGGCCTTGTGATGCGTGATGTCGATGCACGTCCCGATGTGGCCGGCATACGTGCCATCGGCATGGAGATACGGGGTCCCGAAGTAATACAGCCACCCAAGTTCCCCGTTCGCGCGCCTGACTCGATATTCGCCGCGGCACGGCGTGAGGGAACGGCTCGCTTCCGTCAGGTTCTGCACGACCTTCTCGCGATCGTCCGGGTGCAACCCCTCGACCCAGCCGAATCCGAGGTCCTTCTGCGGATCGCGTCCGGTGAATTCGTGCCAGTACCTGCTGACATAGGTGCAGCGTCTCTCTGCATCGGTCATCCAGACGACGACCGGCGCGCACTCCGCGAGCGTTCGGAAACGGACCTCGCTGACACGCAGGGCATCGAGCACCCGCCGACGCTCGGTGTTGGACGTGTGAGCTGTGCGTGTGGACCGGGACGACGTCTGTCGGCGCATGTCTGCACGGTCGACAGACGCCGGGACTGCGTGTTTCGTCCGAGGGAGACGCTTGCGTCGGGCCGGCTCAGCCATGATCCACCGCGGAACCAGCTGCTCGCTGGATCGCGACGCTGATTATGGCCACACAATCAAAACAATCAACAGTCAGATCGACAGCGACTCATCGCCGTCTCGCGTATCGGCGGGTGGCGGCGGGGAGTGAAGGATGTGCTGAGCGAGGATCTGCTTCACTCGGTCGGCGTCGACCGACTCGACGTCGAGCAACTCCAGCGCGAGCGCGCGAACCGCGCGGCGCTGCCGCTCGACGATCTGGCGCGCGCTCTCATAGCCGTGCATCACCAACGTGCTGATCTCGTTGTCCACGCGTCGCGCGGCCTCCTCGCTGAAGCCCGCCGCGTGGCTGTCGGTGTCCCACGCGCTCGACGGACGCCGGTAGTGGACCGGCCCGAGCGACGACATACCCAGCTCGCACACCATCTTGCGGGCCAGATCGGTGGCGCGCTCGATATCGTTGGAGGCGCCGCTCGTCATCTGGCGCAAACACAGCTCCTCCGCGACGCGCCCACCCATGAGAATCGCAATCTGCGCCTCGATGAACGCCTTGGAGTGAGTATGCCGATCGGCTTCGGGTAGCTGCATCGTCACACCGAGCGCGCGGCCGCGCGGAATGATCGTGACCTTGTGGAGTGGATCCGCATCAGGAAGAAGCGCTGCGACGATGGCGTGGCCAGCCTCGTGGTAGGCGCAGGTGACGCGTTCATGCTCGCTCATCACAACCGACTTGCGCTCAACGCCCATCAGCACCTTGTCACGTGCCGCATCGAGATCCGTGTTGCCGATCGTCGAACGGCCGGCGCGCGCCGCGCCAAGTGCTGCCTCGTTCACCAGGTTCGCGAGGTCCGCGCCCGAGAAGCCCGGTGTGCCGCGAGCGATCGCTCGGAGATCGATATCGGGCTCCAGCGCGATCGCGCGGGTGTGGACACGAAGGATCTGTTCGCGCCCCTTCAGATCGGGGTTCCCGACGGTGACCTGCCGATCGAATCGGCCCGGGCGCAGCAACGCCGCATCCAGGATGTCGGCGCGGTTGGTGGCAGCGACGACGACAATGCTGTCGGACCGGGCAAAGCCGTCCATCTCGACGAGCAGTTGATTGAGCGTCTGCTCGCGCTCTTCGTGACTGAGCGAGTTGCCGCCGCGATTGCGCCCCACGGCATCGAGTTCATCGATGAAGACGATGCACGACTTGTGACGGCGAGCCTCGCGGAACAGTTTGCGGATGCGTGCGGCGCCGACACCAGCGTACATCTCCACGAACTCGGATCCACTCGCAGAGATAAAGGGCACGCCCGCCTCACCGGCCATCGAGCGCGCCAGCAGCGTCTTGCCCGTGCCAGGAGGACCCACCAGCAGGATCCCGCGTGGGATGCGCCCGCCAATCGCGGTGAAACGCGCAGGCTCTTTGAGGAATTCGACGATCTCGCGCACCTCGTCTTTCGCTTCATCCACGCCGGCGACATCGTTGAATGTCACGGTGACGTCCTGGGGGTCGATCGTGCGCGCCTTTTCGAGGCTTGGAACACGACCGGTCAGCAGGCGGTACATGGTGAGGCCAACGGCGCACGACAGGATCACGCCCAGAACGAGCACGGGGTAGTTGCTGGAGCGGGCCGACTCATTGCCTTTCACGTCGAAGCGCACACCGCGTTCGATGAGGCCGGCGACAAAGGTCGGGTTCAGCGCGATGTAACCCTGAGGAGCCACCGTGCTCAGACGCGTACCGTCCTGACGCTCGAACTCGATCGCATCGCCTTCGGCCACGACGGCCTTCACCTGGTTGGCCTGGACGTCGCGAAGTAAGTCCGAAAACGGAACCGATTCCCGATCTGCCGCCGCCTCGAACCGAAACGCAGCGAGAGCGCCAATCACGAGCACGAACACACCGGCAGCGATCCAGATCAGCCGGGTGCGTGGGAGCTTGCGTCCGGACACAGTAATTCCTGACCCCTTCGAAACAGCCGGTCCAGATACAGCTGTGGCCGTGTCTGTTGGCTCGATTGTTGTGGAGGAAGCGCGTTGAGATGACCGCCGGTCGATCACCTGTGGGCGCGTTTCCCAATCTTATCGGACGGCCGGTACGCGGTAAATAGGTCATTCGAAGGAGGGATCTCTTCGTGCCTGAGATCAGAATCGGTTGCTCAGGTTGGCAGTACAGGCATTGGAAAGGAGTCTTCTACCCCACCGAGCTGCCTCAAGCGCAGTGGTTCGAGTTCTACGCAACCAGGTTCGACACGGTTGAGATCAACAACAGCTTCTATCGCCTCCCGGAGGCCGCCACGTTTGCGCGGTGGCGCGAACAGGCACCGCGGCAATTCCTCTATGCGATTAAAGCGAGTCGATTCCTCACGCACATGAAGAAACTGAAGGACCCAGAGGATCCGCTCGAACGTTTTTTTTCAAACGCTCAGGAGCTCGGCCGGCGAGCCGGTCCCGTGCTGTATCAACTCCCGCCGCGATGGCCGATCAACCTCGACCGATTCGAAAAGTTCCTCGACGCTCTTGTGCAGCAGAACCGCGCTCTTCGTGAGGCGGGCTTCAAGGGGCGTCTGCGACATGCTGTCGAGTTTCGCGAACCGAGCTGGTACGACGACCGCATCTACTCGCTTCTCGATCGCCACCGCGCCGCGCTCTGTCTGCACGACATGCAAGGCTCGGCTTCGCCGCGGGTGGCCATCGGACCTTTTGTTTACGTGCGATTTCACGGACGCACCAAGTATGCAGGGCGGTACGAAGACGGCCTGCTCGACACGTGGGCCGCGTGGCTGAGCGAGCGCGCATCAGAAGGGCTGGACGTGTTTGCGTACTTCAACAACGACTCGGGCGGGCACGCGCCACACGACGCGGCTCGGCTACGCGAGCGCATTCACGCGATAATCTGACGGGTCACGCACGATGTCGAATCCCTTCCTTCGGGCACTCACCGGTATCGCCGACCCCAGACGAATTGTCGAGACAGTCGCTCCCCGACGCAGCTTCGATGACGTCATCCTCCCGCCCGCGACCCGGCAATCGCTCGAGCAGGCGCTGACGCACGTCACCCGTCACGACTTGATCTTCAACCGCTGGGGACTCGGCGAGCGGCATCCGACGAGCCTGGCGCTGGCGTTCAATTTCGCGGGCGCACCGGGCACGGGCAAAACGATTTGCGCAGAAGCGATCGCGCATGCACTCGGCCGCCGCCTTCTCATCGTCCGCTACGCCGAAGTCGAGTCGATGTGGATGGGTGAGACACCAAAAAACATCGTGGCCACCTTCCGGCTTGCGCGGAAGGAAAACGCCGTGCTGCTGTTCGATGAAGCGGATGCGATCGCGTCACGGCGA
>Ga0207643_10001252_pt1 | contig 14924 bp, 12 predicted proteins | sample KBSMisM62_FD_184313 | JGI IMG/M metagenome (GOLD analysis project Ga0207643, IMG submission 184313) | Miscanthus rhizosphere microbial communities from Kellogg Biological Station, Michigan, USA - KBS Miscanthus M6-2 (SPAdes) (version 2) | ecosystem: Host-associated > Plants > Roots >...
GCACGATGTTGTGGTAGCCGGTGCAGCGGCACAGGTTGCCCTCGAGTCCGCGACGGATCTCCTTCTCGGAGGGGTTCGGGTTCTCCTGCAGCAGCGACACCGTCGCCATCACGAACCCGGGCGTGCAGTAGCCGCACTGCAGCGCGTGCTGCTCGTGGAAGGCCTGTTGCACGGGGTGGAGCTCGCCTTCCGCTGCGAGGTCCTCGATCGTGGTCACGTCGCTGCCGTCGGCCTGTACGGCGAGCACCGTGCACGACTTGACGGACTCGCCGTCCACGAGCACGGTGCACGCCCCGCAGGAGCTCGTGTCGCACCCGACGTTGGTTCCATTCAACCCGAGCGTCTCACGCAGGAAGTAGACGAGCAGCTGCCTCGGCTCGACGTCTGCCTCATGGCGCTGACCGTTCACCGTGACGGCGACCCTGGTCATGCCTTCGCCTCCTGCAGCGCACGCCAGACGTTCTCGCCGTTGCAGGGCATGTCGACGTGCCGCACGCCGTAGGGGCCAAGCGCATCGAGCACGGCGTTCCAGACGGCGGGCGTGGCACCGATCGTCCCCGACTCGCCGATGCCCTTGACGCCGAGCTCGTTGGCAGGCGTCGGGGTCTCCATCTCGATCGCCTCCCAGGCGGGAAGATCCGCCGGCGACGGGAACGCATAACCGACGAACGTGCCCGTGAGCGGGTTTCCCTCCTCGTCGTACACGAACTCCTCGAACAGGGCCTGCGCGACACCGGTGAAGACACCCCCGTGCACCTGGCCCTCCGCGATCAGCGGGTTGACGAGCGTGCCGGCGTCGTCGACCGCGACGAGGCGCTGGAGCTCGACCTTCCCGGTCTCGACGTCGACCTCGACGACCGCGATGTGGACGCCGAACGGGAACGTCGGAGGAGCCTTGAAGTCGTGCTGCGCCTTCAGCTCGTCGAGCCGGTCGTCGCCCGCGGCTCGCTCGGCGAGCTCCGCCCACGAGAGGGCAGGCTGAGGCGTCCCGGCGACATGGAACCGGCCCGCGGCCGTGTCGAGGACGACGTCTGCCGCGCTCGCCTCCAGGTAGTCGCCGACGAGCACTTTCGCGCGCTCGACCACCTCGTCGGCGGCGCCTCTGGCGGCCATACCCCCGATCTGGGTCGACTTCGACCCGAACGTGCCCGTGCCCTTGGGCACGTCGTCCGTGTCGCCCTTGAGCACGGTGATTCTCTCGATCGGCAGACCGAGCCGCTCGCCCGCGATCATCGCGAAGGTCGTCTCGTGGCCCTGGCCGTGCGAGAACGAGCCGGTGTGGACGATTGCCCGTCCGTCGGCTGTGATCTCGACCTCGCCGTACTCCTCCTCGCCCAGCGGGTTCGTGATCTCGGTGTACGAGCTGATCCCGATCCCCAGCTCCTGGGTCGAGCCCTCGTCGCGGCGCCGCTGCTGCTCGGCGCGCACCTCCTCGTACCCCACCGCGCGCAACGCGAGCGCGAGCGCGGCCTCGTAGTCCGCCGAGTCGTACTCCGCCCCCGTCGCGGTCTTGTACGGAAAGGCGTCCTTCGGGATGAAGTTCTTGCGTCGCACGTCGACGGGGTCCAGGCCGATCTCGGCAGCGAAGAGATCGACCATGCGCTCGATCGCCTGCGACGCCTCCGGCCTCCCGGCCCCGCGTACCGTCGTCAGCGGGGCGGTGTTCGTCACGACGGATACGCCGTCGACCTCGATGCGCGGAATCGCGTACACGCCGCTCGCGAGGAGCGCCGTCAGATTGGGCAGGAAGGCGGTCACCCCCGGGTACGCGCCCGCGTCCTGGAGGATGTCCAGGCGGTACGCGAGGAGCTTTCCATCGCGCGTGCCTCCGAGCGCGAGCTCGAGCTGCTGGCCGCGGCCGTGAGGGAGCGTGGTCATGCTCTCGCTGCGGGTCTCCGTCCAGCGGATGGGCTCGCCGAGATGACGGGCGAGCCAGACCACGATCGTCTCCTCGGCTCCGAACGCGCTCTTGGCGCCGAACCCGCCTCCGACGTCCGGGGCGATGACACGGAACTGGCCCGGGTCGATCCCGAGCGTCGCCGACAGGCCGAAGTGATCGCGGTGCGGCACCTGCGTCGAGAGCCACGCGGTGATGCGGCCGTCCGGCCCGACCTCGGCGGCCGCCGAGCGCACCTCGAGCGGGCAGGCTGCCAGGCGCTGGCTCACGAGCGTGTCCCGGACGACGACGTCACAGCCCTCGAAGAGCCTCGGGTCGTGGTCGGAACGTCCGGCTCGCCCGGCGACGTTCGTCCCGATCTCCGGATAGAGCAGCACCTCGTCCTTGACCGCGTCGACCGTGCTGACGGCCAGAGGGAGCGGGTCGTACTCGACCATCACGAGCTCTGCCGCGTCGGCGCCGGTCGCCCGGTCGGGGCTCACGACGACCGCGACGATGTCGCCGACGAAGCGAACGACGTCCTTGGCGACCACCGGACGCCGCATTCGCTGCTCGAGCACCGGGATCGGCGGTGGCCCTGTCGAAACGTCGATGTCGCCGCCCTTGAAGACCTGCACGTCCGGCAGCGCCTCTGCCGCGGACGCGTCGACTCCGACGATGCGGGCGTGCGCATAGAGCGAGCGGACGAACGTGACGGTGAGCGCGCCCTCGAGCGGAAGGTTCTCGACGTAGGTGGCCTCACCGCGCAGGAAGCGCGGGTCTTCCTTGCGGAGCACGCGGTTCCCGAGGACGCTCATCCGGTCGAGCCTATCGTCGCCCGATCGAGCGTTCAACAACCAAGTAAGACAATCTGAGCATTCGGTCTGCCGTCAGCCGGCGAGCGCCGCTCGCACGGCAGTCGCCACATCGTCCCGCCCCGGCAGGTACGCGTCCTCGAGCGGCGGGCTGAAGGGGACGGGCGTGAACGGGGCGCCGACCCGTGCGATCGGCGCGTCGAGCTCGTCGAACGCAGCCTCCTGCACCTGTGCCGCGATCTCCGCTCCGAAACCTCCGTGCACGACCGCCTCGTGTGCGACGACGAGCCTGTGCGTCCGGGCGACCGACTCGACGATCGTCTCGAGGTCGAGTGGGGCGAGCGTGCGCGGATCGATCACCTCGACGTCGATCCCCTCTGCCGCGAGCTCCTCGGCCGCAGCGACCGACTCCGAGACGAGGCGCGACAGCGCGACCACGGTGACGTCCCCGCCGGGGCGGACGACCCTGGCACGTCCGATCCGAACGGAGTCCCGCTCGTTCGGGACGTTCTCCTTGCGGAAGTACAGGGTCTTGTTCTCGACGAAGACCACAGGATTCGGATCGGCCAGCGCGCTCACAAGCAGACCCGCCGCGTCGGCGGCGGTGCTCGGCATGACGACCTTCAGCCCGGGAACGTGCGTGAGCCACGCCTCGAGGCTCTGCGAGTGTTGCGCGGCGCCGCGCTGACCGGCCCCGCCCTGGGTGCGCAGGACGAGGGGCACCGTGAGCTGACCACCAGACATGAAATGCGCCTTGGCCGCCTGGTTGACGAGCTGGTCGAGCGCCAGCGTCACGAAGTCGACGAACATGATCTCCACGACCGGGCGCAGCCCGGACTGCGCAGCGCCGACTGCGACGCCGCAGATCGCGGCCTCGCTGATCGGCGTGTTGCGGACGCGCTCGGACCCGAACTCCTCGGCGAGCCCGGCGGTTGCACCCCAGGGGCCGCCCTCGGCAACGTCCTCTCCGAGGATCAGCACCCTGGAGTCGGCGCGCATGGCGTCCGCCAGCGTGTCCGTGATCGCCTGCAAGTACGTCGTCGCGGTCATGTCGCGTAGACGAGCGCGGCCGTCATGTCCGGTGACGGGAACGGACTCTCGCGCGCGAAGAGAACGGCCGCCTCGACCTCGTCGCGCGCGTCCTGCTCGAGGCGAGCCGGCGCATCCTGCTCGAGCCAGCCGTCGGAGACGCCACGCCGCTCCAGGCGCAGGATGGGGTCGAGCTCCTGCCACTCGTCTGCAGCCAATGCTTGCCGGTAGCGCTGCGGATCGCCCTCGTAGTGCCCCCGAAGCCGATGTGTCAGGCACTCGAGCAGCATTGGCCCGCTCCCCTGGCGCGCCTCGGCGAGGAACCGTGCGAACGCGTCGCGCACCGCAACCACGTCGTTCCCGTCGACCGTCTCGCGCTCGATGTCGTACGGCGCTACGACATCGCTGACGCGCTCGACGTTCGTGTGCGCCGAGCGCGGGGTGAACTCCGCGAAGCCGTTGTTCTCGCAGACGAGGATCACGGGCAAGGCCCACAGCGTCGCGAGGTTGACGGACTCGACGAAGACGCCGCCCTGGACGGCACCGTCCCCGAAGAACACGACCGCGACCTGGTCGCCGCCGAGGAGGCGACCCGCGAGCGCGCTCCCGAGCGCGAGCGGGACGTTCCCGCCCACGACGCCCGTTGCGCCGAGGAATCCGTGCTCGACGTCGACGAGGTGCATCGAGCCTCCGAGCCCCCGACAGAGCCCGCCGTCTCGGCCCATGAGCTCCGCCAGGACGCGGCCGAGCGGTGCGCCCTTCGCGATGGCGTGGCCGTGCGCACGGTGACCGCTGTACACGGCGTCTTCCGTCCGCAGCTGACCGCACACGCCGACCGCGACCGCTTCCTGGCCCACGCTCAGGTGCACGAGGCCGTGGACCTCGTCGGCACGCGTCAGCTCGCCGACGCGTTCCTCGAAGACGCGGATGCGCCACATCGAGCGCAGGAGCTCGAGGCCGACGTCGCCGTCGAGCCGGGCGGCCGTGCCGTCGGGCACCGTCAGGCCGCGACGGGCGCGGCCTCGAGCACCTGCTGCACCGCGGCGACGATCTTCGCCTCGTCGGGCAGGAGGTACTGCTCCATCGGCTCGCTGTAGGGAACCGTCGCGTCCAGCGCGGTCACGAGCTCCACGGGCGCCTTGAGCGTCGCGAAGCCCTCGGACGCCACCTCGGCTGCGATGATCGCCGCCGCGGAGGCGTGCCGCGTCGCTTGGTCCACCACCACGAGGCGGCCGGTCTTCTCGACCGACTGGAGAATCGTCGCCATGTCGAGCGGCGCGAGCGAGCGCGCGTCGATCACCTCGGCGCCGACTCCCTCGCCGGCGAGCTGCTCGGCGGCTGCGAGCGCCTTCCCGACCGTCCACCCGATCCCCACGATGGTCGCGTCGCTCCCCTCGCGGCGCACGACGGCCTCGCCGATCGGCACGACGTGCTCCCCCTCGGGCACGTCGCCGTGCTCGAGCGTCAGCAGGTAGTTGTGGAAGAGGATCACCGGGTTGTCGTCCCGGATCGCCGCGGTCATGAGGCCCTTCGCGTCCGCGGCCGTCGAGGGAACGACGACCTTGAGACCCGGGATGCCCATGAACATGCCGTAGATCGTGCCCGTGTGCTGTCCGGCCCAACCTGCGGTGAACCCGTAGCCGGCCTGGAGCACGAGCGGCACCTTCACCTGTCCTGCCGTCATGGCGTGGAAGCGGGGAGCCTCGTTCACGACCTGGTCCATGGCGACGAGCATGAACTCGGACATGTACAGCTGGACGACCGGCCGGTACCCGGCGAATGCAGCCCCGACGGCCATCCCGATCTCGGCGGTCTCCGAGATCGGCGTGACGCGCACGCGATCGCCGCCGAACGCCTTCACGTACGGGTCGTCGTCGGTGAGCCCGAGGTTCTGTCCGAAGTAGAGGACGGTGTCGTCGCGCTCCATCTCCTGATGGACCGCCTCGCCGATCGCAGCGATGTAAGGAAGCTCGCGTGCCATCAGTTCCTCCTAGGCATAGACGTAGTCGGTGGCCCGTTCGGGGGCCGGAAGCGGGCTTGCAAGCCCGAACTCGACGGCCTCGTCCATCTCCGCGCGCGCCGCCTCGGCGATGGCGTCCGCCTCCTCGGCGGAAAGCGTCCCGTCGGTCACGAGCTGCGCGCGGAAGCGGGGAACGGGGTCGCCGCGCTTCGCAGCCTCGAACTCCTCGACGTTGCCGAAGATCGCGATCGCCTCGTGCTCGGGGTAGTGCAGCGGCACGCCGGGCGGGACGATGATGTTGCCGTGGGCGCTCAGCCTGTAGACGAGCGACTCCACGAGCGTCGGGCCCTCGCCCGAGCGCGCGCGCTCGACGGCGGCGTGCATGGTCTCGTACACCGCGACCGGGTCGCCGCCGTCCACGGTCACTCCGGGCATGCTGAACGCCTTGGCCTTGACCGCGAGAGGCTCGCCGACGGCCGCATTCGCGTCCTCCTGCTCGACCCTCGTGTACGCCTGGTAGTTGTTGTTCTCCATCACGAAGACGACCGGCAGCTTCCACAGCGACGCGATGTTGAGCGTCTCGTGGAAGGCGCCCTGCTTCGATGCTCCGTCGCCGAAGAACGAGAGCACGACCTGGCCCTTTCCGCGAATCTGTGCTCCCCAGGCCACGCCGGCGGCATGGGGAATGCCCTGCCCGACGATGCCCGAGGTGCCGAGAAAGCCACGCTCGACGTCGGTCAGGTGCATCGAGCCGCCGTAGCCCTTGCAGATCCCGGTCTCGCGTCCGTAGATCTCGGCCATCAGCGCCTTTGTGTCCGAGCCGAGAGCGATCGGATAGCCGTGGCAGCGATAGGTCGTCGTGAGCTGGTCGTCCGGCCGGAGCGCTGCCAGCGAGCCGACGATCGACGCCTCCGCTCCGTCCGCGAGATGCGTGTGCCCGCGGATCACGCCCGGGTGCTCTTCGAACGTGCTCTTCACCCGCTCCTCGAACTCGCGGATCCGCACCATCTGCGTGAACATCCAGATCAGCCGTTCCTTCGGGAGGCCGTTCTCAGACACCGAGGCTCCTTTCTCGTGAGACGGCGAGCTGCGCGCTGGTCGTCTCGTAGGCGCGGTCGAAGATCTGCTCGATCGGGAGGTTGCGCAGCTCCTCGGAGAGCACCTCCACCCCCCACGGACCGTCGTAGCCGAGCTCGCGGAACGCGGCCACGTACTCGGCGACCGGGAACTCGCCCTCGCCGGGCAGCCTGCGGCGGTTGATCACCTCGTCGAGCCGGTCCTCCGCATACTCGTACGGGCCGTCGCACAGCTCGACCCAGCCCACGAATCGGGACGGGATGCGGCGCAGCTCGTCGGGCTCGAGACGCAGCTTGCCGAGGTGCCAGGTGTCGAACGCCAGCGCACCGTTGGGCGCGTCCGCCCCCTCGACGACCTCGAGCGCGGTGTCGACGTCTGACACCTGGACGTCGTACGGCATGAACTCGTAGACGATCTTCGCGTCCGTGTAGCGGGCCGCGTCGGCGCAGAGCTCGCCGAACCCCTCCACGATCCGCGGCAGCTCGCACTCCGTGCCCATGATGTTGCCGACCTTGATGTGGTGGGCGGGCAACTCGGCCGCAGCTCCGAACAGCAGCGCACGTCTCTCGTCGGCCGCCTTGCGGCGCTCGTCACTCGGGTCGAGGAACCAGTCCCCGAGGAACTCGAGCTCGAGCTGGTCGAGCCCGAACTCGTCCAAGAGCGAGCGCACCTCACGAAGCGTTCGGGACTCGAGGACGTGCTCGAGGTCGGCGTGCCACAGCCCGATGCCCCGGAAGCCGACGCGAGCGGCCTGCTCGCACCGGTCGCGAAGGTCGAACAGGCTCCACTCGCGCCCGAAGTGCACTTCCACGGGACCCGACGTGGTCCAGTAGAGAGCGATGAGCTCGTCGCCGGCCATCGACGACAACCTAACGCGCACCGTCGCGTCTTGCCAACAATCTTGGTAACGGGATCACCGGCCAATTAAGCTGCCCCGGGAATCGAGACCGGAGGAGAGTCCGATGGCTGCTGACTACGTGATCGTCGGGGCCGGGTCGGCGGGATGCGTGCTCGCAGGCCGGCTGAGCGAGGACCCGGACGTCGAGGTGCTCCTGCTCGAGGCGGGCGGCCCGGACTCGGCAGCCGAGCTCCACGTCCCGGCGATGTTCCCCCTCGCCTTCAAGTCGAGCCTCGACTGGGATCTGTACGGCGAGGAGGAACCGGGGCTCGGCGGACGCCGGCTGTACCTCCCGCGCGGCCGCGTGATCGGCGGGTCGAGCTCGATCAACGCCATGATCTACCTCCGCGGTCACCGTGCCGACTTCGACGGATGGGCCGAGCAGGGCTGCACGGGTTGGTCGTACGACCAGGTGCTGCCGTACTTCAAGCGCTCGGAGGACAACGAGCGTGGGGAGAACGAGTTCCACGGCGTCGGCGGCCCCCTGGCGGTGTCCGACAGCCGCGCGCTGACGCCGCTCGTCGACGCACAGCTCGAGGCGGCGGTCTCCGCGGGCTACGAGCTGATCGACGACCTCTGCGTCGACCGGCCGGAGGGTGTCTCGCGCTGGCAGCTCACGCAGCGCAACGGCATGCGCTGCAGCGCGGCGGACGCGTTCCTGCACCCGGCCGAGGGTAGGCCGAACCTCGAGGTGAGGTCCGGTGTGTTCGTCGAGCGGATCGTCTTCGACGGCGATCGCGCTGTCGGCATCGAGCTCGTTCAGAACGGCGTGCGCGAGACGGTGCGCGCCGAGCGCGAGGTCGTCGTCTCGGGCGGCAGTTACCAGTCGCCCGTCCTGCTGATGCTCTCCGGGATCGGGCCGGCTCAGGATCTCGGGGTCTTCGGGATTCCGGTGCGCCAGGACCTGCCGGTCGGCGAGAACCTGCAGGACCACTGCATGGTCAACGTCAACTACCTGACCGACCAGCCCGGTCTGTTCGGGATCTTCACGCCCGAGAACTTCGCGCTTCTCGAGGCGGAGGGCCGCGGGCCGCTGACCTCGAACTATCCGGAAGCGGGCGGCCTGTTCACGACACGGTCGAACGCGTCTGCGCCGGATGTCGAGTTCCATTTCGCCGCCGCGCCGTTCTTCGACGAAGGGCTGAAGCCGCCGCCCGACAACGGCTACGCGTTCGGGCCAGTGATCATCAAGCCGACGTCCCGCGGCAAGGTCGGCCTGCGCACCCCCATGCCCGACTCGAAGCCGACGGTGCTCTGCAATTTCCTGACGACCGACGAGGATCGCGCGAGCATGCTCGCCGGGGTGCGCATCGCCCTTGAGATCGCGGGGCAGCCCGCGCTCGAGGCGATCGCGCGCGAGCCCCTGAGCGTTCCGGCCTCCAACTCGGAGACCGACATCTGGGAGTGGGTTCGCCGTTCGAGCCAGACCGTCTATCACCCCACGTCGACGTGCGCCATGGGCGCGGTCGTCGATCCCGAGCTGCGCGTCTACGGCGTCGAAGGACTGCGGGTCGTCGACGCGTCGGTCATGCCCACCATCACCGGCGGGAACACGAACGCCGCGACGATCATGATCGCCGAGAAGGCCGCCGACCTGATCCTCGGGAAGGCGCCGCTCGAAGCCGCGGAGGTCGCTACACGCTGACGACGAGCTCGATGCGGGCGCCGTTCGGGTCGTCGAAGAAGAGCTGGCGCACGCCTGAGCCCGGCACGGCGTTCGTCGTCACCTCGACTCCCGCCGCCTGGAGGCGCTCGAGAAGCCGCTCGTACCCGTCCGCCTCGAACGCGACGTGATCGACGGGCGAGGCCTTCACCGGTAGGCCGAGCTGCGCGCACTGCGCCGCGTAGGACGCACGCTCGGCTACATGCACGCATGCGATGCCCTCGGAGTAGAGCCAGTAGCCGGGGAACGGGAGCAGCGGGCGCTCCCCGGCCTCGAGCCCGATGACGTCGCAGTAGAACGCCTTCGTGGCCTCGAGGTCGTCGGTCAGCACGAGCACGTGCTGGAGCTGCGGAGAGGGCATCAGGTCGTGGCGGCCGACTGCTCGCGGCTGCGCGCGTAGTCGGCGAACGGCTCGATCGAGCTCGGCTCGACCAGTGCGTCGCTCGACGCGACCTGGGACACATCCGCCCCGGTGAGGATGCGCTTGACCGGGACCTCGAGCTTCTTCCCGGTCAGCGTCCGCGGGATCGCGGGCACGGCCACGATCGTGTCCGGGGCGTGCCTCGGCGAGAGCGAGTTGCGCAGAGCGCCAGCGATGCGCTTGCGGAGCTCGTCGTCGAGCTCGATACCCGGCCGCAGCACGACGAAGAGGAGCAGCTCGTCCTGCTCCTCGAGGTGGATCACGAGGCTGTCGAGGACCTCGTCGATCTCCTCGACGACGGAGTAGATCTCGCTCGACCCGAGCCGCACGCCGCCGCGGTTGAGCGTCGCGTCCGAGCGGCCGGTGATCAGCGCGCTCCCCCGCTCCGTGAACAGGATCCAGTCGCCGAAGCGCCAGACGCCGGGGAAGAACTCGAAGTACGCCTCGCGGTAGCGCGAGCCGTCGGGATCCCCCCAAAAGGCGACCGGCATCGACGGCATGGGCTGCTTGATCACGAGCTCGCCGAGCTCGCCGACGACCGGCTTCCCATTCGGTCCGAATGCATCGGCGTCGACGCCGAGCATCCGCGCGGACATCTCGCCTGCCCACACGGGGAGCAGCGGGTACCCCTGCACGAGTCCCGTGCAGACGTCGGTCCCGCCGCTTCCGACGTTGACGTTGACGTCCGGCCCGAACTGCTCGTAGAGCCACTCGTAGCCCTCGAGCGGCAACGGCGAGCCCGCCTCGCAGACCATGCGGACCGAGGAGAGGTCGAAGAGCGTTCCCGGCTCGAGCCCCTCCTTGCGGCAGGCCATGGTGAAGGCCGGGCTCAGGCCGAAGAAGGTCGGCCTCGTCTCCTCGATGAGCCGCCACTGGAACGAGAGGTCGGGATACCCCGGGTTGCCGTCGATCATCACGATCGACGCGCGCAGGAGCAGCACGGAGACGAGCGCGTTCCACATCATCCAGGCGGTCGTCGTGAACCACTGGAGCCGGTCGCCGGGCTTCAGGTCCCAGCTGAACCCATGGTTCTTCAGGTGCTCGAGCAGGATGCCCCCGTGGCAGTGCACGATCGCCTTCGGCAGGCCGGTCGTGCCCGAGGAGAACAGCACGTAGAGCGAGTGCGAGAAGGGCAGCGCCTCGAACGCGAGCGGCTCCTTGTCGGCGAGGAGCGTGTCCCAGGACACGGCATCCGGGAGCATGTCGTCGTCGCCACCGACGTACGGAACGTGGACGACGGTTTCCAGGCTCGACAGTCCCGCGCGGATCTCGGCCACCTGCTCGCGGCGATCGACGAGCCTCCCGCCGTAGCGGTAGCCCGCGACGACGAGGAGCACCTTCGGCTCGAGCTGCCCGAGCCGATGGAGGACGCTCCGGGCCCCGAACTCGGGCGGGCACGTCGCCCAGATCGCGCCGAGGCTCGCGGTCGCGATGAAGGCGACCAGCGTCTCCGGGATGTTCGGCAGGTAGGCGACGACTCGGTCACCGGGACCCACGCCGAGACGCTTCAGGCCCGCTCGGGCGCGCGCCACCTGCTCCCGGAGGTCGCCGAACGTGAGCTCCATCGACTCGCGCGTCTGCGAGTACGCGACGACCGCGACAGCGTCGACGTCCTCGTCTCGGCCGAGCATGTGCTCGGCGTAGTTCAACCGTGCCCCGGGGAACCAGTCGGCGCCGGGCATCTCGCGCGAGCCGAGCACGCGCTCGTACGGCGCATGCGAGCGAACCTCGTAGAAGTCCCAGATCGAGGCCCAGAACGCCTCGAGCTCGGAGACCGACCAGCGCCAGGCTTCCTCGTAGCCGGCGAAGTCGAGGCCGCGCTCGGTCCGCAACCACTCGAGGTAGCGGCCGAGCTCGAAGCGCTCGCGTGCGTCTGCGGGAGGCTCCCACAGGACGTCGCCCTGCGCAAGTGGCCGACCCGTGCGCGCGCTCATCGCTCCGATCCTAGACTCCTGCGGGGAAGCCATCACCGACGTTGGTGCGGAAGGAAAGGGGGCTGTAGCGACATGACGGTGCTCGAGGGGAAGGCCGCGATCGTCACCGGATCGGCCCGCGGGATCGGCCGAGCGACGGCGGAGCTCCTCTGCTCGCATGGAGCCCGCGTGCTCGTGAGCGACCTCGATGCCGATCTCGCCGCCGAGGCTGCGGCGGAGATCGAGGGCGACACGGCCGTCTTCGCCGGCGACCTCACACAGGAGGGCGTCTGCGAAGCCCTGGTCGAGAAGGCCGTCGCGGAGTTCGGCCAGCTCGACATCGTCGTGAACAACGCCGGCTACACCTGGGACGGGATCGCGCACAAGATGTCGGACGAGCAGTTCCGCGCGATGCTCGAGATCCACACGGTCGTCCCCTTCCGCGTGCTGCGCGCAGCGGCCCCACACTTGCGAGAGCCTGCGAAGAAGGAGGCCGAGGAAGGTCGCGAGGTGTTCCGGAAGGTCGTCAACGTCACGTCGATCTCGGGCACACAGGGGAATGTCGGGCAGATCAACTACTCGGCCGCGAAAGCCGGACTCGTGGGCATCACGAAGACGCTCGCGCGGGAGTGGGGCCCGTTCAAGGTCAATGTGAACGCAGTCGCGTTCGGGTTCGTGGAGACGCGGCTCACGGCATCCTCGGAGGCGAGCACGGAGACGTTCACGCGCGGTGACGTCGAGATTCCTCTCGGCATCCCCGAGCGGAACCGAGAGCGCGCGTCCACCGTCATCGCGCTGGGCCGTGGGGCGCGTCCGGAGGAAGCCGCCGGCGCGATCTTCTTCCTGTGCTCACCGTGGTCGAACTTCGTCCAGGGCCAGGTTCTCACCGTGAACGGCGGCCAGGCGACGGGGATGACGTGAGCTTCGACCTCTCAGCGATCGGGCAAGCCGGCGACGAGCACTCCTACGACGTTACGGCAGACGCGCTCCAGGCCTATGCGGACGCGACCGACGACGTCGTCGGCGGCCCTGTGTTCGCGCTCCTCCCCGTCTGGGACGCGGCCGGGCAGGTCTCCCGCGCGGTGGCGTCGGACGACGTACGCCCCAAGGTCGTGCACTACGAGCAGGACGTCGTCGTCCACCGGCCGCTCACGGCGGGAATGTCCGTCCGCTCACGGGCGACCCCGGTCGCGCTCCTGGGCCGTCCAAACGGCACGTCTCTCGTCCTCCGGACGGAGACTCGGGCCGAGGACGGCGAGGTCCTGAACGAGCAGTACATCACCGAGTTCTTCCGCGGCGTCGAGGCGCCGCAGAGCGTCGGCGACCGCGCGCCCGACCACCGTCTCGAGGTCGAGGACGAGCCTGTCGCCGAGATCACCTACCCGGTCGCCGAAGACCAGACCGTCCGGTACGCAGCAGCATCGGGAGACCACTTCAAGATCCACCTCGACGACGAGTTCGCGCGCTCCGTCGGGCTCCCTGGGCGGATCGTCCACGGGCTCTGCACGATGGCGTTCGCCGGCCGCGCCGTGCTGGAGGCGACCGGGGTCGCGGATCCGGCCCGTGTCGAGCGCCTCGCCGTCCGCTTTTCCGCAGTCCTCTTCCCGGGCGACACGCTCACGACGCGCGTCTGGGACCTCGGAGGCGGCAGCTACGGGTTCGAGGCGGTGAGCGGGCAGGGCGCGACGGTCGTCAAGGACGGCCGCGCCGTACTGCGCGCCTGACTCCCGCGGGAGCTCGTCTACGCCTGGACGAGCGAGCCGCCGTCGATGACGTGCGCGGCGCCTGTGATGAAGCTCGAGGCGGGGGAGGCGAGAAGCACGACGAGACCCTTCAGCTCGTCCGGGTGCGCCATGCGGCCGAGCGGGATCAACGTGGCCCACATCTCCTTCATCTCCTGGGTCGGGTGCTCCGTGACCCCGCCGCCGATCAGCGTTCCGTAGAACGGCCCCGGACAGATCGCGTTCACGAGGATCCCGTGCGGCGCGAGCTCTAGCGCCGCGGCCCGGACGAGCTGGATCACCGCCGCCTTGCTGGCGTGGTAGCCGTAACACGCCATCGGCTCCACCCGGATGCCGGCGTTGGAGGCGGTGACGACGATGCGGCCCGAGCGCTGCTCCTTCATCAGGCGCGTGGCGCTGCGCATCGTGTGCATGACGCCGTTCAGGTTCACGCCGAGGACCTTGTCCCAGTCCGAGCGCTCGATCGTGTCGAACGTCTGTCCGCCGTCGAACCTGAAGCCCGGCACCGAGGCGAGGCCGGCGTTCGCGAACACGACGTCCACACCGCCCTGCTCCTCCGCGACGTCGTCGAAGAGCGCCTGCACATGGTCCTCGTCCGTGACGTCCACGACGAACGCGCGTGCGTCGAACCCGCGCGAGCGCAGCGCCTCGGTGCTCGCCGCGAGCCGTTCCTCGTCGACGTCGGCGAGCGTGACCCTCGCGCCGCATTCCGCGAGCACCTCGGCCATCGCGAAGCCGAGCCCGCTCGCCGAGCCCGTCACGACGATGCGCGTGCCACGGACGTCGAACAACCGCTCGTAGACGTTCGTCATGGCACCAGGACCGCCCGTCCCGTGACCTCGCCTGCGCGGAGCCGGTCGAGCACGTCGTTCACCTCCTCGAGTGGATGCGTCTCCGACCGCAGCGTCACGTCGCCGCGCGCGTGGAGCTGGAGGAGCTCCCAGAGGTCGATCCAGCTCCCGACGAGATTCCCGGCCACGACGGTCTCGCCCACGACGAAGCCCACCGACGGATGCGAGACCATGCCGCCGTACCCGACGATCGAGTACAGACCGCGGCGCCCGAGCATCTGCAGCGCCGAAGCGTGGGTCTCGTCGGTGCCGACGAAGTCGAGGACGACGTCGGCTCCGGCACCGTCCGTGAGCTCGCGGACGGCGTCTGCGACGTTCTCCTCCTCGCCGAGCACGGTGTCCGCGCCGAGCTCGGCCGCGAGCTTTCGACGGCGCGCGTCCGTGTCGATGCCGACGACGCTCGCGGCCCCGAGAACGCCGACGAGCTGCAGCGCGATGTGGCCGACGCCGCCGACCCCGATCACTGCGACAGTGGCGCCCGGCTCAAGCCGTGGCAGGAGCTTCTTCACCGCGTGGTAGGCAGTGATGCCGGCATCGGCGTGAGGCGCGACGTCGACCGGGTCGACGCCGTCCGGCAACGGGAGCAGCGACCGCTCGTCGACGAGCACGTAGTCCGCGAAGCCGCCGTCGCGCGTCAGCCCGGTGAACTGGTGGCGCTCGCAGTGCATGTCGACGCCCC
>Ga0207643_10001253_pt1 | contig 14916 bp, 14 predicted proteins | sample KBSMisM62_FD_184313 | JGI IMG/M metagenome (GOLD analysis project Ga0207643, IMG submission 184313) | Miscanthus rhizosphere microbial communities from Kellogg Biological Station, Michigan, USA - KBS Miscanthus M6-2 (SPAdes) (version 2) | ecosystem: Host-associated > Plants > Roots >...
GATCTGCTGGAGCACCATCGCACTGTCGAACGACAGCCACGTCTCGCAGATCTTTCCGCCTCTCAGGTGGTGAAAAGTAACCCCGGATAAGCTGAGCGGCCTGCCGCTCGCGGGAATCCCCTGATACTCGCCTCGATGCGTTCCACGCACTGTCCACCGGGCGGCAACGGTATCGCCGTCAGCGATCACTTCGTCGACGGTGTGTTTCAGATCGGGAAATGCATTGCCGTACATGGCGACGACTTGCTTCGTCGTTTCGCGATCCAAGGGAACCGGCACTCCAGGAGCATGTAAACGGTAGTCGTCGGTAAGCAGGTCGTCCGCCGCGGCAATGTTCCAGTTGTCCCAAAGCTCCTGATACCAATACCGAAGAACGACATCCGTGTTGTTGGTCCCCATGTGCAGATCCTTTCCGGTGAACGGGAATCGAGTAGACGCGCGGATTGGCGAGTCGAGGGGCGCATCCTATACCCGAGAATCTTCAACGACAAGGCACGCGTCAGCCCCAAAACACCCGATGCCCTCGTCGCTCCAGCGCCTCCGCCACCACTCTCTCCGCCGCCTCCGCCTCTTTCCGCGTTGAGAACGGGCCGATCCCCTTCATCAAATCGAGACGCAGCCTGACGCCGAACTTGTGCGCCTTGCTCGCGGAGAGCTTCCCTCCCGCTTTGTGCTGCGCGAAGCGGTGTGCGGGGGTGTGGGCGGTTTGCCCGACATAGAGCGGGGCCAACGCACAGGGCTGCTTCGTGCAGGCGCGGGAGAGTTCGATGATGTAGATGGAGTAGGTTCGACTCGCCGCCGCCATCACGCACGTTCCGAGTTGGGTGTGCTCAACGATTCAAACTGCATCGCCCGCACCACCACCTCCTGTTGATCGAAGCGGACGGCGAGTTCGCGCGAGTAGTCGTTCCACCATTGCCGATCCAACGTGTCGGTCATCACCTCGATGATGATTACATCGTCACGATGCGTGCGCCCGTCCGGATCGGCCCACGTGCCTTCGGCAGGGGCGCGGGTGTAGGCGGTCACACCGCCGAACCGCTCCGTCAGCTCGCGCCGAACGCGCGCGATGGCGGCGCCGTCGAACGGTCGGCCTTCGTTGTTGTAGAGCGGAAGAATCAGTTGGACGAGGAACGCCATCGCTAGCGTTTCTTCACCCCGGCTTCTTTACAGCTTCTGACGCCAACCGACCGTCCAGTATTGTGCCTGCAGCCTGTCACTCCACTGAATCGCGCCTGTCCAGTCGTCGCAATAACGCGCGCCGATTGGCCGGCCGTTCACGAACCACACGACTCGGGGCCTGCCTTCGACGGTGTCGATCAGCGCGTGTGCGCTGGAACCGTTCGCGCGTTGCATTCGCCACATGACTGTCGGCTCATTGTAGGTAGACGGCAGGATCATCTCAGACATGGCGTTTGCCACGTGGGGCAAGGCTGGTACCATCCTCCAGACCGTCACGGGCCACTTAAGGCGACGCGCCGAACGTCACAGAGTCCGTGGTTGGGAAGACTAAACGCCTCCGCGGCCGCCGCTTCCTTAGTCAACGTCCAGTTTCAGAATCCCTCTACTTCACCTTCGCCTGCGCCTTCCGACGTTCTGCCCAGTAGCGCTTCATGCGCGCTGACACTGCCTTCCGCGCCTCCGCCGACATCGCACGAGTACGTGTTCGAGCCTCTTTGTATGCTTTTCGCAGCGCACGCCGGCCCGCAGGTAATCGCAGTTCAGGAAACGCGCGTTCAATCGCGATGATTTCCGCGCGCAATTGGTTGAGAGTCACTTCGGCGCCGGTGCGCGCGAGTTCACGTAGGCGATCAGCGGTCAAGTTCGGCATCTTTGCCATTTGCACCTCGTGTGAGCGAGCGGCACACAAGTCTAGTCGCGGCCATGTGCCGAAATTCGAGGCCGACCACTTGAAAGAGCACGATGACCAGAACAAGCCCGACGAGCCCCAATGCTCCGCCGGTCATCGTTGGTTGCCTCCGATGAAACTTTGGGTGCTGCTCACGGTTTGACCTTGAATGTCTCTCCGCAATCGGCGCACCGCCACGCTGTCTCCTTCGTTATCTGTTTCGCGAGCGTGCCTACGCGCGAAGATCCACAGAACGGACAGATGGGTCGTGTCAAGAGTTCGCCTGACATGAAAGCCTCGGTTTCCGTTTTCAATACTGATCCGCAAATCATGCAGTTCGCCGAAGACGCAGCATACGATCAATCGGAATGGCGTCCAATACGCAAGGAGGCTCGTCGAATGTCGCTTGCCCCTGTCACCGTCAGTCAGATCTCCGCAACCATTCTTCTCGTTCTGGTTGGACTCGGCGTCAGTTCGGCGCGTGCCGAACAAGCGGACCCGAAACACATCAATGCGGCGGTGCCGACGCCGCCACCGAAGTTGATCATCCGAGCTGAAGATCTCTTTCCGCCGCAGCGTCCCCCACGCCTGGGAATGTTCACATTGGTCCCACCGGAAGCGAATGGCGAAGTGGTCCGCGTATCCATTCCTATAGGTGAACTCGTCTCGAGCGCTGCTCGCGCAATTTCCGATGCGAATCATCGACGCGCTGAGCGAAAGGCCGATGCGCGTGTCCGGAAGGACCTCGACAGATTCCTTGCGTCCGCCTCTGGACGGGACGGCGCACCGCTGCAGCGATGATGATGAAGATCAATTGGACTGGCCTGATCGTCTTCGCGGGATTTTGCGTGGCAGTGTGGGCGGTCGTCTCGCGGCCAGCATGGATGCCGCTGGCCGAAGGCGTTGGGACGGTGCTGATTCTGCTCGGCCTCGCGGGATTCCTTTTGCCGATAATCAGGAAGAACCGTGGCGCGTAGGCGAACGATCTTCGTCGTCCCGTCGCCTCCGCGGACCAACCGCGGTCGCTACTGCTCAGCTCTCGAGAAAGGATCTACGGTGTCGCGCGCTTCCTTCTGAACCCCGCAAGGCATACCCAAAACCCAGTCCAGTAGCATTCCCAATCCGAGTAAACCATTGGACGAACCGCTCGAACGGGCTTAAGTATTGGTCAATCGATGTGCCCTGCGTGACGACGTATGTGGCGGAAGAATTGCCAGTCAGAGCGCGGAGGTTCAGCCGATGCGTCACCGATCCATAGCCCTCGCCTTTGTCTTGACCTCAGCTTCAGCATTTGCTCAGGTGGCGCCCAACCCAACGCAGCATTCCCTGGCTTCGCCGCAGGAGCCGGTCACGCTGTACCGCGTGACAGTGGTGAGTCGTACAACGCCGGCGATCAATTACCGTCCCAGGCACGACGACACGCCGCTCGACTTCGCCGGTACCTCGCTCCTGCCGAGAGCCGAGGGACACGCCGACATCAGTGGCGAAAAAGGGTACATCCGGATCGACGCCAAGTTCGACGACCTTGAACCGGCGACACGGTTCGGCCCCGAGTACCTGACGTACGTGATGTGGGCGATTACGCCAGAAGGCCGTGCGACCAATCTTGGCGAGCTGCAGGTGAAGGGCGACGACGGCCGCTTGAAGGTCACGACCGAGCTGCAGGCGTTTGCGCTCATCGTCACTGCCGAACCGTATTTTGCTGTCACGCAGCCGAGCGACGTGGTGGTCATGGAGAACGTTGTTCGCAAGGGCCTGTGGGACAACACCAACGGTCGTGTCGAGCCGCTGCAGGCGAAGTACGAGCTTCTGAAGCGCGGCTCGTATCTGATCAACAGCGATGTTGGTTCCGTCAAATGGCCGGCGGCGGCCCCCGGCGTGCCCCTCGATCTGGCGCAGGCACGCAACGCCGTGGAGATCTCTCGTGCGGCCCGAGCCGACCAGTACGCCGCGGACACATATCGCAAGGCGGCGATGCTGCTCGCCGAAGCGGAAGAAGCCCAGTCCCGCCACAAGGACAGAAATAAGATCATGATGCCTGCGCGGCAGGCGGCACAGACCGCCGAGGACGCGCGGATCATTGCGCTGCAACGGCAGGAACAGATCGATCAGGAGCAACAGCGGGCGGCAGCGCTCCAGCGCGAAAACGAAGCACGCGACCGGGCACGAACGGAGCAAGAGGCACGCTTGCAGGCCGAGCAGCAGCGTCTCATCGCCGAGCAGCAGCGCCTCGACGCCGATCGGCAGCGCCGAGAGGCGGAGGAGCAACGTCAGCGCGCCGAGCAGCAGCGTCAGTTGGCCGAGCAGCAACGCCTGCTTGCCGATCAGCGCGCCGAGCAGGAGAAAGCCGCCGCAGATGCGGCTCGTGCCGCGGCGGAGCAGGATCGGCTCGAGGCCGAACGCCAGCGTGCTGATGTGGAACGTCAGCGTGCCGAGGCGGATCGCGTGCGCGCGGAGGCGGAGCGGGCGCGTCTGGATGCCGAGGCGGCGCGTGCCGCTGCCGAAGCGCAGGCGCAGCAGGCACGGACCCTCGCGGAGCAATCCGAGCGTGAGAAGGCGCAGCTCCGCGAGCAACTGCGCGTGCAGCTGAACACGATTCTCGACACGCGCGAAACGGCGCGCGGCCTCGTCGTCAACGTCTCCGACGTGTTGTTCGATTTCGACAGTGCCAATCTCAAGCCCGGCGCGCGCGAGAAGATCGCCCACGTCGCCAGTATTCTCAAGTCCCACTCGGATCTGAAGATCCAGGTCGAGGGCCACACCGACAGCGTCGGATCAGACGGCTATAACGTGCGGTTGTCGGAGCGCCGCGCCGAGTCGGTGCGCGCCGGCATGTTGCAACAGGGAGTCAACCGCGATGTCGTGGGCACGGCGGGCTTCGGCGAGAGTAAGCCGGTCGCGACCAATGGCACGGCCGAAGGACGTCAGCAGAACCGACGTGTGGAGATCGTGGTGTCCGGCGAATCGATCGGCACGACGGCGCTGCGGTAGAACGCCGGCCAAAATGGCCATCCGTGTGTGACATATCGGCGGGAGCATTAATATGCTCCCGCTGTGTGGCGCGTCTTCCTGTTCGGAAACCTTTGCCTCGTATTGCTCTGGGCGGCGCCGGCGGTCGCGGACCCTCAAGGACCAGGGAACGCCGCGGCCGGCGATGCGCCGCCATCGCCCATCGCGCCCGCCGTCATCACTCGCGATGACAAAGGCGGCGCGACCATCCGCGCCGTCCGCATCGACACGCCGTTGAAGGTCGACGGGCAACTGGACGAAGAGGTGTACCGCACCGTGCCTGCCGCCGGCGACTTCATCATGCAGGAGCCGCGCGAAGGCGATAAGGCCACAGAGCAGACCGATACCTGGATCTTTTTCGACAACGACAACCTCTACATCGCCGCGCGGTGCTGGGACGACCATCCGGAGCGTTGGGTGCTCACCGAATTGCGCCACGACAACAACAACATCATCGACAACGAAAACCTTTCGGTCTCGCTCGACACGTTCCACGACCGTCGCAATGGGTTCATGTTTCAGACCAACCCGCTCAGCGCGCTGCGCGAGCAGGCATTCACCGACGAAGTCAACATCAACTCGAACTGGAATACGGTCTGGCAGGTGAAGAGCGGGCGATTCGAAGGGGGCTGGACGGTCGAAATGGCCATTCCGTTCAAGTCGCTTCGCTATCGAGGCTCGGGTCCGCAGGTGTGGGGCATCAACTTCCGACGAATCGTACGATGGAAAAATGAGACGTCGTTCCTGACACGGGTGCCGCGGGCGTACGGGCGAAACGGCCTCTTCAGGGTGTCATCGGCAGGTACGCTCGTCGGATTGGAAACGCCCGCGCAATCGATCAACCTCGAACTGAAACCGTACGTCGTGTCCTCCGTGACGACGGACCACGCCGCCACGGCGCCTTTTGACAACCGCTTCTCGCCGAACGCCGGTTTCGACTTCAAGTACGGATTGACCCGCGGTCTCATTGCCGACGCTACGATCAACACCGACTTTGCGCAGGTTGAGGAAGACGTCCAGCAGGTCAACCTCACGAGGTTCTCCCTCCAGTTTCCGGAGAAGCGGGATTTCTTCCTGGAAGGGCAAGGCGTATTCAACTTCGGCGGCAACCGCGGCAACAACGGCAACGACATCCCGATCCTGTTTTTCAGCCGGCGGATCGGTTTGAGTCAGGGGCAATCGGTCCCCGTCGTCGCTGGCGGCCGAGTCACCGGTACCGTCGGTAAGTTCGGTGTCGGGGCGCTGAACATTCAGACGAACGACAAGCTGTCGGCCGGTGCGGTCGCCACGAATTTTTCCGTTGTTCGACTGAAGCGCGACATTCTGCGGCGCAGCAATATCGGCCTCATCGCCACACGGCGGACGCCGGCGGTCAGTCAGTCATCCGCGAACGCGGTCGTTGGCGCGGATGCGAACCTCGCGTTTTTCAGGAATCTGTCGATCAACGGCTACTACGCCCGCTCCGAGACGTCGAGTGCCGGCGGGGACCAATCGAGTTACCGCGGACGGTTCGATTACGCCGGCGATCGGTACGGATTTCAGGTCGAACACCTGCTGGTCGGCGACAAGTTCAATCCGGAGATCGGGTTCATGCGCCGCACCGATTTCCGCCGCAGCAGCATCGGTGCACGGTTCAGCCCGCGGCCGAAATCCAACCGGCTGATTCGCAGATTGGATTGGGAAGCCGGCTACGACTACATCACCGACAGCCGACGTACGCGGATCGAAAATCGGCAGGCCTCGGGTACGTTCCAGGTCGACTTCGAGAACAGCGACCAATGGACACTGGATTACACGCACGATTTCGAATATCTGCCACGCAGCTTCCAGATCGCACCGGCCGTCATCGTTCCTATCGGCGGGTATGACTACGACACGGTCCGGATGACGTACGAACTCGGGCAGCAGCGCCTCCTCGCCGGCCGCCTGTCGGTCGCCACCGGCACCTTTTACGACGGACACAAGAAAGAGGCGAATTTCACCAGCGGCCGCATCGCGGTTTCCGCGCGTCTGAACATCGAGCCGGGAGTGACGATGAACTGGATCGATCTGCCGCAGGGCACCTTCACAAACCGGCTGCTGACCGCGAGAGGAATATTCACGCCGTCGCCTCGAATGCTGATCAGCAGCCTGGTGCAGTACAACGCGAGCGAGCGAACGGTGAGTTCCAGCGTGCGTCTGCGCTGGGAGTACATTGCTGGCAGCGAACTCTTCGCCGTGTACAGCGACGGACGGAACACGCCGGACGCTCCGGTGCCCGGACTTGTGAACCGTTCGGTCGCCATCAAGCTGACGCGACTGCTTCGCTTCTAACCACTTTCACTCTCCTTGACAACCCAGCAGTGGGCGCGCACTATGGCGGCCCCGCGGATTCACTGGTCATAACGCGTCCACATTTTTTGGCGGAGCGTACCAATGACTCTTCTCAGATCGATATTCTTCGTGGTCTCCGGGCTCCTCTTCCTGCCAACCGCGCTCTGGGCGCAAGCGGCTACCGGTAACATCGGTGGCACCGTCAGGGACACGTCCGGTGCGTTCCTGCCGGGTGTCACCGTCGAGGCTGCCAGCCCGGCCCTCATCGAGAAGGTGCGTACGGTCGTCACGGACGGCGCCGGGGCGTACCGGATCGTCGACCTGAGGCCCGGCACCTACACCGTGACGTTCAGCCTTGCTGGTTTCAGTAGCGTGAGGCGCGAGGGCGTCGAGCTGACGACTTCGTTCACCGCGGCGGTGAACGCCGTATTGACGGTCGGCAACGTCGCGGAGACGATTACCGTCACCGGGGAGAGCCCGGTGGTCGACCTCTCCAGCGCCCGTCAGCAGACGACCGTCTCACGCGAAGTGCTCGACGCGATCCCTACGACCAAGCGTCTCGGTCAGTACGCATCATTCATCCCAGGCGCCACCTACTCCAACCCGACCTTCCAGGATTCGGGCGGCACGGCGGGAGAAGGCGGCCAGTTCGGGGTCCATGGTCAGCGGGCGGCCGACGAAGTCGTCAACATGGACGGGTTGAACCAGAACATGTTTGGCCTCGACGTCTACAGCTACAACTCGCAGACGATTCAGGAAGTGGTCGTCGAAACCGGTGGGACCTCCGCGGAAGCGATGACCGGAGGGGTCCAGCTCAATATCATTCCGAAGGACGGCGGCAACAACTGGTCGGCAAGCTTCAACAGCTCCGTTACCGGGCCGTCGCTGCAGAGCGACAACCTCAATGACGACTTGCGCGCGCGCGGCCTTCAGACAGGCGCGTCGATCAAGCAATTCAAGGACAACGGCGGTGCGTTTGGTGGCCCCATCGCGCGCGACCGGCTCTGGTTCTACACTGCACACCGGTACTGGGGCTCGCAGAAGTACATCCAGGGCACCTACTACAACAAGAGTCCGAACAAGCTGTTTTACGTCCCGGATCTCGATCGCGTCGCTTTTACGAACTGGTATTACCACGACAACGACCTGCGACTGACGTGGCAGGCGACCGCGAAGAACAAGATCTCGGCCTTCTACTCCCATCAAGATTCATGCAACTGTCCGGTCGGTTTGAGCGGGATCGGTGGCGCGAACGCGATCAAGGGAACGCCGGAGTCTCGTCCCAAACACTTGTTCAATCCGCTGCAGAATGCGGTGGTCAGCTGGACCGCTCCTGCGAACAACAAACTTCTGCTCGAGGGAGCGGCATCGTTCCAGGGGCTGAAGGTGCAGGCCGAGCCGCTCGAAGGCGCATCGTCGACCATCGGGATCACCGACGTGGGACTGGGTCTCGAGTACGGCGGACTGGCAGGCGGCGGGCTGCCGACGGGCAATACGTTCTACGGAACCAGACAGCGCCGGTACGTGAAGAGGTACACCGGTCGCTTCTCCGCGTCGTATGTGACCGGATCGCACACGTTGAAAACCGGTTTCACAATGCTTCGGTACAATCTCGGCAGCGAAGGCATCTACAACGACTCCGACGCGATCGAGGGCGGTCGCGCGTACGTCTTCCGCAACCAGGTGCCGATTCAGGTCCGGCTGTGGGCGCTGCCGTTCGAGTTCGTGGAGCACACGACGACCACCGGGATCTACGCTCAAGATCAGTGGGTTGTCAGAAAGCTCACGCTGAACCTGGGGCTGCGGTACGACAGCCTGCTGGGAACGGCCCCGGCTCACCACCTGCCGGCGGGCTACTTCGTGCCGGCGCGCGACTTCCCGGCCGCCAACAACATCCCGAACTACAAGAACCTCAATCCACGGGTGAGCGCGACATACGACGTGTTTGGCAACGGCAAGACCGCAGTCAAAGCATCGCTCGGCCGGTACGTGCCGTGGTTGGTCGGCACGGTCGGCAACCCGCAGAGCGGGCAGCCTGCGTTTGCCACCGTGAACTGGAACGACTCGTTCTTCGGTCCGGGCGATCCGCGCACGGGAAACTTCGTCCCCGACTGCGATTTGAAGAACGTGAATGGCGGCGGCGAGTGCGGACCATGGAACGACCGCGGGTTCGGACAGGTCAGGGCCGGGACGCGCTTTGCGAAGGATGCCACCGAAGGGTTCAACAAGCAGCAGTACAACTGGCAGACGTCGGTGTCGCTGCAGCACGAGCTTCGGCCGGGGATGGCGCTCAATGTCGGATACTTCCGTACGTGGTTCGGCAACTTCCTCATTACCGACAACGCGGCAACGACGGCGGCGGACTACGATTCGTTCTGCGTGGCGCTGCCAACGACCGACCCTCGCCTGCCTGACGCCGGCCAGCAGCGCTGCGGCTTTTTCGATATCAAGCCGAGCTTATTCGGCGTCGTCGACAATCTCCGAACGCTCGGATCCAACTACGGCCGCCGCACCGAGGTCTTTAACGGCGTGGACGTGACGCTGACGGCGCGGCTGCCTCAAGGTGCGCAGTTCTCGGGCGGGCTCAGCACGGGCCGCACAGTTACTGACGCCTGCGAACTCGCGAAGAAAGTGCCCGAAGCGCTGTTCGGTGTCGACGGTACGGTGAACGGAGCCAACAACGGTCTTGCCGCGCTGACGTCGGGCGTGGCCGGCTCGTGGACCTCCATGCTGGCCTGCAAGGTGACTCCACCGTGGTCGGCAGGAACCCAGGTGAAATTCCTGTTCGTGTACCCGTTGCCGTGGGACCTTCAGCTCAGCGCGATCTATCAGAATTTTCCTGGCGTGCCGATGACGGCCACCTATGCGATCAACAACGCCATCGTTGCACCGTCGCTCGGCCGCAATATCGCCGCGTGCGGCGCAAACTGCGCTCCCACGAGCAGCTTCGGTAACATTGAGTTGATGTCTCCAGGTGCCGCCTACGAGAATCGCCAGCAGCAAGTGGATCTGCGATTCGCGCGACGCTTCAGGGCGGGACGGGCGAGTCTGCGGCCAAGCCTGGATCTGTCGAACCTTCTAAACGCCGGCAGCATCTACGCGGCCAACACGGGGTTCGGGTCACAGTGGCTCGTCCCGTATGAGATCCAGGGCGGGCGCCTGGCACGGATCAACGTTCAGATAGAGTTCTAATGGTGCACACACTGCGATGTGCTGCATGAAGACGCCAAAGGAGGGCACGCCAAAGAAGGGACTGGTCATCGCGATCGGCGTGGCGGTCGCGTGCCTGTTGGCTTCTCCAGCTCTGGCGCAGTGGATCAATGTGCCACAGGCTGGAACGCCTCGTACGCCGGATGGCAAACCTGATCTGACGGCGCCTGCACCAAGAGCGCCGGACGGAAAGCCGGACCTGTCCGGGATCTGGCAGCGACCGCGTGGTTCCCAGCCGGGCACGGGCGGGGCAGACGGCATTGGCGCGGGCATCCAGGTGCTCTTCCAGCCATCAGGCGAAGCCGTGTACAAGGCTCGTGGCGACAGCAACGGCAAGGGGATGCCGAGCGAACGATGCCTGCCGCACGGGGTCACGAAGGCCTTCTCGGTTCCAGAGCCGTTCAAGATCGTCCAGACACCGGGACTCACCCTGATCCTCCACGAGGAGTTCAATCACTATCGTCAGATCTTCACCGACGGTCGCCGCATCCCCGAACGCCGCGCGCCGACGGCCTTCGGGTACTCACGCGGCACATGGGACGGCGACACGTTCGTCGTCGACACGACGGGATTCATCGACAACGCATGGCTCGACTTCCGCGGTCACCCGGCCACTGATGCCCTGCACCTTGTCGAGCGATATCGGCGCCGCGACGTCGGACATCTCGAGGTTCAGTTCACCATCGACGATCCGAAAGCCTATCGACAGCCGTGGAACGTCACGATGACATTCGACCTGCTTCCGGACACGGAGCTGATCGAGCACATCTGCGAGAACGAGCGGGATGCCGCTCACCTCGTGGGCAACTAGACGTCGTGAGAAAACTTCTCGTGCAGTGGATGGGCGGCGGCATGTCGATCGCGCTGCTGGTATGCGGGGTCGCCGGTGCGCAGCAGGCGCGGGTCCCGAGAACGCCAGATGGACGGCCCGATCTCTCGGGAATCTGGCGCAGCACCAGCAATCGCTACCTGAGGGACCTCACCGCGGGAAGCGCTCGAGTGGTGATTCAGCCGGGGGCTCGAGCGCTGTACACCGAACGGCGCGCCGCCAACGGAAAGGGTCGGCCCTCCGAGCGGTGCCTGCCCAGAGGTGTGCCGGCCATGATGCTGGCTCGAGACGAGCCGTGGAAGGTCGTGCAGACGCCGGGCGCCGTCTTCATCCTCTTCCGCGAATCACTTCACTACCGGCAGATCTTCACCGACGGCCGCCCGTTTCCCGACGACGCGGCGCCAACGTGGCTCGGGTACTCCATCGGCCGATGGGATGGGGACACCCTGGTTGCCGAAACAATTGGTCTCACGGAAGAAACGTGGCTCGATGATGGCGGCCACCCGCACAGTGATGCGCTGCGGGTGACCGAGCGGTTCCGGCGGAGTACCGCCGGGATGATGGACGTCGACATCACGATCGACGATGCGAAGGCTTACACCAGCCCCTGGACCGTGACGGTACGCTTCGAGTCGGTCTCGAATGCCGACCTCGGAGAACATCTCTGCGCCGTCGCGTCCGTGGATGCCGGAAAGTAGAACCGCGTTATCCGCCGATTCGTGGGCCGAGTCGCGGTCGCGCCGACGTCACGCGACGAAGGATCTGGTCCGCGCGCAGCGGCGGTGGCGGTGCGCTGTCGCTCAACCGTTGCTGTTCCACATGCACGTGCCCGTAATGGCCAGGCACTTTCCAGAGCACCCGGTAGCCGTACAGCCGGAACATCGCTGACAGCCCGTCGGGATTCGACGATTGGAAGTCGAGCGCCAACCCGGCATAGTGCGCAGAGTTCCGGGCGTGAACGTGGTCGTTTGCTGACACAAGACGGACGGCTGCGAACGTTCGCGCCGCCCAGATATCCGCGAGGCCGTACATCCGCAGCGATTCGCGCGTCGTCATATGGACGGGCATCCGGAGTCCCTGAATCACTGCGGCTTGGTTAAAGGGGGAAGTGTGTACCCCTGCGAGGCGAGTAGCCCGCGTACGCCGTCAAGCGCCTTCCCTTGTTCTTCAACGGCATGTGATAGACGAGTGTTCGCGTCGAGCAGCGCGGCCGTCGTCCGACGATGTTCCGCGATCAGGAACGCGACCACAGCACCTGCCAGCAGCCACGGCAGAATGGCGTTCTTGAACTCGGTCCAGATATTCATTCCTATGTCCCCCCTATTGCGCGGAGAAGGCACAACAAGAATTTCCCCGCAGAGCACGGAATCGTCATTCACCGAGTCGGTTTCCCTTCTGAGATCAAGCACACATTTTTCGTAGCCAAAACCCGGCGAACGGGTGGCCAGGGGGAGGTGCTGCGAAAACCACGCCCTTCCCGGTGTTCACATCTGTGGAACGCATGTTTGCCATCCAGATATCACTGTGCCCTGAACCACTCCATTACGTCGGCTGCATTCCTGTCTGGAGGAAACACCGGATAGAACACCTTCTCGATGCGGCCGTCGCGAATCACCAGCGCCATCCGCTTCAGATGTATCGACGACTCGTCTCGATACGGTTCGAACTCGAATGTCGGCAGGCGCAGCGCGCGGGTGAAGGCGAGTGCGCTGTCGCTCAACAGCGGAAATGGCAGATGGAGCCGTTCAACAACTTCGTGCTGATAGTCAGTTGTTTGTGTGCTCAGCCCGTAGACAGCGGACGCACCGAGCGATCGAAGCTCCGCATGGTGATCGCGGAATCCGCATGATTGCGGCGTACAGCCGCGGGCTCCGGGAATCGCATCCCATGCGGCTGACCCCGGATGGTCCGGTCGTCCGGTGCGCGGGTAGATGTAGACCACTGTTCGTCCCGGCAATGCGGCGAGGTCGATTTCCCGGCCATCCGTTGATCTGAGCGGGATGGAAGGAAGGACCATTCCGACGAGGTGATCGCATGCTCCGTCGTCGGTCGGAACGGGTAGATCGTCGGGCAAGGTGTACAGGTCGGAACGCTGCGGCATGAGATCCCACTAACACTTTTTTTACGGCGTGGGTAGGACCTATCGAATTTGGCCACGAACGGGCACCGCGATCTCGGGGAACATCGGGTCGCTTGTGCCAAGCCGAATCACTCCGCTGACAACACCTTGTTTCAGTCGATCTGGAACGAGTCCGATGTCCATCCGAAAACTCTCGGCTGGTCGAGACGGAGATACCTTGATGTCAAGTCCTGGAATGTCGGAGCGCACCGAGGTAATGGCGAACGCACCCTGGCGTCGCGTGATTCCGACGACTTGTGTGAGCCCATCACGCAGCGCAGGCACTCGAAGCAGCTGTTCAAGGTTCACTTCGCCGAAATCCACGACCTCCGGGCTTGCATAAAGATCCGGTTTCACGAACACATTGACTGCAACGGGGACCTCGGGACGAACGGTTTGGTTCGTGTGGATGACGACGCCTTCCTGAAATCTTCCGAACTCGGTGCCTGCGGGCACGTTGACCACTAATGCGTATTCCTGACCGGGAACCACCGTCCGAACGTGCGCCGTGAAGTGGCTTCCAAGTGGCTCCAACTGCGTGATCTCCAGAGGTCGATCATCGTGATTGATGATCTTCACCATGCCTTCACCGCCTTCATCCTGATAGACGCTGAAGAAGACGGCTGGGAAGGGCTCCAGCGCAATGACTGGTGTCACAGTACCCCGAACGGTCAGGCGGACAGGCGCGTACGATTGATCGCTCCAGCGGATCAGCGCCTGGCTTTCAACGGGGCCGTCAAGACTCGAAGTGTTCCACGTCACGGTGAGCCCGAGCTGATCGTCGTGATCGCCGGCTGGAGTCAGCCGCGCTGTCATACCCGGCTGTGACAACTCGACGTGTTGCACGGACGCACCGGGCGCGGGTCGGTTGACCGCAAACATCTCCCGGACGACGGTGCCGGCCTTTACAGTGCCGAAGTCATGGCTGCTCGTCGTGGCTGGAGCCACAATCGCTTGAGAATGGACGGATGTCGTCAGCCAGAGCAGCAGCGCCGACATCACCATCGAGTGCTTGAAATGCATAGTCGCCAAAATGCGAGGAGACGCTTTCGAAACGTCTCCTCGCAGCAAGGTATTCACCGTGCGGTCAAACTCTAAATGGACACCCAGTAAAACCTGATTTGTCCAAGCTTCAGCCCCTCGTTGACGTAGCTCCAGAACCAATCCTGCAGGCCACCAGCGAACAGAGAGACGCGATCCAGATCCCCGTCTCCGTCGATGTCGGCAAGGATGGAGGTCAGCTCGTTGGTGTACTCCTTAAACACCGACTTGCCACGCTCGCGGACCAGCACCATATGCTCCGTTGAACACACGAGGGCGCTGTCGCTAGGGTCGGTTGCACAGGTGGTTGTCGTCGACTGCGGCTTGCCCTGCGGGCTGCCGAGGGCCCGCGCCCACACTTGGTACGCTGCTGTTTCGTTGACATCACACGGGACCAATGTGCCGCCGCCAGTGGTGCCATCGGGGTCTGTGAGGTTCGTGTTGCACGGCAGTCCGAATACGGCGCCGTCCGCCGGACTGACGAGCGTTCCGGTGCAGTCGTGCGCTGCGTCAAACCCGTTGCCGTCGCACACCACGAAGTTGTCG
>Ga0207643_10001258_pt1 | contig 14843 bp, 12 predicted proteins | sample KBSMisM62_FD_184313 | JGI IMG/M metagenome (GOLD analysis project Ga0207643, IMG submission 184313) | Miscanthus rhizosphere microbial communities from Kellogg Biological Station, Michigan, USA - KBS Miscanthus M6-2 (SPAdes) (version 2) | ecosystem: Host-associated > Plants > Roots >...
AAAACCCGAAACGCCGCGCAAAAAATCCGCTTGCGGTCGATGTCAATAGCACGACTCTTTCCACGCCATCATTTTTCGCCAGCTCGAGGAGGTTTTCGGTCAATCGGGAGCCGATACCGCAGCCTTGATATCCCGGCGCAACCGCAGCGGATCTCAACAGCGCAGTATTGCCATGCCGTTCCAGTCCGATCGTAGCAATAAGTCGTGACGATTCGTCTCTGGCTACGAGAAACCCGCTGACACTTTCCGCGACGCCATCGTGCGGCAATTGGACCTGAGAGAGTAGATCCAGAATGTCTCTCAAATCGTCGTGTGAGGCGTCAATGATAGTGATATTTTCGCAGTTCATTTTGAGCCTATCTCCTGAGTGGCCGCAGCTAGTTTAAGCCGGTCCAGTTTATCCAAAGGAAGGGATGTGAATAGTTGAAGCCGGCGGTTAATCTGGAAAGCCACTTCCTTAAAGGCGCGGTACTTTTCTGAATCGCTTCCTTCTACTGCTGCCGGATCCGGACTGCCCCAGTGAGCGACGATAGGTTGGCCGGGCCACACCGGGCAACTCTCGCGAGCGTTGTCGCACACAGTAACAACGAAATCAAATTCTACACCTTCAAACTCTTCCCACGATTTGCTCCGAGCTTCAGAAGCATCGATGTTGTAGACGTCCTTCAAGACCTGAATGGCCAGAGGATTGACTATGCCCGTGGGAAACGAACCGGCACTAAATACCTGAAAGCGCGATCCGCCAAGACGTCTCAAGAGATATTCGCCAAAGATGCTGCGCGCTGAATTGCCGGTACACAGAAATAGAAACTTGTAGGGATTGCTTTTCATATTACTTACTTATTCGTTGTCTTGCGTTGGCAGTAACCATCGAAATAAGACTGTAGCCGCAATACCGCCTGCGAGTTGGGCCAGAACAAAACCAGGAGCATCAGCAGGTCGAATGCCCGCAAAGGTATCGCTCAAACAACGTGCAAGTGTTACTGCCGGATTAGCGAACGACGTTGAAGCTGTAAACCAATAAGCTGCGCTAATGTAGGCGCCTACGGCAATCGCGACAACTGCAATCGTCGAGCGGCCGGCGGCGAGAATCACACTCATCAAGCCAAATGTCGCAATAAGCTCGCTGAGTAGTTGGGCCATCCCGGTTCTGGGATGATGAGACACAAAAAACGCTGGCAGACCGAACATGAGATTAGCCGCCATAACGCCGCCAATTCCTCCCACGAATTGAGCGAGCATATAGAACGAAACGTCCCGCCAAGCCAGATAGCGACGTAAAGCAAAAGAGAGCGTCACGACTGGATTAAAGTGCGCACCTGATAACGGAGCGAAACTAATAATCAAAGCGATAAGCGCGGCTCCTGTGGCGGCAGTGTTGGCGAGCAAGGCTAGAGCTACGTTGCCACCTGCAAGGCGCTCGGCCATGATGCCCGACCCAACCACTGCGGCCAGCAAGAAAAAAGTACCTAATAGCTCAGCAACAACCCGCTTTGCTAACGGCTGACGCATTCGTGACTCCAATCGGTGTTGGCGCACAGCAGGCAGCCGCTGTTTCGGCTTTCATGGGTTCGCTGCTCTCCAGTTTTGTCCCGCACTCGCAAGGAGCCGTTTCGGCAAGATTGTCCTCGATCACCACGAACACTTCCCACTCGTTGCCATCCGGATCGCGCACCCAGGTCTTGTCTTGCAGCGCGTAACAGCAATTCGTTTGCATTTCGTCGCGTGTTAGTAAGCCCGCCTCGGCCCACCGCTCACGAACGGCGAGAACATCGTCCGTAGATGCGACCTGAATTCCCAGGTGCGAGAGCGCGCCGCGTTCGTTAAAAACGTGCTGATTAAGCGTTAGATTTAACGGCGGATTTTGAACGTCGAATTTTGCATAACCTGTTCGCACTTTGCTCGGTTCAATGCCTAAGAGTTTTCGATAAAACTCGAGACTGACTCCCACGTCTTTGACGTTCAGCGCAAGATGCGCTTTCAGTGCCTGAACCGGTTTTTGTTTGTTCTGCATTTCAATTACTCCTCATCGTTTGGCGATTGCCATCTTAAAACTCTACACATACGCACAAGCGCATATGCGAGCGCAGTATCGGGCAAAAGTAGACATCTGTCAAGGCGTATATGTTTTATGTTATTATTCCGGGCGTTATGACAAGGAAAGAGAAACCCTTCGATCGTGAGTTGTTCTTTCGCGCCTTGGCGGATCCAACGCGGCTGAGGATCATTAACCTGATCAGGGATCAAGAGGTCTGCGTTTGTTTTTTCGTTGAGATATTGAAAACTAATCAGCCCAAGATTAGCCGTCACCTGGCTTATTTACGCCGGGCGGGTATTGTCGCGGCGCGACGGGAAGGAATCTGGATGCACTACAGGATTTCGACGCCGCAGGATGAGAACGCCGCGAAAGTACTGCTGAATGTGCGCGAGTGGCTTGCGAACGATCCCGCTATGGAGCAGGACCGGAAGCGTTTAGACAAGATTTGTTGTGCGCCGGAGTTGCCGATTCAACTGCAAGGCAGCCCGAAGCCAGTGCCTATACAAATTTAGTTTCGTTATATTGGTTGTGATCATCAACCCAAGTTCACTCACTTCATTCTTTTTCAAACCAGCCATAAAGTGCCGGCAGAAGCAGCAGGGTCAACACTGTTGACGTAATCAAGCCTCCAATAACAACCGTCGCGAGTGGACGCTGCACTTCGGCGCCCGCCGACGTCGCGATCGCCATCGGAGCAAACCCGAGACTGGCCACGAGTGCGGTCATCAACACCGGTCGCAGTCGCGTTTCTGCTCCCTCTTTCACCGCGTCCATCAATTTGCGACCGTCCTCGCGCAACCGATCAATGTAGCTGACCATCACAACGCCATTCAAAACTGCCACGCCTGAAAGGGCGATGAAACCAACGCCCGCCGAAATTGAGAAAGGCATCCCTCGTAATGCAAGAAAGAAAACTCCCCCGACAATGGCGAACGGAATACCTGTAAAGATCAAGAGCGTCTGCTTGATCGATCTGACCGTCATGAAGAGCAAAATAAAAATCAGAAGCAGCGCGAGTGGCACCACGATGGTTAATCGACTCTGCGCCCGTTCAAGATTCTCGAACTGTCCACCCCATTTCAGATAATACCCGGGCGGTAATTTGACCTCGTTTTCGATTGCCGCTTGCGCGTCTCGAACGAAGCTACTGATGTCGCGCCCGCGTACGTTTAGCTCTACGGCTATGCGACGGCGCGCGTCGTCACGTGACACCTGTGCCGGGCCTTCGCTCAGCGACACGTGGGCGAGTTGTGAGAGTGGTACGCGCGCGCCATTGGCGCCTGCCACCTGAAGATTCTTTATTGCCTCAACGTCGCGGCTCGATGGTTCGCTTAAACGCACTACCAGGTCAAATCGCTTCTCACCTTCATAAACCTGTCCCGCATCTTTTCCTGCGACTACCGATTCAATCAGATCATTCACGTCCTCAACATTGATCCCGTAACGCGCGATCGCGGCGCGGTCAGCCTTGATTTGAAGCTGCGGCAACCCGGCGATCTGCTCGACCTTTACGTCCGCTGCGCCCTGAAGGCGTCCAACGACTCTGGCTATCTCATCGCCTTTCTCCTTCAACATGCCGAGATCGTCGCCGAACAATTTGATCGCGACGTCTGAACGCACGCCCGCTATTAATTCAGAAACGCGCATTTCGATAGGCTGCAAAAAGCCAAAGCTTCCCTCGGGCACTCCTTTTTCAAGTGCCTCTGACATTTTTTCGACCAACTCCTCTCGTGTACGTGCGCTGGTCCACTCAGATGGAGATTTTAGATCGACGAATATGTCGCCGGAATCGACTCCCATGGGATCCGTGGCGACTTCGGCGCGACCGATCTTCGTGACAACCCGCCTCACTTCCGGGAACTCCAGCAGCACACGCTCTGCTTCCGAGTAAGAGCGAACGGCTTGCGAAAGCGAAACACTGGGCAACAAACGAGATTCGATAGCAAGGGATCCTTCGTCGAGACGCGGCATGAACTCGGCGCCTAAAAAACGAAAGGTGATACCGCTGCCTATTACCAGGAGTAATGAAATAGCGAGTGCCGGCCGGCGGTAGCGCATCACGAAATCAAGAGCGGGTCGATAAGCTCGTCTTGCGTAGCGTATGAGAAAACTCTCTTTCTCCGAGACGTGCCCGCGAAGCAGGAAAGTCATGGCCGCGGGAATGTACGTTAACGAAAGCAGTAAAGAGCCGGCCAACGCGAACACTACGGTCAATGCCATCGGCTTGAACATCCGGCCTTCGATACCAGTCAAACTCAGTATCGGAATATAGACGATCATGATGATTCCAACAGCGAACACCACGGGCCGGCCCACTTCCACACATGCGTCTACAATCGTGCGAGTCGGTGATTCGTTAGGCTTTGATGACTGGGCCTCTGCGCGGCGTCTTACGGTGTTCTCGACCATCACTACTGCGCCATCCACAATCAATCCGAAGTCGAGCGCGCCCAGACTCATGAGATTGCCGGAAATTCCAAAGACGCGCATAAGGAGCGCCGCAAAAAGCATCGACAACGGGATGACGGTCGCCACCAACAGGCTCGCGCGCCAATTTCCGAGTAAGAGAATGAGCACAATAATGACCAGGATTGCCCCTTCGATCAGGTTCTTCGCAACTGTGTGCGTGGTGCGGTCAATCAGTTCCGTCCGATCATAAAAAGGGATCAGTTCCACGCCCTTCGGCAATGTCTTTCGGATCTCCGCGATGCGCTGTTTCACGCGCTCGACTACAGTGCGCGAATTCTCTCCCTTGAGCATCATCGCGATGCCGGCGACGATCTCACCTTTACCATCGGCAATCGTCGCGCCCTGTCTTACGGCTGCGCCTTCGACCACTTCCGCAAGATCACCAACATAGATCGGAATCCCTTCTGGTCCTGTTTTAACTACGATATTGGCGATGTCAGTTGTCGATTGCGCCAAACCAATTCCACGCAGAAGATATTGCTCTCCCGCATGTTCGATATAAGCCCCACCGACGTTTGCGTTGTTGCGCGTCACGGATTCAAGCACCTCACGCAACGACAAACCGTACGACTGTAGCTTTGCCGGATCTACTCGCACCTGGTATTGCTTTTTGAAACCTCCAAAGTTGTTCACCTCCGCCAGACCCGGAACGTTTACCAATTGCCTGCGCACGTCCCAATCCTGAATGGTCCGCAGACTAGTTGGGTCGTAGTCACTTCCTTGAGCAGCGCGTAATTCGTACTGATAGATTTCACCTAAGCCGGTGGAAATCGGTCCCATCTCAGGCGAGCCGATATGGGGAGGAATCTGTTCGCGCGCTTGCGCTAATCGCTCGAAGACCAGTTGTCGCGCAAAATAAATATCGGTGGAGTCGCTGAACACGACGGTCACTACGGAAATGCCGGGCCTCGAAAGAGAACGGATCTCCTGCACTCCGGGCAAGCCCGCTATTGCGGTCTCTACGGGGAAGGACACCTGGCGCTCGATTTCGAGAGGCGAGAGGGCGGGTGCGGATGTCAGCACCTGCACTTGATTGTTGGTTACATCAGGAACGGCATCAATAGGTAGATTCTTAAGACTGTAGATACCCACGACAATCATTATCGCAATCACCAACAACACGAACATGCGTTGGGCCACTGAGAAACGGATGAGTGCATTGATCATGGGTGCTCTCCTTCTTCTTCGCCAAACTGCCCTTTCAGCAGTTGCGATTTCAGAATGAAAGTCCCCTTGACCACGACACGATCACCGAGCTTCAGTCCATTCAACACTCGTACATAGCCCTGAGATTCCTCGCCTGATTCCACGTCGCGCACTTCGAATGCGCCCGGTTCATCGTCCCTAGGAAGAAACACGACGGTGCGTTCGCCTACGCGCTGCAACGCTGCTGATTTGACGACAAGCTCTTCATCGGAAGTTTCTGCCAAGCCCGCCTGGAAGCCGATCTGCACAAACATCCCGGCTTTGAGTCGCTCGCCTGGATTGCTCATTTCGATACGTACTCGTGCAGTTCGTGTCTCTTCGTTGAGCTTTGGATCGATGTACGCAACGCGGCCAGATAACACTTCATCTCCGACTGCGGTGCTCGTCACTTCGACGGCGGTTCCGATGTGAACGCGACCGACTTGCGCTTCGGGTACATTGGCGATGATCCAAACGGTTGACAGATTTCCGATCGTGAACAAATGTGTTCCCGCTTCGACACCCGCGCCAATATTTACGAGTCTTTCAATGACAGTTCCTGATACGGGAGCTCGCAAGGCAACAAGCGAGGTGTCCTTATCGTGGTTGTGTCTTTCGCCTTCCGGCACTGGCGCGCCGAGGGATCGCATCTCGTCCCGGATGTGAGAAACGTCTACGCGTGTTGTTTCAACCGCGGCTCGTGCTTCCTGCACTTCACGATTTAAGGAAATATTGCTTTGAAAGTCATACTCAGCCTTTGCCGTTTTGTAAGCTGTCTCGGCTGCAATCAAATCCTTACCGGCGCCCGCGCCGAGTTCGATGAGACGACGGGCGCGTTTGAGAGTCGCTTCAGCTTCATCCAGCTTTGCCTTTGCTGATAAAACAGCGGCGCGATTTTCCGCCCTCAGCACTCGTTCCAGGTTGCGTTCGGCGAGGGCGCGCTGCGTTTCAGCCTCGTGAAGTTTGCCGTGCATCTGGGCTATCTGCGGGCTCGAGATAACTGCGAGTACCGCACCGGCGCGCACGCGATCACCCACCCTGACGTGCACCTGGTCTATTCGACCGCCGACAAGCGGAGTTGCTTGTTGAGTTTGTTGTTCGTTTGCTTCGACGGTGCCGGTAGCCTGTAACAAAGCCACTGCGGGTCGTTGCGTCACGCCCTCGATCTCGATGCCGGCGGCTTGGAGTGCCTCGGCTGAAAGCTTCACGTCGTCGCCTTCGTGCTGTTCGGCGGCTGGTGACGTTCCGGCATTTTGTGTTGATGGCTCAGGCTTTCGCGTCCACAACACGATTGCGACCAGTGCGGCAATGGCTACCACCACGACTGAGACCACAATGATGAGCTTGCGATTCTGTTGAGTTGTTTCATTGATATCTGACATAGACGTTACCTCATCAGCGGGCCACCAAGAGCCGCTTGCAGATCAGCGAGTGCTCGATACTGCTCCGCGAGCGTTTCTGTGTATTCACGCTGCGAATCCAGCAAGCGACGCTGCTCTGACAGAAGATCGGTGATTTGAAATTGGCCCAACTCGTATGCAGCCCGAATCACGCGAGTGTTTTCTGTTGAACGTGCAATCACGCCCTGCTCAAATGTCGCTGCCGCGGATCGCGCTGCTTCATAGCGCGCGTATGCGCTCTGCACTTCCGAACGTATGATCTGTTCGAGAAACTCGCGGCGCATGCGGGCCTGAGAAATGAGGGCCGCGGCTTCGACTTTATGGCCCTGATTGCGGTTGAAGATCGGGATGCCCACTGAGACTCCAAAAGTGAGCGTCTTATCTCGATCGCGAAGCACACCAACCGGCGTGTCTTCAAAAGCTGATCGGATTACTGAGTAACGAGTGAAAGCAGTCAGATCCGGCGAGGCGGACGCACGCGCCAGTTTCAGTCCTGCTTCCGCTACTTCTTCATTGAGACGTGCGAGTCGCAGGTCTGGACGACTGCGCAGTGCGATGGCTATCGCAGCTTCTACCGATTGCGGAAAGACAGGCTGTCGAATCGTTGTTAGATTTTCCCGTAACCGGAGCGGCCCGGCGTCCGAGATCCCCGCCAACGCCTTGAGCTTCAACAGCGATGTAGTAAGACGTCCTTCAACCAGAGCCCGTCGCGATCTCAGTCGATCAACTTCGGTGCGCAGCAGGTTCAATTCCAGCGGGGCTGATTCACCTTCGTTGACACGCGCTTGCACGAACCGCGTCGTTTGCAAATCGACTTGATTGATACTCTCGGTTGTCTCCAACTCACGGAGCGCAGACAAAGCCTCGGCGTACAGGGTCATCACTTCCAAAGTGAGCCTGCGTTCGCGATCGGCTACTTCCGCCTCCACAGCTTCGAGCTCTGCTTGCGCCAGCTCAATGCGCGACTTTCGCTTAGCGCCGAGCTCAATAGGTACTGCGATGCCTACGCTCGTTTCGCGTTCATCCGCTGAACCGGTGAAACGGCCTGTGGTCTGCTCAACCTCAAGGGTGGGATTCGCTCTCAAACCTGCCTGGCGCAAGCGACCACGCGCCCGTTCAATTTCAATGCGGGCTGCGGCGAGCTCGCCGTTTGAAGCCAGAGCACGCCGTACCAGGTCGTCTGATGAAAGACCCTGAACCGGATCGAATTGAGCCTTTATTTCTCCTGCCGAAATAATGATCGAAAATGCGATTACGACAGCTGCGTGAAGCTGTTTCTTACAAAGCCACCTCATAGTCTTCTCCAAACTGCTGCTTACGCCTAAATAAATGTTGGACCAGTCCCGGACCTTCGGCGAAGGTCGCGACGGATCACAACGAAGTTTTCGATTGCTTTAAGCTAAGCGTGGAGGGTGGTATGGATTGTCGGATGGGGCGGAAGGAATGAAAATACGATGCACCGTGCTTCTCGATATTACCAGCTCTGCATCATCAGGATTCGCGAATAAAGGGCTCGGCATTACGTGCGCGCAACAGCAAAAACAATCTTCGTCTCTGTGTTGCGGGTCAGAGCTTTGATCGTCGGGTAATTCGCTTGAGTTATTGACGGCGAATGCTTCACTGTCATTGGCGGACGGAAGTGATGTACTGCTGAAGCCGCCGCTGACGAGATTCTCCTCGTTGCAGAGTTGCGGAAACAGCATGTCAACCGCGGAGTGAATCAGGAACAACAAAGCAATCACTCGCAGGAGCCGCGACCGCCGAAATTCACGAATGTTCAAACCCAACTTCATATAGGAGAGCGAACCTTGGTTGGCTTTGTAGCATACGCAGCACGGCAGGTCAAAACTCGTCCACTTTGCGGCCCAGGCTTACTGTGTACGTTTATGGCGATCAGTTACCTGACTTCGCGTAATTTCGATAGTCCAGCCAGCCAGGGACGGTCTCTTAAATCTACTTCGACGATCGAGCCTGCGGCGTCGAAGCGATATCGTTTACCGGACTTTGGTCCAATCACAGTCATTCCTGTCTGACCCAAATACTTGAAAAACACTCTGTCGCGAAGAACACGTCTCGGCTCGTCGCGGTTTTTGTCTGCCGTCCCGGAGCTGTAATTAACTCGAGCCGGTGTTTGTATCGTCGCTCTCTGATTTCCGCAGCAAGGCATCTCTTTCTTCATCCTCCAGGTATAAAGCCGGCGGCACAACGTGCTCCGGTGTGGTTAGGCGTTCGAGTATGATTGCTCCCGCCGAATATGCAGGCCAAAGTATTAGTCGCTCTCGCCAACTCTCACCAATAAGCAGTGCAAACGGTAATGCTATCCACACGCTCAAACAGTAAAAGCAGTCAAGCAGGCTACCCCAAAAACCTGTGCCTGCTTGCCGGCGGAAGTAGACCAGGAGATCGCCTGGTCCATCTTCCGCCTGCAGCAGATGAGTAATACGCCAAACAGCTAGAATGCTAAGGATTAGCCAGTAGAAGCGCATAGCGTATCAATTGTAGTCGTCACGGACACGCGTTAACTCCAAAACTGTACTCGCTAAGATTGGCGTGCGGGCCGCCGGTGCAACCAACGATCGTTCGCTTGGAAGCACGCAACTCCAACTGATAGCAGCACGGTTCCGGAAAAGCTAAGCTCGAGTCGTTAATGGTTAAGCGCATTCCTCCCCCAGCCCAGCTCGGGGATGTTGCGCCATCGATAAGCGCGGCGGCATAGTCAGGACCAACCTGTGCCGCGATAGGTACACCCAGACCACCCAGAGGCGTGATGGAGTCAGCAAGACTAATCAGGTCTCTAAAGCGGTTCTCGCCGTAAGTCGCAATTAGCGAATATTGGGCGAGGTGTTCGTCCGGATCATAGGCATAGAAATCGATAACCAAAGGACTGCCGGGTGAAGCCTGTACGTTCGTGCAGGGTCCGACTACCTGACCGCCGATGGTCACGTTTACGATGTCTGTATCAGGTTCCATGGTGCAGAGGTGAACTGTGTCATTACCACATGGGTGACCTAATGTGTTGGGTGCCGGATGGCCGTCAGTTCCGTCCGTGATGCGGTTGTCGATTGTCAGTACGATATAGTTTTCGTTCTTCAAATCGCACATCGGCAGGATCCGACTGTTAGTCAAACTGCCGCCGGCGAGATTCCAACCGCGCACGTGCAGATAATATGTCCCATCCGGAAATGTATTCGTGAGCCAGTTCATGAGGTAGTCCCTCTCGGGTCCCCAAAAACGTGTGACTCCCCAGGTTCCAACACCATTGTTGGCTTCGAAGTGTTCACGCGTCTCGACCACGTTTCGGCCACTAATGGGTGTGAACTGAAACGGGGCATGATGCCAGCCAACAGGACCTGCGGGTAAGTCTGGCCCCCAGAAGCTGCGAGAAAAACTTCCCGCTGCCGCAGGCGGCATTGCGTTCCATGGTCCAGCCAGGCTTGTAGCCCACTCGAATTCATAGTAGTCAACGTTCGCGCTATTTCCGAAGACGCCCCGGAGGAGAACGTTGTCTGCAAACGGCCGATCACCGTTTACCGATATGAGACCGGGATTGGCGTACCCTGCTGGTGTGGCAGCAGTTGCATCGAAGTTGCCGCCAATGTTTTCTACAAGCACGTTACAGGCTTGATTAATTACGACGCAGTTGCCGTCCGGACAATCCGCCGGTTCGAGACAAATCGGAATACAGCACGCGTCAGTTGCCGTCAAAGTTACGTTGAGGTTAGTGGGAATATCCCTGCGCGCCTGCCAAATAGTCTCATCGACGATGATCTTGTTTGTCTGCCCGCAGTCCTGCGTAACTTTAAAGATGATGTCGGGCGAGCAATCCCACCACGGTTCCCACGGCCACCATGGCCAAAGTCGTAATCGTTCCAACTCGGTCGCCGCGGGTAATCGCGTCACGAGCTTGTCGCGCAAGCTGGCCAACGCGCCGGGATCGATTTTTGATTGTTTGCTTATTGACGAGGTGATCCGGTTCGCAGCTTGCGATGCGAATCTGGTGGACCTTTCCGAAATTATCCCGCGTCCTGAAAGTCGTGACGGCTGATCTTCAAGGATAGCGTCAAAGATCGAAAGGTCGGGTGTTGGACTTGCAATTCGAAGCCGGTCGAGCGACGGGTCACGCCGCAGAATTGGCAGAAGGTGTTCGGCGATCAGTGGTTCATATTGCCAGTAGCGCAAACGCCACCACCACCATGGCCACCAGCCGCAGCACCAGCGGAAGCTGATAGTGAAAGAGCCGGTCGCGTCGGTGGTCGCACAACTTCCTACCTGTTGTTTACTGGACCAGAGCCACCACCAATCCACATCATAAGCACAGACAACGGCGCCTGGCACAGGACTGCCGTCAGGACAAAGCACTCGTCCATGGATTGTGAATGTGCGACACCAATACAACCACCACCACCAATAATAGGGTGTGATTCTGATTGCGGTGAGATCCAGTTCGGCCCGCGATGCCCACTGTCTTGGATCTATATTGGTTGTCAACGTTTGCAGTCCGGGCAGCTCTTCATCTGAGGCGTTTTCGGGGCCGATGATTAAACGCAAGGTACCGGGTTGCTCGCGAAAGTTAAATGTTGCCGCTCCTTTCCCCTTGGCATCGAGCTTAACTACTTGCGAATGGACCGCACCGCTTCGATCCAATAAACCTACCTTCACCCCCATCTCTGGCTTGAAGCCCTCGATTTCTGAGGCATCGAGCGGAACGGTGAGACGGAAATCCCCCTTGTTGATTTCTTTGGACATGATTTTCTCCTTAATGAGGACGCCGGCAAGACAGCCTTAGAGCAATAGCGATCCTGCGAAGTTAATAGTGATCTTTGAAGTTGGTTGATGGCGGAGTTGTGGTTGTTCTAAAGGGCATTAGAGTCACTCCTTTCGAGCTTAGTTTTCACTGATGCTCATTAGTAAATGACCCGATGAGGCTAAGTGTTTCCGGTGAGGATCCTTTTTATTTTGACCGTCTAATCACTGCGCAACGTTCGAATCGGATCGATTTTCGTTGCTCTTCGTGCGGGGATGCCGGATGCAAGGAGGGCGATGAAGATGACCAGTGTTGCCATTAGTAAGTAGATCAACGGATCAGTCGCGCTGACCGCAAACAGGAGAGATTTCATAAACTGATTTAGTGCCAGGGATGCGGAAAAGCCGATCAAGAGCCCGGCGCCGACGAGGATAGCGCCTTCTCCGAGAATCAATTTCATCACCGCGCTTTTCTGTGCACCCAGAGCGACTCTGATACCTATTTCTCTGTTTCGCTGCATAACTGCGAAATTCATTGTCGCGTAGATTCCCGCAGCGGCTAACAACGCAGCCAGAAATCCAAACGCTGTAAAGAGCCACAGGTTAAAGCGTCGCGGCGCAACGGCATCGGCGACAAACTGATCGAATGGTCGAACGTTGAATACCACGCCGCGTGAGTCGAGTGCCTGTAACGTTTGTTGGACGGGAATGATCAACGACGATGGATCCGACTTCGTCTTTACTACGAAGTTCATGATTGGAAACGTCGCGGACTGCTGGTACGACACGTAAAGCGCAGGTTCCGCGTCAAGTTCCAGGCTTCTATGTTTGATACTCGCGACGACTCCTACAATCTCACCTTTAACAAACTGTGATTCACCGGCGAGTCGAACACCAATGGGATCTCTCCCCGGAAGGTATGTTCGAGCGAATGCCTCGTTGATGACGAACACCTTTGGTGTGTCCTCTCGTTCACGTCCATCGAACAAACGCCCCTTCTTCAACTCCACTCCAGCCGTCTCAAAGAAAGAGGGTGACACTACGCGGTAGTCGGCAACTCTTTCTTCAGCCCTCGTAGCGTTCGTTTCGCCTGCGATCACAAATGGCAGCTTCATCGTGCGGCCGCCGAGAGGCAGGTGCGATATCGCTCCCACCGAGGTCACACCGGGTAACGTGCTCAGCTTCTCGAGTGCGTCGCGAAAGAGTTGCGTGCGTCTCGGACTGCCATTCGGATAATCAGCAAAACTCAACGACAGTCCGGCCGTCACAAGGTGATCACTCTTCATTCCTGAATCTATAGCTTGCAGTCGCCAGAAACTCTTTACGACGAGACCCGCCCCGGTTAACAGGATCATGGCCAGTGCAATCTGTCCGACGACCAGGGCTCGACGAACTCGATTTGATCTTCGAGGAGTAGCCCCAGGACTGTTGGAATTTTTGAGCGCATCGTTGAGCTGCAGTTGTGAAGCTTGAAATGCAGGAAACAAGCCAAACATGATCGTGCTTAGAAATGATATCGCCAAAGCGAAACCGAAAGCGGGTACGCTCAGCGCGGATTCCGTTAGGCGAGGTATCGAATCGGGGGCCAGGGTCCGAACCACCGAAAGACATGCCGCGGCGACGAATACGCCGAGAGCGCCGCCCAAAACGGAGAGCAGCATGTTTTCGATCAGGAATTGCCTCACGATGCGGAACCGTCCGGCGCCGAGTGCTAGTCGTAGTGCCAGCTCTCGACGTCTGATGTGAATGCGTCCGAGTTGCAGGTTTGCGACATTCGCACACGCGATGACCAGGACGATCGCAACCGCAACAAACAACAGGAGCAGTGCCGCGCCTGAGTTGCCGAATAGATAACCGCGCAATGGCTGAAGCTGAACCTGCCAACCCCTGTTCGTGTCGGGATAAAGTTCCGCCTGTCGCTGCGTCAACGTGTTTATTTCAGCTTGAGCTTGTTCGATATTGATGCCGGGCTTGAGTCGTCCAATCGTGCGCCAGTTATGTGGGCCGCCGCGCTCGAGATCCTCGTGTGTGATCTCAGTCATCGTGAAGACATCGACGCGCGCTGGGAAATTGGTTTGCGGGGGAAGAACCCCAACTATGACACCAGTGTCACCAGTGGTTAAGCCGAACGTGATCTTCTTTCCGAGGACAGCTTGGTCGCCGCCGAATTGTCGCAGCCAGATGGCGTGACTGATGATCATGCTATCTTCCGGTTCATCAACTTCCGCGAAATCCCTTCCGAGTTCCGGTTGAACTCCGAGTGTGCGAAAGAAATTAGGCGTGACATAAATGCTTTCCACGCGTTCCGGAAATTTGGCCCCATAAAGATTGACGGGAATCGTTCCCCACGCGGCAATGCGTTCGAAGCTTTGACTTTGCTCACGAAAGTCGAGGATATCGGCAGGATTGAGAAAGGCCCCGGTGACGCCCAGCGCCGTGTTTCGATTAGTTATCCAGACAACTCGCTCTGCGTCAGCGTAAGGCAGCGGCCGAATCAGCACCGTAAGCACCACGCTAAAGATCGCCGTGTTAGCGCCAATACCGAGCGCCAGCATGAGTGTTGCGATCACGACGAAACTTCGACTTCTCGAGAGTGTTCGACAGGCATAACGAAGATCCTGCCAGGTGCCGGCAAGCGGTCGAAACGTTTCAATATCTCGATGCTCTCTCTTCATATTTGCAATTTAGCAATTACCGCTGCGGCTTTGCCGCCTGATGAGAGATACCGTCTTTAAAATCAAGAGCCGATGCTAAACTTGATTCCATCCACTCCGGCTTTGCCTCCTGATGTGAGATACCGTCTTCAAAATCAAGAGCCGATGCTAAACTTGACTCCATCCACTCCGGCTTTGCCGCCCGATGTGAGGCGAGGCTATGCCTCGCCGCAGGGACCCCCCAGAATTTTGGGCTGGGCCCATGGTTCGGCCTTTGGCCCATAATTTTAGGGCAAAGCCCGAACCGTGGGCATAGCCCATTTCGAAAACTCAAATCGAACGGCGAGGCATAGC
>Ga0207643_10001262_pt1 | contig 14815 bp, 14 predicted proteins | sample KBSMisM62_FD_184313 | JGI IMG/M metagenome (GOLD analysis project Ga0207643, IMG submission 184313) | Miscanthus rhizosphere microbial communities from Kellogg Biological Station, Michigan, USA - KBS Miscanthus M6-2 (SPAdes) (version 2) | ecosystem: Host-associated > Plants > Roots >...
CGACTCGCGTAAATCTGACAACTGCGGGCGGTGATTAGTACTCGCGCGCGACTCCGGGGCGCGCGAAAGCTGCGATAACGCGACGAGCGGCACGTTCATTTCCTTCGCCAGTCCTTTCAACTCGCGCGAGATCTGCGACACTTCCTGCTGGCGTGACTCGACCCGCTTCGACGAACCTGACATCAGTTGCAGGTAATCGACGATGATCAAATCTAACTTTTTCTGTTCCGCAGCCAGGCGACGTGCCTTGGCGCGCATCTCCAGCACACTCAGTCCGGGTGTGTCGTCGAGATAGATCTTCGTGTCGGCGAGGACTCCCAGGGACTTTGCAATCTGCGCCCACTCCAGTCGTGAAAGAAAGCCGTTGCGAAAACGCTGCGCATCGATGTTGCCCTGCGAACAGAGCATGCGCATCACCAGCGACTCTTTCGACATTTCGAGTGAAAACACACCGACCACCGCACCCGTATGAATCGCAGCATTCTCCGCGAGCATCAACGCAAAACTCGTCTTGCCCATCGACGGTCGCGCGGCGAGGATGATCAAATCCGCGTTCTGCAGACCGGAGGTCATCTTGTCGAGATCGGCGAAGCCGGTCGTCAGTCCGGTCAACACGGCCGCACGGCCTTCCATCTCCTGGACCTTCTCGAGCAGTTGTTCCGCGATCGGTTTGACGTGTACGAAGCCTTGTCGAACCCGTTCATCCGCAAGCTGAAAGATCGCCTGCTCGGCGTGATCGAGAATGATCTCGGGTTCGTCTTCTTCGGCGAGTGCTTCCTGACTGATCTTGTTTGAAGTCTTGACGAGCTGGCGCAGCATCGATTTGCCACGCACGACTTTCGCGTAATGAGCGATGTTGGTCGAATGCGGCAAGCCGTAAGTCAGGTTAGTGATGAAACTGATGCCACCGACCGATTCCACCGCATTCTCTTTTTTCAGCTCCTCGCCGATCAGGATCGGATTGATCTCGGCGCCGCGTTCGAAGAGCATGATCATCGCAACGAAGATGCGACGATGGGAAGGAACGTAAAAGTCTTCCGGACGAAGCTGTTCGATCGCCTGACTGATTAGACCGTTATCGAGCAGGATCGCGCCGAGAATGGCGCGCTCAGCTTCGGAACTGTTGGGGAGTGCACGTTCGAAGGGTTGTTCGCGAATGAAATCAGGAGTGGCCATGAATTATTATGAAATATGGATTTTCGCTTGGAAAGAGTTTGGCGCCGCAAGTTTATAAGAACCCGCGGCGCCATACCATACGTTACGCTGTTTTATCTGTTTTACTCTGCGGCCGTCTCTTCTTCTTCGTTAGCCGCGGCCTGCTTCGCAAGCTCGGCTTCCTGTTCCGGCGACAGATGACCAACGATCACTTCACCCTCAGGCGCCACTCTGACCTTCAGATCAATCGTGACTTCGCGATGCAGCCTGATCGGCACGGTATACTCACCAACCCGTTTCAGAGGCTCTCGCATGTGAATGCGATGACGATCGATCTCGTAGCCACGCTCCTGCAAAGCCTCGGCAACGTCCATCGACGTCACACTGCCATACAGCGCGCCCTGCTCTCCTGCTTTCCGCCTGAACTCGAGCTGGAGCTGACCCATCTGTTGCGCCTGCCCCTCAGCCGTAGCGCGCTCCTTCGCTTCCTTCTTCAGCAGCGCCGCTCGCTCTGCTTCAATTCCCTTGACGTTGCCGGCAGTCGCTTCAACCGCGAGCTTGCGCGGCAGTAAGTAGTTGCGAGCGTAACCGGCCCTGACTCTTACGATCTCGCCGCGCGCACCGAGATCATCTACATCTTCGCGCAAAAGTACTTTCGTGTGTGCCATGTTTTCTCCCTTAATCCGTCGTGTACGGCAGCAGCGCGATGTTGCGGGCACGCTTGATCGCTTCCGCCAGCATGCGTTGATGCGTCGCACAATTACCGGAGATTCGTCGCGGCAGGATCTTGCCTCTTTCAGGCAGGTAGTTCTGCAACAGCCTGACGTCTTTGAAGTCGATAAGGTCTACTTTGTCGATGCAGAAGCGACAAACGCGTCGCCGGTGCATACGCCGGCCGCCGCCGCGCCCGCCCATTGGGCGTCTATCGCCATCATCATCAGAATCGTAGCCACCGCGCGGGCGGTCATCATAATTGGTTGACATAAATTATCCTCTTAACTCTGCTATCTAAATCTATTCGCCTGCGTCGGCGAACTCCATCGCACCGCCACGACGCTGGTGCCCGCCGCCGCCCTGGGACGGACGTTTCGCGGCCTTGCGAGCACGACGGGCTTTCAACTTTTCTGCCCGCCTGCGATCTTCGTCAACTCGCACGGTGATGTAGCGCAGTATGCGATCGTTAACACGCATGCGGCGTTCGAGCTCGGCAATCTCACGGCCCGATCCTTCGATTTCAAGCAGCACAAAAGTGCCGTCTTTGTGGTGCAGGATTTCATAGGCCAGCTGGCGCTTGCCCATCGTCTCAACCTTGGTCACCACACCGCCCTGATCGGTCACGATTTGTGTGAAGTTCTCGGTGAGTTTCGACACTTCATCATCGGCCGTCGGGTCTACTATGAAGACCACTTCGTACTGTCTCTTTGTTTCCAAATCAAACCTCCAGTCAGGTCACTAACTCAATTAAATTCGCTCATTGCTTTCAAAGCGCCATCCCTGATGATCGTTCGTATCGCGTTCGCGCTCTGGTCCAATACGTCAGCTACTACTGCTCGCTCGCTCTTCGAAAACGTGTCGAGCACAAACCGCTTCGAATCGGAGATCGGATGATCCGGCTGAATCCCGATTCGCAATCTCACAAACTCGTCCGTTCCCAGCGCGGCGATGATCGACTTGAGCCCGTTGTGCCCACCTGCCGACCCACGCTCGCGAATACGAATCTTTCCGAGCGGCAACGCGAGGTCGTCGGAAATAACCACTAACTGCTCAACCGGCGACTCGCTTTCGATCTTTGCCACCAGACATGAAACCGCGTGTCCACTCAGGTTCATGAACGTCTGCGGCTTCACGAGCTTCGTTCGCGAGCCTTCAATCTCGCCGCGGCCGACCAGCGAACTGCATTCGCGCCGTCCAACGGCAATCCCCGCATCGTGGGCCAACTTGTCAATCAACATGAATCCCAGATTATGTCGCGTCGACTCGTATTCTTTTCCGGGATTGCCTAGTCCAACGATAAGCATGACTCGCCGCAAAAAGGCACAAAATGCACAAATGATTGAGTGCCTTTTTGTGGCCCTATTCTGCTTCGCCTTCCTCTTCCTTCTTGCCCTTGCCAATCACTTCGGGCTCGGCAGGCTCTTCACCCTCAGTCGCCGGTGCAGCCTCGGCCTCTTCCTTCACGATACCGACAGTGGCAATCACCTGTTCGGGATCCGTCAGAATCTCGATCGCTTCACTCACCTGAATGTCAGACACGTGTAAAAGATCGTGAACGTCAAGATTAGAAACATCCACATCAAGCGTGTCAGGAATCTCGCGCGGCTCGCAACGAATTTGGATTTCGCGAATGATCTGTTCCAACACACCCTGCTTCTCTTTAACGCCGATCGGCTCGCCTGTCAGGTGTAGCGGCACCGTCACTTCAATCTTCTGTCCCTTAACCAACCGCGTGAGATCGGCGTGAATCAATCGACCCTTAACCGGATCGATCTGCCGATCGTGAAACATCACTTCGCTCTCGCCCATGCCCTCGACTTCGATCGTAAAAATCGTGTTGCGTCCGGCTTCGGAGCGAAGGATGGCAGCCAAATCACGTAGCGGAGCGACGGCGGCAACAGTCTCTGCGCCACCGCCATAAACTGTTATGGGCACCATGCCCTCACGCCGCGCGCGCCGCGCATCGTTTTTGCCGCGACCGTCACGCACCTTTGCCTGCACCTTGTAATCTTTTTTCTCCGCCATGATTTTCTCCCCTACACAAACTTTCAGCGACCCGGGCCAACATTCACTGAGGCCCAGGTCGCTGATGGTCTTCGTTTAAGCCATCAGGTGTTTGCCCTTCGCTATACGAAGAGCGAGGAAACCGAAGTCTCCTCGTGGATCGACTTGATCGCTTTCGCCAGAAGCGGCGCGATACTTAGTACTTCAATCTTTTCAAGCTCGCACGCGTGGTCGCGCAATGGAAGCGTATTCGTAACGATTATCTTCTCAATGTCTGATTCACGCAGCAGTTCAACTGCTTTGCCGGAAAACACCGGATGCGTGAAGCACGCGTGTATTCGTTCGGCGCCCGCCTCTTTCAACGCGCGCGAAACTTTTGTCAACGACCCGCCTGTGTCGCACATGTCGTCGACAATCAAACAACTGCGGCCACGAACGTCGCCAACCACGTTCATAACCTCGGCCACGTTGGCCTTCTCGCGACGTTTGTCGCAAAGAGCAAGTTCCGCGTCGAGCCGTTTGGCGTAAGCTCGAGCGCGCTCGGCGCCACCAGTGTCCGGAGCCACCACCGTCAAATTGGGTAACGGGTGGTCCTGGTAATAGCCGATAAAAACCGGTGCAGCATACAGGTGGTCCACCGGAATATCAAAGAAGCCCTGGATCTGCGCGGCGTGCAGGTCCATCGTTAACAGGCGATGGGTACCGGCGATCGTAATCAGATTGGCTACCAGCTTCGCCGAGATAGGAACGCGCGGCCGATCCTTCTTGTCCGAGCGGCCATAACCGTAATACGGAATCACGGCCGTGATGCGCTCGGCTGACGATCGACGAAAAGCGTCGATCATGACCAGCAGTTCCATCAGATTCGCATCAGTCGGAGGGCAAGTCGGTTGCACGATGAAGACATCGCCGCCGCGAACGTTTTCATCGATCTGAAAGTTGAACTCGCCGTCCGAGAAGCGCTCCGCGTACGCTTTCCCCATGTCACAACTCAGTTGGCGACAAATCTCTCCCGCCAACTGGGGATTCGCATTACCGCAAAAGACCTTAATACCGCCGGTTGTGCCCATAGCTTTTCAGGGTGAAAGATTGGCTGGGGCGGGTGGATTCGAACCAACGAATGCCGGTTCCAAAGACCGGTGCCTTACCACTTGGCTACGCCCCAGTGCTATCTATTATCTGTTTGCAGTTTTTAAGAGAGCGTAAAAAGCGGGAACCCAGATGAAGTCATTGCCTCGAAATACTCGTTGCGTGACAGCGTCTCGCAGGGAAATACTCGCCATCCTGCTTCACATTTCAGATTATCGACGGCACGACTTCGCGCCGCTTCGTCATCAAAGACGCCAAACACGCTCGAACCACTTCCAGCCAATAAAGCGCCCCGCGCACCTGCCTCGAGCAGCGCCATTTTAGCACGCTCGATTTCAGGCTCTATCTCAAAGATCACCCTTTCAAAGTCATTGCGCAGAGGCACTTGGCCGCTGCCGGCGGAAAACAGGTCCGCTAGGGAACTTGAAAGAATAGAGGCCGCGTCAGAAGTTGTCAAGGAACGGGCATTTAGAGTTGCGTAAGCATTCGCAGTTGAGACTTTTGCGTTCGGAGCGACGATTATCAGCCGTTTTAGCGGCGGATCGTGCAGTGCTTTAACAGTGGTGCCGGTGCCGATTGCGATACAACGACCGCCGGCAAAAAAGAACGGGACGTCTGAGCCTAAACCACGTCCGATGAGTTTCAACTGACCCGGCGTCAGATCCGCGCGCCACAAAGCGTTTAGAGCCAGCAGCGTAACAGTCGCGTTGGACGACGCGCCGCCGAGACCACCCTGCGCCGGTATTTTCTTCGTCAACGTTATTTCGGCGCCGGACGACGACCCGAGACGTTTGCGCAAAGCAAACGCAGCCTTAACGATCAGGTTGGTGTCGTCGGTTGGTATCGATGGATCGTCGCAATGAAGAATGATCTGGCTGTCGTCGCGCAGCTCGAAATTGAGCTCGTCGCAGAGCGAGACGGTTTGCAGCAACGTCACGAGCTCGTGATAGCCATCGTGTCGTAACCCAAGAATTTGCAGGGACCAGTTTATTTTGGCGAAGGAAGGAAGCCTGAGAGAAGTATTGCTCAACGTGTAATGAAAGTCTGAGTCAGATAAACGGAACCGTCAGCGGCGACAAAACTGCCGATCGCCATCGCGCGAAATTCAGGAGACAAAATGTTGGCGCGATGCTTGAACGATAACATCCATCGCTCCACGGCAAACGCCCCCGGATCGTCGTAGCCCTGATTGTAAGCGATGTTCTCACCCAGCACGATAAACTTCTCAATGCCAACAGCGTGAATTCTGTCTCGCAAACCCAATCCCTCGGGTGTAACGTGCGAGAGAAATCCCTGGCGAGACATTTTCTCCGAGTGAATCCGCGCCATGCGGCAAACATCACTGTCCCAGACAAACGGCGGCAGTCCGTGTTGGATTCGGGCAGCGTTGGTCTGCTCAAACGCGCGCCGCTCGATCTCATTCGGCTCAACAGGCGGCGAAGTAATTGAGACTCTGGTTACCGGTGTGATTGATGTGATCAGACGTGCGACGGGCTGAGGTTTCGCTTCCTGGCCGAGAACAGACTGGCAAAAGATACCGAGAATCAGTGCTGCGAGGGGGATTAAACGAGACATAAGAACTCACCACCACCCTCAGCGTAGCAACCAGAAAAATATGGATCAACAACTTTGTAATTCCTGAAAATTCTGTAAGAAAGTGAACGACTTCTGAATAGAACAAGTCAGGAAGAGGGGCTTGCCCCCGCTCTTGGAACCCTCAGCAGCGGGGGCAAGCCCCTCTTCCTGACTTGTTCTACTTTGAGAGTTTCGAAATCTAGTCCGCAGGTTGGCGCTCGGCGAACCGGTAGAGGGCACGGAGCCAGGAGGATTTGGTGGGATAACAATAGACAAATACAAGCACAGCGACAGCGCCAGCGAGGTAGGTATACCACTCATTGCCTGTTACGACCGTAGCGATAAACCCGATTGTGGCTATGGCCGCGCCCAACACGGCGAGCTGGATCGTCGTTTTTTCAAGCGTTCTCAGTAGCCCGCTGACGCCGGCTAAACCGAAGATATCCTGAAGCCTCATCGGCTGAAACTTCGTCCGCCGCCAGATCACCGCGCCTATCCCAAAGATCAAAATCACGATCCTGACTGCCATGTTGATTACTGCGCTGTCTTGCGGGGTTAGGTAAGGCCGGGCCAGAAAAGCCAGGACGGAAAGGAGGACTGTAGCCACTATCAGGCCCAGCACGGTAGTGGCTGCCGCCTTATGCCTTCGTGCCAACTCCGCCTGCGCTTCTGGCGAGGTGGGATCCAAACGTGTTCAGTCCTCTCCAACTACGGTTTGATTACTGCTGGAGACGGAGCCGGCGTCGATGCTGTCGGCGCGGCACCGCTGGTTGCGTTTCTGGTCTTCGGATCGGCCGCAGGCGCTTTCGGAATGCTGCGCTGGGTTGGCGCGTCGGGCGTAGTCAGCGCCGGCAGCGTGCCGTTGTAACGCAGTGCTTCGTCGATCAGATCAGAACCCTCTTTACCTTCCTTGCTGATCAGGATTCCGTTCTTATTCACGGTGACGTCCGCACGGCCCGAAACCTGCTGCATCAGATTGCCCATAAAGCTTTGCTGCTGTTTCTTCGAACACGGATTCGGCGCGGACTTGTCAGGAATCGGCGCACCGATAATGTTCAGTTGCTCGCGAGCTTTTTCGTTGTACTCGCTTTCCGGAAACTCCTGGATGAGCTTCTGGTAATACCGCGCCGCTTCATCAGGTTCTTCCTCAGTCTGGTAAGTCGTCGCCAGGCGGTAAAACACTTCGTCGTTATACGAGAAGCACGGGTACTTATCGACAATCTCTTTCAAGCGCGACTGCGAACCCTTCAGCCCACCTTTTCCGGTTGAATACTTAACGTCGTAATAAAAACGCGCAATCAGGAGATTGTGCATCGCCAGATTTTCCTGCACTTCAGCAAGGCGAGTTTCGACGGTCTGGCGCAGCGGGCTCTTCGGATACTGCTGGAGCAACACTTTGAGCCGCAGCTCGGCTTTCTTAGCGTGCGAGATATCGCGATCGGACAGTCCCATCTGCCTCATCTCGGCTTCCGCCACTTTCAAGCTGGCGTCATCCGCGAGCGGATCGGTGGGAAAGAATGTCAGCCAATCCTGGTAAGCCTGGGCGGCTTGAATCAAAGAGCTCGTAGTTCCTTCGAGGAAAAACGAGTCGGCGATAGCGAGTTTTGCGAGCGCCAGAAAAGGCGAATCGGGATAGGTGTTGATGATCGTCGCGAAGAGTAAACGTCCCGTATCGTGATGTCCCTTGCGGACCTCTTTGGCAGCCTCTTCGAACAGCACGCGGTCGCGACCAGCGACTGCTGCTCCGGTCAGGTCGGCGTACTTATCTTCACCGCCGCCAAACAGACCGAAGAACTTCCCTTTTTTCTTCTTCTTGTTATCGTTGGCATTGGCGGCCGCGGTGGTGTTTCTTAGTCCCGCCGTCTCCTGCAAGGTGCTCTCGACACGTGTATTTAATTCCGCCGTTGTGGCCTCAAGCCGGTCGATAGCCGTTGTGTCAAACTTTTCGGCCTTGTCGTTCTTTGTCCGCAGATCGTTTACTTCCGAGTTGACCCCTGCAACTTCTTTTTCAAGGCTCTTCAATCGCACGATTGGATCGTCGGCGTTGGTCTTTTTTTCCTTGTTTTCCTTGCTGTTCTTATCTTCCATCACTTTGAGCGCACTGCTCAGGGAACGGCGCAGCAAGTCGAGTTTAGAGGACATGACGTCTAGCCGCTGGCCGGTCGATAGCTCTGTCTGGCCGCTCGGTTTCTGGGCAAATCCTGATTGCGGGAGCCCCAAAACGAGGGCGCAGAACGCCGCCAGGATAAGAAAGCGAGACTTCATAAGATCAACCTCCAATAAAAACTTGTCTGTGTGCGGGTTAAGGGACTTACCGCTATCGGATTCAAATTTCATTCATCCGGTTTGCCGCAAAAAGGTACAAAAAGCACATAATTGCGGCTAAACCCATTGAACGGTAGCGTCGCGGAGCTCTTTTACCGCTGCTTCAGCGTCGGGTGTGCCAAAAATTGCCGAACCGGCCACGATTATCTCGGCCCCGGCGGCGACTACTTTTTCGATGTTATTGCGGTCAATGCCGCCGTCGATCTCGATGCGCACGTTTAACTGCCGCTCGTCGATCATCCGGCGCAGACGTTTCACTTTATCTATCGACTGGGGAATAAACTTCTGCCCCCCGAAACCGGGATTAACAGACATTACCAGAACATAGTCCGCAAACTGTAATGCCTCCTCGACCGCGGCCACCGGCGTTGCTGGATTCAACACGACGCCGGCTTGCGCCCCGGCGCTCCTGATCGACATCAGCGTCCGGTGCAAATGTGGATCGGCTTCGACGTGAACTGAAACCATCTGCGCGCCCGCGGCGACAAACTGTGTCGCATAAGTCCCGGGATCCGTAATCATCAGATGAGTGTCGATTGGCAGGCGAGTAAAGCCGGACAATGACTTAACTACAGGCAAACCAATCGTGATATTCGGTACAAAGTGACCATCCATCACGTCGACGTGCAGCACGCCCGCGCCGCCGCGCTCGACAGCCTTGATCTGGTCTCCGAGACACGAGAAGTCAGCGGAGAGAATCGAAGGCGCGATATCGATAGTTCTGTTCAGCATGAAGTTTACGGGTTCGGCTTGGGCGTGGGCCGCGGAGTCACCGGGCGTCTGTTGTCATTGCTTGCCGCTGGTCGCGTGTTCGCGTTTGGCAAGTTAGTTCGATTCACGTTGCTTCGGGGAGTGGCATTCACATTGGGAACACCGGCGTTTGCATTCGGTCGATTAACGTTAGTTGATCTGTTCGTGTTGCCGTTCGCGTTTGCGTTGGCGTTTTCGTTTGCGTTCTTGTTTCTCGGTGGTCGCTTGGGTTTGTTCGCGTTTTCGTTTGCCGCTGAATTTGTGTTGCGATTCTCGGCGGGTTCGTCGGGCGTTACGTTTTCGGGTGACTCGCCTGCCTTCGTCGGGCGGCTGATGTCCATCGCCACAGTTTGTCCTGTCTTGACGACCTCGCCGGCTCGCGGTAACTGAAATACGACTGTGTCGGGTTTTGATTCGTTGCTGGGCCTGGTGGCGCGCACACGAAACTTGAGATCAGCTTCAGCCAGGATTCGTTCTGCCTCGAAGCGGTCTTTGCCGACGACGTCCGGGACTTTCACTTCCGGACTGCGCAAAGAGAGATAGACCGTGGTGGCAACTCCGAAGAGGAAAACAGCCCCGATCGCAATCACGATTGCGATGCTTCGGACGATAGACGTAATTCTGGCAAATAAACTCACCAAGTTGCGAAGTCTAGCACATCCACTTGGGTCGTTGTAGGGGCGGCCCTCCGTGGCCGCCCCAGTCCCAAGTTCGTAGCTGGGGCGGCCACGGAGGGCCGCCCCTACAACGATTCGAAGATCGTAATGAAGAACCCGTCACTTCCTTCGCGATGTGGCCAAGTTCGGATTGTATTAACAGGGCGGAAACGGTCGTCGCTGGTCAGCACGTCCTGAATCACCTGTTCGTTCTCATCGTGTTCCACTGAGCACGTCGAATAAATCAGGTGTCCACCCGGTTTCACCATCTCGACCGCTCTTCTCAGGATTCGTTTTTGTTGCTCCGCGAGTGCAGCGACGCCGGCGGGAGAAAGACGCCAGCGAATCTCCGGATTGCGGCGCAACGTGCCCGTGCCGGAACAGGGCGCATCGACGAGGACTTTGTCGAAGCTGTGTGGCGCAAACGGTAACTGCTCAGTCGCATCGAGTAACACTGGACTGATGCTTTCGAGCTCGTGAAGACGCATTGTTGCTTTAATTGTTTCCAACCTTGTCGCGGAAAGATCGGCGGCAACTATCAGTGCGCCACTTCGGTCCGCAATCTGCGTCGTCTTCCCTCCGGGAGCAGCACAAAGATCGAGCACGCGTTCGCCTGGCTTTGCATCCACGATTTGAGCCACCAGTTGTGAAGCTTCGTCCTGTAAATAAATCTTGCCCGCGGCACTCAGCTCGCGCAACAGCGACGTCGCTCCCGAAACACGCCATGCGCCTTGAGCTACATTCGACGATTCCAGCGTAGCCCCAACTTCGCTTAATTTCGACAACACTTCGGACTCGTTCGCTTTAGTTGAGACAATTCGAAAAGCAGTCGGCGGCACGACATTGTTCGCCTGTGCAAACGCTTCGGCTTCCGCGACTCCAAACGACTTAGCCCAGCGATCGATCAACCAATGCGGATGCGACGTTTGCACCGCAATTCTCTCGAGCGGATCTGAGACTTCAGTCGCAGGATCGTATTCCGCTTCACGTATCGTTCGCCTCAGCAGCGCATTCACAAACGCCGTTGCCGAACTTAAGCGCGCTACGCGAACCAGACTGACAGATTCGTTAACAGCCGCCGAAGCCGGAATGCGGGTGAGGAAACGAAGCTGGTACAAACCGAGTCGCAGCGCGATGCGCACTGCCGGATCCAGACTCTCGATGCGGCGCTTCGAAAAGTGTTCGACAATCTTGTCGAGGAATAACTGCCAGCGCAGCACGCCCAGCACGAGCTCGTGGCACAGTGCTCGATCCGTAGGCTGAAGATACGGCTCTTGAGCTGCCAGAAGAACTGAAGAGAAAGCGCCCGTTTCGACTTGTTGCAGGATATTGAAAGCCGCCAGGCGCGCCGGTGAGATCTCTTTAACCTTAGCCAAAACGATCGCCAACTTTCACACGCATGCCATTAATGAAATCGCGCACAGGAATTCGTTTACGCGCTTCGGGCTGGACTTCAATCAAGCGCAACGCCGTTTGTTCACCACAGCTCACCAGCAAGTCGTCTCCGTGAACAACAATCACCTCGCCCGGCGTCGTGTTCGGAAGTGGTGAGTCAACCGGTTGAGCACGCCAAATCGTCAAGCCTTTCGAGTTGAACGTCGTGTAAGCATTCGGCCATGGCTGAAAACCTCTGACACGCCGCTCGATCTCAGCCGCACTACGCGACCAATCGATCAACCCATCCTCTTTTCTCAGTACCGGCGCGAACGTCGCATCTTGATCGCTTTGCGGACGCGGCGTGAGTTCATCCAAACGCGCCAGAGTTTCGCCAAGGAGTCCCGCGCCAATCTCCGCGAGCCGCTCCATCAACTCCGGCGCCGTCTCTTTCGCACCGATTTCAGTCTTGCTTTGCAGAAGAATCGGACCAGTATCGAGCGCCGGCTCGATGAACATCGTCGTCACGCCCGTTTCCTTTTCGCCAATGACGATGGCCCAATTTGCCGGCGCCGCGCCACGATATAACGGCAGCAGCGAGAAATGAACATTGATGCAACCACGTCGCGGAGCCCTTAAAAACTCATCCGGCAAAATGCGCCCATAAGCGACAACCACCGCCACGTCAGCATCGTGCGACGCAAACAACTGCTTTGTTTCTATTGTCTTGATGCGCGCGGGTTGAAAGACTTGGAGGCCGTGAGAAAGCGCAAACTCTTTGACTGGCGAGAAACTTACTTTGTTACCACGTCCCGCAGGTCTATCCGGTTGCGTCCAAACGGCCACGACTTCGTGACCGTCTGCAACACACTGCCGCAAGGTTGGCACGGCAGCCTGAGGCGTGCCCATGAAGACTATCCGTGCCATCCGTGTTAATCCGTGGCTGTTCCTGCTTCAGCTCGCTTAGTCGTAGCGCCGACTCTCTCCGCCGACACCTTCGCTTGCATGAACAGCAGCAGGTAATCGCGTCCACCAGCCTTCGAATCAGTGCCCGACATGTTGAAGCCGCCAAACGGATGCACACCCACCAGCGCGCCGGTACACTTGCGATTCAGATAAAGGTTCCCGACGTGAAACTCTCGAACCGCTCGCTGCAACTTTGCTTCGTCTGCACTGTAAACCGCGCCCGTCAAACCAAACTCAGTATCGTTCGCGATCTTCAGCGCGTCGTCGTAATTCTCCGCCTTTATGACCGCCAGCACAGGTCCAAATATCTCTTCCTGCTCGATAGTAGCGCCGGCTTTCACGTCCGCAATCACCGTCGGTTCGATGAAAAATCCCTGCTCGCCATCCGATCCGCCGCCGATCACCACTCTTCCGCCTTCACTCTTTCCTTTTTCGATGTACGAGTTGATGGTCTTGAACGCTTTCTCATTGATGACTGCGCTCAGGTTCGTGGTCGGCTCGCTCGGATCGGCAAGCTTGAGCTTCGCGGTGCGGTCGACAATCTTGTCAACCATCGTGTCGTAAACACGCGCGTCGATGATCGCGCGCGAACAAGCGGAACACTTTTGACCCTGGAATCCGAACGCAGCCTGCACCACGCCCGTCGCGGCTTCTTCGAGATCCGCGTCGTCGGCAACGATGATCGCGTCTTTGCCGCCCATCTCCGCCACCACGCGTTTGATCCAGATCTGCCCTTCGTGAACCTTCGCGGCGCGCTCGTTGATTCTGAGCCCGATTTCTTTCGAACCCGTAAACGCAACGTAACGCGTCTTCGGATGGTCCACAACCACATCGCCCACTTCCGCGCCGGAACCCGTCATGAAGTTAACCACGCCCGGCGGCAGTCCGGCTTCTTCCAGAATCTCAAAAAACTTGAACGCGATCGCCGGAGCATCTGACGACGGCTTCAGCACGACCGTGTTGCCAGTCACAACCGAAGCGACCGTCATGCCCGCCATGATCGCGAGCGGAAAGTTCCATGGTGGAATCACTGCGCCCACACCGAGCGGCAAGTATTGAAGGTTATTTTGTTCGCCGGGAATATGGACCAGCGGCTGCTCGCCTGCGTAACGCAGCATCTCGTGGCCGTAGAATTCGCAGAAGTCGATCGCTTCCGCGGTGTCGCCGTCGGCTTCGGGCCACGTCTTCGCCACTTCGTAAATCATCCACGCTGATAGCTCGTGTTTACGCTCGCGCATGATCGCGGCTGCGCGAAACAGCAAAGCAGCGCGGTCGGCTGGCGGCGTGCGCTTCCATGTCTCGAATGCCTTCGCGGCTTCTTCGACCGCGCGCGTGGCGAGCTCTTTGGTGGCTTTGTTGAAACGTCCGACTACCTGCGTGCGATTAGCTGGATTAATACTGTCGAGCGTGTTGCCGGTGGTAATTCTTTCGCCGCCGATAACGAGCGGATACTCGCGCCCGAGCTCACTCTTAACTTTCTCGAGCGCCGCGCGCATCGCCTGCGCGTTCTCTTCTTTAGTGAAATCTGTAAATGGTTCGTTACGAAATTCTGCTGCCATGTTCTACTCCCGTAAAAGTTTAATCCACAGATTACACAGATGAATCCGTGGCAACCTGTGGATTGTTAATCTGTGTAATCTGTGGCCCTAATCCCACTTTCCTGCTTTTTGCAGTTTCCTGATCTTGCGTTTGACGATCTCGCGTTTGATGGTGCTCATCTTGTCGAGAAACACGATTCCATCGCAGTGATCCGTTTCGTGAAGCATGCAGCGCGCGGTCAGTTCCATGCCGTCGAGCTCAAACCATTCACCCTTGAGATCCTGCGCGCGCACGATCGCTCGCAGGTTTCGTTCGACCGGAGTGAAGATTCCCGGAAATGACAGACAGCCTTCCTCGCCATTCTGAGTTCCTTCAACTCGCAGCACCTCCGGATTGATGAGCGTTACGCGCTGCTGCGGATCCTTGCCACCGGAGCAATCCATCACAAACAGTCTCTGAGGGACACCAACCTGCACCGCCGCCAGACCCACGCCGGGCGCGGCATACATCGTCTCAAACATATTGCTGACGAGCTTGGCGAGATCCGCGTCAAACTCAGTCACCGGATCAGCCGGTGTATCAAGCACCGGTGCCGGCCACTTAACTATTTCCAGTAAAGCCATAAGCGTGATTCTACGATAAGCCGCAAAGAAGCACAAAAATAAGAA
>Ga0207643_10001265_pt1 | contig 14790 bp, 12 predicted proteins | sample KBSMisM62_FD_184313 | JGI IMG/M metagenome (GOLD analysis project Ga0207643, IMG submission 184313) | Miscanthus rhizosphere microbial communities from Kellogg Biological Station, Michigan, USA - KBS Miscanthus M6-2 (SPAdes) (version 2) | ecosystem: Host-associated > Plants > Roots >...
GGCAACTGGGGCGGCGGCGCGTTCGCCAAGGTCCTGATCGGCGGCGAGATCCGGGTGGGCGATGTGGTGGACTGGCTTTAAGCGAAACGGGAAACGGGAACTGGCACCTACCAGCTGGGGGCTGGGTGGACGTGCTGGTCGCTGGGGGGAGGAGCTGGGCGCTGGCGGCTCGTGGCGTTGGCAGCAGCGAGCAGCTCGCAGCTCGGTTCCCACTCGGTCTATCCCGGTAATGAACCGGTTGGTCCCCGCCGATCTGGCGCCGATTCGTCCCACGGTGCACGATCCACGTGGCTCGTCGATTCGTCCCACCCTCCGAGTGATTCGATGTCCTCACTGCTCAAGGATCTCGCGTACGCGTGGCGCACGCTGCGCTCGAGTCCCGCGTTCTCCATCACCGCCGTCCTCACGCTCGCGCTCGGAATCGGGGCGAGCACGGCCATTTTCAGCGTCGTCAACGCCGTCCTGCTCCGGCCGCTGCCGTACCGCGATGCCGAGCGGCTGACGATCATCTGGGGCGACATGGTGAAGCGCGACGTGAAGGATTTTCCCTTCCCGCCGGGCGACATGCCCGACCTGCGCGAGCAGGGCACGTTGTTCCAGGAGATCGCCGGCGTGTCGACCGGGCAGCAGCCGCTCATCGGCGACGGGGGCGAGCCGGAGCAGGTGACGGTCGCCGGGGCCACGCCGAATCTCTTCACCGTGCTCGGCGCTCGTATCATGCTCGGCCGCAATTTCACCGAGGCCGACGCGACGCCACCCCCGGCGCCACCCCCGCCGGCGCCCGGCGCGCCGGCGGGGGTGGCGAACGCGCAGCCTAACGCGCCGCCCCTCGTGGCGAGCTGGATCCTCAGCTACGGATTCTGGCAGCGACGCTACGGCGGCGACCGGAACGTCATCGGCAAGATGATCGACGTCGGCAACGGCCGCGCCGAGATCGTCGGCGTGCTCGCGCCCGAGTTCGAGCTGCTCTTTCCGCCGACCACGAACGTGGCCCGCAATCCGGACATCTACCTCGCGCTGCGGATCAATTACGCGACGGCTTCGCGCACGAACGTCTTCCTTCGCGTCATCGGACGGCTCAAGCCCGGCGTGACGCTTCCTCAGGCACAGCAGCAGCTGAATGGCATCGCCGCCGACCTGCGCAAGCGTTTCCCGATCAAGGAAGCCGCGGGACTCCAGCTGCGCGTCGAGTCGATGCGCAGCGATCTCGTGGCCGACGTGCGGCCGGCGATCATCGCGCTCATGGGTGCCGTGGTGTTCGTGCTGCTCATCGCCTGCGCGAACGTCGCGAACCTGATGCTCGTCCGCGCCGCCGCGCGCGAGCGCGAGCTCGCGGTCCGCTCGGCACTCGGCGGCACGCGATGGGGGCTCATCCGGCAGATGCTGGCCGAGAGCCTCCTGCTTGCCTCGTTAGGCGTGGTGGCCGGGTTCGGGCTCGCGCAGGCCGGGATCAAGCTGCTGCTCATGCTCGCCCCGGAGAACCTCCCGCGGATGGACGCGGTGTCGGCGGATCCGCTCGTGCTCGTGTTCACTGTGCTGGCGGGCGTGGTCGCGGCGGCCGCGTTCGGCGTCATCCCGGCGATTCGTGCGTCGCGGCCCGACCTGGCCGACGTGCTGCGCTCGACGGGTCGCACGGGCGGGCTTGCCCGTGGGCGCACGCTCCGGAATGCGGTGGTGATGGCGGAGGTCGCGCTGTCGTTCGTGCTCCTGATCGGCTGCGGGCTGATGCTTCGGAGCTTCCTCGCGCTCCAGCGGGTGGACCCGGGCTACGATCCGAACGGCCTGCTGACATTCTTCGCGGCAAGCCCGCGGCAGGGCGGCCCGGACGCACGCGCCGCGCACGCCCGCCAGCTCCAGGAGCGGTTGCGGTCGGTGCCGGGGGTGACGGGGGTGACGGCCGCGTCGCCGTTGCCGCTCGATGGAGGCATCGCGAACGCGCGCTGGGGGACCGAGGCTGCCGTGACGGATCCCAGCAAGTTCCAGCAGGCGAACCTGCACGTCGTGCTCCCGGGTTACTTCCAGGTGATGCGCACGAACGTGATCGAGGGGCGGGTCTTCACGGATGCGGACAACGCACCTAACGCGGTGCTCGCGGTCATCGACCGCAACTTTGCGGCGAAGGCATTTCCGGGCCAATCGGCGGTCGGCAAGCGCCTCCTGATTCGCGTTCGGTCGAACGAGCCGGAGTGGTTCGAGGTCATCGGCGTCGTGGACCGGGAGCGGCACGAGTCGCTGGCGGTGGACGGACGGGAGACCCTGTTCGTGACCGACGGGCTGTTCGGACACGGCGCCGCGAATCGGTGGGCGGTCCGGACGACGGCGGACCCGATGACGTTGGGGCCGGCGGTGCGCGCGGCGGTCAAGGAGGTCGACGCCCAAGTCCCGGTGTCCGAGCTGCAGCCGATGACCGCGCTCGTCGATCGGGCCATGGCGTCCACACGGTTCGCGCTGGCGCTGATCACGGTGTTCGCCGCGATCGCGGTGATGCTGGCAGCGGTCGGTCTCTACGGCGTGCTGTCGACGGTCGTGCGACAGCGGACGGCGGAGATCGGCGTGCGGATGGCCTTCGGGGCGCCGACGTCGAGCATCTTCCAGCTCGTGATCGGCCAGGGCCTCCGTCTGAGCGCGGTGGGCGTGGCGTTAGGCGTTGCCGGGGCGCTCGCGCTGACGCGTGGCATGTCGACGATGCTCGTGGGTGTGCGGCCGACGGATCCGCTGACGTTCGTGGCGATCGCGGTGCTGTTCATGACGATCGCGGGCCTGTCGTCGTGGCTCCCCGCGCGCCGCGCGGCGGCGCTGGATCCCAATGTGGCGTTGAGAGAAGAGTAGACGGGAGACGGGAGACGGGAAGCGGGAGACGGGAGACGGGAGACGGGACAGCCCTCGGGATGCCTCTCGAAGCGAGACGAGCGTCCCGAGGGTTTACCTTCTCCCGTCTCCCGCTTCCCGTCTCCCGCTCGGTCAGTCCACCGGCTGTATCTGCGCCTCTACGCCGCCCATGATCGCGATGCCCGTCACGCGCACAACCGGTGCGTCCGCGGGCGCGATACCGGGGTCGTGCACGCGATCCTCGAAGCCTCCCATGATCGCGACGCCGTCCGTCTCCAGACGGACGCCGGGCGCGACGCGGATCTCGAGCCCGCCCATCAGCACGAATGCCGTGATCTCCGTGACCCCCGGCGGCAGTTCGGCCTGACGGAGGTCGAGCTCGACGCCGCCCATGATAGCGACGACGCGGAGTCGCCGCGGAATCTTCCAAAGGCCGCGCCGCACGATCCCCGACATGATCGCGACCAGGCGCTCCTTGAGCTTCGGCGTCGGCGCGTAGGCATCGGGAGTGACGATGACGGGCGCGCCAAGCGCCAGCGCCGGAAGGTCGGCCACGAGCGCGTCCACCTCGGCCGGCGTCGTGGCGGCATAGACGCGTGCCATGCGCGTCTCCAGATCGTCGAGCGACAGGTGGTCGCGCGCGAAATGCTCGCTGAGCGCCTCGACGATGCGCTCGCGAACCTGCTCGATGGGCCGCACCGGAAGCGGACGAGGATCGGTCACACCTGAACAGTCGCGCATTGCCACGACCGAGGGTAGTGGACGACGACGCTCGAGAGACGCACGGGGACGCACCGGGCGCAGCGCTTGCGCACCGATTACGATCAACATCGACCGCGTCGTCCGTCACGACGACCTGTAGACCGTACCAGCCACCACGTCAAATGACGAGCCCGCAGCCTGGCCCAACCACGCCGCTCTCTCAGAGCGCCCGACAGCAGCTCGACGAGGTGCGTCGTGGACTGCTGCGGGTCCACAAGACGCTGCTGGAGGACGCGCGCATTCGCTACGAGCGCGAGCAGGGGCGCATCGAGGGCAGCGGGGCGCTGCTGCGTCTCGTGTTGAACGATCCGTGGTTCGCGTGGCTGCACCCGCTATCCGGGCTGGTGGTGCAGATCGACGAGCTGCTCGCGGCCGACGAGCCGACGAGCGCGGATGGAGAAGCGCTGCTGAACCAGGCGCGCAGCCTGATGCGGCCCGACGAGAACGGTGAGGGGTTTGCGCGGAGATACACCGGGCGATTCAGGATGTGCCGGACGTGCTCATCGCGCACGTCGCGCTGGGGAAGCACCTCCTGTGATACGTTGGCGAGTCGCCGGCCGGTCGGATTCGTACGACCGCACCGTTCAGTGATTTCACCGCGGAGCGGGCGGAGCACGCAGAGAATGGCCTGACCAACTCTTCGCCGCACAGGACGCCAAGTACCGCTCCCAGCAATTCTTCGGGACACAACGCGCCTTTTTGACGTGAATGACGAAGAGGCATCGCGAGATTGCTCGACGGTGGCATCACGAATGGTGGGCTGCCGTACTTCGCGATGGAGCTCGTCGACGGCGAGCCGATCGATCGCTATTGCCAGTCACGCGATCACTCGATCGACCAGCGCATCGATCTGTTCGGGCGTGTGTGCGATGCGGTGTCGTACGCGCACCAGCACCTCGTCATCCATCGGGATCTCAAGCCGTCGAACATTCTCGTGACCGGCGACGGGCAGGTAAAGCTGCTCGACGTCGGGATCGCGAAGGTCCTCGGCCCACGAAGCCCCGGGGATCTGACGCAGACGAGTGCTCGGTAATGACGCCCGAGTTCGCGGCGCCCGAGCAGGTGCGAGCACGTCGATCAGCACCGCGACCGATGTCTATTCGTTAGGTGTCCTGCTGTACATGCTGCTGACGGGTGAACGCCCGTACGATGTCCGCGGGAAATCGCCTGCCGAGATCGAGCGGAACGTGTGCACGGAGGTGCCGCCGAGACCGTCGTCGCAGCTTCCGCCGGCCGTCGCGGGAATCTGGTCGAGACCACGCTCGAGGCCCTCGATTCCCTGTTCAATCTCGACCGGGGCGCGACGTGGGACTCGACGGCGAATGGTGGGATCGGCGGCATCGTGAGCTCGAACGCGCCACCGGGTGCCCAGAGTGCGCGCGTGGTGTTGGTCGGGCTGTATGCCGAGCGCGATCACTCGGCGGGATCGTCGAGCGTGCGTTTTCGGAGAACAGCGTTCGTGTTCGTCGACACCTACTCCCGCACGACGCTGAGCGACAACAGCGAGATCAGGGGGGATATCGTGTTCAGGTTCCTGAGGTTCGGGCCCTGGTGTGTTAGCCCGAGAAGCTTCGCTTCTCGGGGTTGCAACGCCAAAATCGCCGCGATGGGGTATCATGCAGAGTCGCCGAAACGCGCCTCTACATGATACCCTTTGGCATTGCAGGCTTGGCCAGACGTTGCCCACTCGTGATCGCCGCTACAGCGGGCATCGCGTGCAGTGGCCGTGTGAAAAGCACGTCGACGTCCACCCCCCGCGTCGATCCTCCTGCGTGCTACGCGATACCGGAGCGCGCGACACCGGCGGACTCCATCAACGTCGTGTTCACGTCGCCCATAAGCGTGGACGCCGCACCTGCCCCATCGACTCCGGCTGAACAGTTCGTTTTTGCACACGCGTACGAGACGTTGCTTCGCATCGGCTGCCGGGGTGTTTTGGAGGCTGGGCTCGCGAAGTCGTGGAGCGCCATCGAGGGCACCGATCGATGGCGCCTGGTACTTTCGCCCGATGCTCGGTTCTGGAGTGGCGTCCGGGTTACGGCTGGCGACGTCGTCGCCACATGGCGCACGACCGGCCAGCGACCGGCTGCCGCGCTCGCGCGTCACCTTGCCGGTCGGGCGACGGTCGTCGATGACACCACACTCGACTTGAGGCTGGGAGCGACACCGGTTCGAGCGTTAGGCTCCGAAGAGCTCGCCGTGGCGCGCCGAACGCCCGGATCGCGATGGCCAGAAGGGTCGGGTCGATATCGTATCGACGACAGTCGACCCCGCACACCGACCGTACCCGGCCGGACAACGGTGACGCTCGCGCCGCTCGTGACCGGACTCCCGCGCGTGGTCGTTCAAGCCACCAGCGCATCCGACGCCCGCGATCTCGTCGATTTGGGAACTGATCTGCTCATCACCGACGACCGCGCGCTGTCGACGTACGTGGGGTCGCGCACCGTTACAGCGTGGCACGCACTCGATATGGCGGCGTGGTCGTGGGTCGTCGTGTCTCGTGGGTCGCCCGGCTCGTTCGACCGGTCCCCGCCCTATGGGATCCCAGGTCCCACTTCTGTCGGGGACCAGGAGGCCTACAAGCTGTCAGCGTCGCTCGCAGCCGATGTAGTGCGCGTACACGCCCGACCTACCGGGGGAACCTTCTGGTCGCGGCCTCGCGCGCCCTGCGATTCCATGGCGATCCCACAACCAACATCCCCACCGAGCAGTCTCGCGGCCGCGCGAGTGGTCTATCGAGCTGACGAACCCATTGCCCGGGCGATTGCCGAGCGGGTGGTCGCGCTCGCGTCGTCCGGGGATCACCGCGTTGGGTTTCTCGCCCCTGGTGTCGCGCGCGCCGGCGACCGGGTGAGTGCGGCCGCTCTCACGCCTAACGAGTTCGCTGCCGCGCTCCGGCAGGGTCAAGAGCTCGCGTTTATCGTCCCGATACGACGGCATCCCAATTTGGGGTGCGTCGAGTCACACCCACTGTTTTACCAGGCCCCTTGGGTCGTCGACTCGGCGCTGTCGAAGGTTCCAAGCACTATTGCGTCGTTGATCGAAACGCGGCCGATGGCGTACGTATTCACTGACCGTGCCCGATTCTCGCCGACTGATGGAGGTACGCTTCTCCTTTTCCCCATCGCGGCGGGACCCGAGAACCGTCGGTGAGCTTCCGATCCAGGCTGTTGATCGCGTTTCTTCTGGCAAGCGCGATACCCCTCGTTTTCCTTGCCATCGGCGTTCGGCGACAGCTCGACGCACGGATCGTCGCACAATACGAGCGACGCGTACGAGGTTTGGCGCAGATCGTCGAGCAGGACATTGACCGCGAGGGCGCGAGCATCGCCGCGCGTCTCGCGAGTCTCGGAGGATCGCTAAGGACGGACGATCGATTTCGACTCGCGCTGGTCGGCGAGAGTGGCGACCGCGAATACGTGCTCGATTGGGCACCACAGGCGATGCGGACCGCTGGGCTCTCGATGCTGCAGGTGCAGGATGCCAACGGTCGCATTCTGAGCTCCGGGCACTTTCGCAATGAGTTCGATCGGCTCGACTCCGGTGTCGTCCGCGGGCTCGTCTCCGCCAGGCGAGCGGCGATTGTTCAGGCGCGAGCGCCGAGCGGGCTTTTTCTCGCGTTGGCGCGGGTCGATTCGGTGTTCTTCGCGAATCGGCGATTCGACCTCGTTGGAGGTGTAACGATCGATAGCGCGTTCCTTCAGCGCTTCGCTCGCGAGGAAGGAATGAAGGTCGACCTTGTCATTCCGAGCGTAGGCCCGAAGGGCCGGAGTCGAGGAATCGAGCCTGTGCCGTTGGAGGGCTCTCGACAGGGAGGATTCCGATCCCTCGACTCGCTGGCGCTCGCTCGGAATGACACCGCAGCCTCTCTACGCGGCACGACGATTCCCTATGCGGGCAGCGCAACGCCGGCACGGATCGAGATCGCGTACACCAACCCCGAGCTCGCGGCGCTCCAAGCCGATGTCCATCGATGGTTCATCCTGGCGCTGGCGGTCGTCATCGTCCTGGCTCTCGCGCTCGCGATGCGGCTCTCGGCACACCTGAGCGGGCCGCTCGCCAGCCTAACGCAGGCTGCATCTACCATCGATCTCGAAGGTCCTGAGCTGCAGATCGCGGCACAGCGCGACGACGAGATCGGCACGCTCGCGCGACGCATGGGCGGTCTCTCGACGCGGCTCCGCGCGAGCGCCGTGCGTCTTCGCCAGGCCGAGCGCCGTGCGACCGTCGGCGACATGGCGCGGCAGGTCAATCACGACATCAAGAATGGGCTGATTCCCATCCGGAACGTCCTGCGACATCTCGTCCAGGTGCAGGAGCAACAGCCGCAGGAGCTCGCGACCGTATTCGCCGAGCGGAGGTCGACGCTCGAGTCGAGTGTGGGATATCTCGACACGCTCGCGCGCACCTACGCACGCCTGACGCCGAGCGTCGAGCAGCACGCGATGGACGTGAATGGAATCGTTGCCGAAGTGGCAGAGTCGACCGCCGCTCCCGCAAACATCAACGTCAAATCGAGACTCAGCGAATCGCTCCCTCGTGCGCTTGGCGACCGCATCATCGTGCGCCGGATCCTCGACAATCTCGTGCGCAATGCGATCGAGAGCATCGATGCCCGCGGTGGAGACGTCACGCTCACGACATCGCGGGCACAAAACGGCGGCGTGCGCATCGTCGTCGCCGACACTGGCCGCGGGATGAGCGAGTCCGAGCTCGCACGCGCGTTCGACGATTTCTACACGACGAAGGCCGACGGCACCGGTCTGGGACTCTCCGTCGTGCGGCGCCTGACCGCCGACCTCAACGGGTCGCTGCGCGTCGAGAGCGAGCCGGGTCGCGGCACGACGTTCACCATCGAGCTTCCCGCATGTACACCGTCCTGATCGTCGACGACGTGGCCGCGATGGCCGAGCAGTACGCGTACGACCTGCGTCGCCTCGCAAGCGTGGATGCGCGCGTCGCGTCGAGTGGCGATGAAGCCCTGCAGCTCGTCGCGACGGAGAACGTCGACTGCATGATCCTCGACCTCGAGATGCCCGGCAAGGACGGTTTCGCGGTGCTCCGTGCGCTCAAGGAGCGAGGCGCGGACTTTCCGGTCATCGTCTACACGGGCACTGGAAGCTTCGACCGATGCGTGCAGGCAATGCGGCTGGGCGCCTACACGTTCATCGACAAGGCCGACCCAGTCGAACGCGTTGCGCGCGAAGTCGAAACGGCGATCGAGCGACGTGTCCTGATCGCCGAGGTGACGTCCCTGCGTCGTTATGCGGCGGAGGACACGGCGCTGCGGGGTTCCAGCGCCCCGATGCAGAAGCTCAAGGACGCGATCGCCCGCGTCGCACCGATCCCGAGCCCGATACTCATCGTCGGAGAGAGCGGCTCCGGGAAGGAGCTCGTTGCCCGGGACATTCATCGCCTGAGTGGGAGAACGAAGGAGCCATTCATCGCCGTGAACTGCGCGGCGTTGCCCGAGCAGCTCGTCGAGAGTGAGCTGTTCGGTCACGAGCGCGGCGCGTTCACGGGCGCGCACGCGACGCGAAAGGGTGCGTTCGAGAGCGCGGGTAAAGGCACGCTGTTCCTCGACGAGATCGGCGAGCTTCCCTTGCCCGCACAGGCGAAGCTGCTGCGTGTGCTGGAAGAGCGAGTCGTCGTCAGGCTCGGCGCCACGCGTGGCGTGGACGTGCCGGCCCGCGTCGTTACGGCGACGCATCGCAACCTCGATGACGATGTGAAGGAGAGCCGATTCCGGCAGGATCTCCTCTTCCGGCTCAACGTGCACGTGCTGCGTGTCCCTCCGCTGCGAGATCGGTTATCGGATCTTCCCGAGCTGGCCGACCACCTGACGGCCGCGATCTGCGAGAAGTTCGGAGCTCGCCGGAAGGCGATCGCTCCCGCCGCGATGGAGCTGCTCGCGCGCTACGACTGGGCGCGCAACAACGTCCGCGAGCTTCGAAACGTGGTCGAGCGAATGGTGATCGACAGCGACGGCGACATCATCGGACCAGAACACGTACCGGCGGAGCTGATCGGCTCAGGTGGCGAGCGCGCCGCCGCGAACGAGGCCCGAACGTTCGTCGAGCGAAAGGCGGAGGCGGAGCGACAGATCGTGGTCGAGGCACTCGAGCGAAACGAGTGGCACATCACGAAGACGGCCGAGGAGCTCGGGTTGGCGGACCATGCGAGCTTGCTCAAGATCATGCGGCGGCACGGTGTGAGTCGACGCTAGACCATGTGTCCACCCGGACACAAAGAGGCGCCGAGAGGCGTGTCCGCCGGTACACGAACCCCTAGCATCCCCAATCTGGCTAGCAATGTAACGTTAGCCGTAATAACGAGTTACAAGCCACAACCATCCTCCATGAGCCATGGGCCCGCGATTGCCCTTACGTCGCCCCGCAACTCACCCGACAGCGCGCTTCTCGAAAGCGCCTCACATAGGAGGATGTCATGTTTCGCTCCGCCCGCACCGCCCGGATCACGCTCGATGCCCAGTACATCATTCGCGCGGCGGGCTTCGCTCTCGCCGGCACCGCCCTGATCGCCGCCACGACCGCGTGCGGCGTCGAGATCAAGGAGCCCAAGGACGTCGCCATCGACCCGGCCGTCGTGCCGGCGCCGGTAACCGACACATCGGTTGGCGACATCGCGCCTAACGTCGTCCCGAAGGTGTCGCTCTCCGATGGCGAAATCGCGTTCAAGGACAAACGCTACGCCGAGGCGGCGAAGCTGTTCTCGACGTACGCCGACCAGAACCCGAGCAATCCCTGGGGGCACTACATGCTCGGCCTGTCGGCCTGGAAGTCCGGCGATCTCGATCTCGCCGAAACGGCGTTCGGCCATTCGCTCGAGCTCGATCCGAAGCACGTGAAGACGCTGCACAACCTGGCGCGCGTGAACCTCGAGCAGGGCCGGGCGCGCGACGCCCGGGATCGCCTGATCGAGGCGCTCGAGATCGACTCGTCGTCGGGCGAGACGTACCGGCTGATGGGACGCGTTCGCTCGGCGATGAACCAACCTAACGAGGCGATTGCTGCCTATCGCGTCGCACTGGCGAAGGACCCGACCGATGTGTGGTCGATGAACAACATGGGCCTCGTCATGATTCAGCAGGGGAAAAACGAGGAAGCGCTCGGCCCGTTGGCTCGTGCGGTGCAGCTCGACTCGACGGTGGCCGTGTTCCAGAACAACCTGGGTATCGCGCTCGAGCACACGGGTCGGTTCGCGCTCGCGACGCAGGCATACAAGGCGGCCGTCGCCGTCGACGGTGGCTACACGAAGGCGAAGCTGAGCCTCGCTCGCGTGGAGGGTCGTGTGGAGGACCCGTCGATGGTGCCGGTCGAGCTGGCAACACTGGCGCAGACGTTCGATCGTGAGATCCGGGGCGTGCAGATGGGCGGCCCGGTTCCGCAGAACTGAAAATTGGGGTCAGAGTCGTTCACCATTGATGGTGAACGACTCTGACCCCCAATTTTCCGTTGGGCGGAGCATCCCGGGGTCGTTCACAACGGCGGGCCGGTGAAGGGCTGGAATGTGCACAAGAACAAAAGCAAACGAACAACAGCACAACACCTACGGCACAAACCGAGGGCTACGCGGCAGGCAACTCATCTCGCTAGTGCTGTTCATCCTGTTCATCCTGGCCATCCTGTCAGGCAGTTGTCGGCCTCTACGTCCGGGATTTGTGTTTGAACTCCAGCCGTCCAGCACTAGAAACCAGCAGCAGGCCGGTATCCAGTTCGGTCGCGGTCAGGGAGTTGACGAGCTGTGCCTCGTCCCTGGAAGCGAGTGCGCGGATCGGCTTGTTCTCGACGAGCACTCGGCCTTCGACGAGCCTGGCTGCCTCGTAACGTTCCCCCGCCAAGGTCTTCATCGGCGCCCTTCACGTCCCTAACGGCGAAGAGTTCATCTCTGCGTGCTCCGCGCCCTCCGCGGTGAATCAACCGCGACGCTAGGATTCCTCACCTGCCTGCCGGCTGCCCTCTGGGCGGGTGCGGCACCCGTGGCCTGCGGCCTCCGCCCGGAATGACAAGCGACGGCCTTGTGCTGCGATTATACAGTTTTGTATAATCGCCCCATGTCGACCGACATGAAGCGCCATTGGTTCTACATCCTGCTCTCGCTGGCGGATCGCGACCGCCACGGTTCCGGCATCGTCCGCGACGTCCTCGACCTAACGAGCGGCGAGCTCCGGCTCTGGCCGGTGACGCTCTACGGCTCGCTCGACGAGCTCCGCGGACACTCGTGGATTCGCGAGCTCGACACCGCGCCCGACGCCGATCAAGACCGCGGCCACCGCCGCTGGTTCCGCATCACGCCGCAGGGACGACGCGCGCTCGCGGCCGAGCTCGAGCGCATGCAAACGCTCGTGAGCGTAGCGCAGCGTCGGCTGGCCCGCGTCGGCGAGTCGACATGACACGCCAACCCGAACGACGATCGCCCGCGATCGCCATTTATCGCGCGCTCCTCATCCTCCTCCCGGAGGACATGCGCGAGCGCGACGGCGACGAGATCGACACGCTATTCGCCGACGAGGTCCGAGCAGCACGCGAGCGTGGCACTCTGGCCCATCTGTGGTTCGTCGTCGCGGCCGTGTGGGACATCGTGCGGCGCGCACCGTACGAGCACTGGCGCCGGCGCGGCCGCCGCCGCAACGAGGAGTCCACGATGCGTTCCTTCATCGCCGATCTGCGCTTCGCCGTCCGGTCGTTCAGCCGGCAGCCGGGCGCGACTGCGCTCATCGTCCTCACGCTGACGCTCGGCGTCGCGGCCAACACCGCGGTGTTCGCCATCGTCGACGGGCTGTTCCTGCGACCGTTCCCATTCCCACACGCGGAGCGACTCGTCTATGTGAACGAGCGCGCGCCGACCTGGAACCTCGAGTTCACCGGGATCAACTACCCGGACTTTCACATGTGGCGCCAGCGTGCTCGCGCGTTCGAGGCAATGGCACTGTGGAACCATACGAGCATCAACCTCGCCGATGACGCAGGCGCCGAGCGCGCCGACGGACTCGCGGTCACCTACGATTTTCCGAAGGTGTTAGGCGTTCGCCCGATCCTCGGCCGGACGTTCACTGCCGAAGAGGACGGACCGAAACCGACGCGCGTCGTGGTCATTGGCTATGGGCTCTGGCAGACACGCTTCGCCGGCTCACGAGACGTGGTCGGGCAGTCGATGCGCATCAACAGCGTGCCCTACACAATCATCGGCGTTCTGCCGCGTGAGGCCGAGTTTCCCGGAAACACGAAGTTCTGGGTGCCGCTGAACGGTGACCCGAACCAGGAGGGTCTGTCGTACGCATTCGAGGGCCTCGCGCGCATGAAGCCCGGCGTGACGGTCGAACAGGCTCGAGCCGATCTGTCGAACGCGCACGCGCCCATCTGGGCGGCGCACGACACGGCGCGCATCGTGAGCCCGCGGGTATCGGGGCTCCGCGAGCAGTTCGTCACCGAGTTTCGCGTGATGGGCAAGGCCCTCGGCGCCGGTGCGCTGCTGGTGCTGCTGATCGCATGCGCGAACGTCGCGGGCGCGATGCTCGCGCGATCGATCTTCCGGCGACGCGAGGTCGCGATCCGGATGGCGTTAGGCGCGAGCGCTCGCCGGGTCGGCCGGCAGCTCATCACCGAGAGTCTCGCGCTCGCCGCGTTCGCGGGGCTCGCCGGGACCGTGCTCGGGCGATGGGGCATTTATCTGCTGATCGTGTCCGCGCCCGATCAGATCCCGGGCTGGGTGCAGCTCCAGGCAAACGGCCGTACATTCGCCTTCGCGATGCTCGTGATCGTGCTGACGGCGATCGTCTTCGGTCTGGTACCGGCGCTGCAACCGCGACGCGCCGATGTCGCCGGCTCGCTGGCGTGGGGCGGTGGTGGAACGCGGTCGAGCGTCGGTCTTCCGCAGCGCCGCCTCCTCGACGCGCTCGTCGTCGTGGAGATCGCGCTCGCGCTCGTCCTGCTCGCCGGAAGCGGTCTGCTCGTTCGTGCCTATGGCCACCTGCGCCACACCGATCCCGGCTTCCGTACGGAGGGCGTGACGACGTTTCAGCTCGCATTGCCGGGAGCCAAGTATGCGAACGGTCGTGCCCAGCAGCAGCTCTACTCGACACTCATCGACCGCCTGACCGCCCTGCCTGGCGTCCAGGGCGCGGGCATCGTGAGCTGCCTCCCGTTTGGCTGCCACTGGGGCAACTTCGTGCGTGCCGAGGGTGCACCGCCGCCGTCCGCGAACGAGGCGAATCCGGTGGTTCTCATGCGCCTCGCATCGCCCGGATACTTCCAGACGATGGGGATTCGCCTCGTCCGCGGCCGCTTCTTCGCACCCGGCGAGGGCAGACCCGGTGGTCCGCGTCCGGTGGTCATCAACGAGCAGCTCGCCAGACAGCTCTGGCCTAACGTCGCCGACCCGATCGGCAGGCGAATGGGCCCCAACTCGCGCGACACGACCGGGATTCGGTGGATGACGGTCGTGGGCGTGGTGCGCGACGTTCGGCACTACGGCCTCATTCAGCCGATGCGACCAGGGTACTATCTGTCGACGACGGACATCGACAGCACGGACTCGTATGGGTACTTCGGCGTCGCGGTGCGATCCACGAGCGATCCGGCCACGGTTGCTGCCGCGGCTCGCGCCACCGTGCGCGCGCTGGATCCCGAGCTGCCGCTCATCGATCTGCAAAGCGCCGAGACCGCGGTGAACCGCTCGATCGCCAACCGCCGCACGATCGCCTTCGCCTTCGCGGCGTTCGGCGCGGTAGCGCTGGCGCTCGCGTTAGGCGGTATCTACGCGGTGCTGTCGTACGTCGTCGGCCGCCGTCGTCAGGAAATCGGGATCCGCATGGCGCTCGGGGCGCGACGTGGACAGGTCCTCGGCCTGGTGGTCCGGCAGGGACTGCGGCTGGTCGCATTCGGTGTGCTGTTCGGCCTGCCCGCTGCGCTGCTGGCGTCGGGGTTGCTGTCGAGTCTCTTGGTGGACGTCAGCGCGCGTGACCCGCTCACGTATCTCGGCTCGATCGCGCTGCTGGCCGGCGCGGCGATCCTGTCGGCGCTCATCCCGGCGCGGCGGGCGGCGGCGGTCGATCCGAAGACCGCGTTAAGTGACGGGTAGCGGTACGGGAGACGGGAGACGGGAGACGGGAGACGGGAGACGGGAGACGGGAGACGGCGGAGCGTTGTCATTCCGAGCGGAGCGCCGCAAGGCGCG
>Ga0207643_10001266_pt1 | contig 14779 bp, 11 predicted proteins | sample KBSMisM62_FD_184313 | JGI IMG/M metagenome (GOLD analysis project Ga0207643, IMG submission 184313) | Miscanthus rhizosphere microbial communities from Kellogg Biological Station, Michigan, USA - KBS Miscanthus M6-2 (SPAdes) (version 2) | ecosystem: Host-associated > Plants > Roots >...
CGCGGCACACTCGTTTGCGAACTTCGGAATCAAAGGGACACTAGCAATCTATGATTCTAGTGCGGTTTTGGATTTGAAGTTCCTACACAAACGCGCGGCCATAATGATAGGAACTTCAAATCCACCGCACTAGGGAGAAAACGAGCAATGGCAATGAGGACGAGTGACACCGCCGTTGATGACGATGGTGGTGGCATCCACGCCGATGCAGCGACATGGGCCGTACATTTTCCCGGCAATCTGCGCTGGAGCAATGCCATGCAGATCGTCAAGGGGATGGCGCCCTACGGCGCAATCGCCATGGACGAGGTCGATCGCATCGCCCGAGGGCTCAAGGCGCGCGCCGGGGAAACCGATCTCGATCGCGTCTGGCGCGAGGAGTGGGCTGCGATGGCGGATCGAGTCGCTGCCGTCGCCGACACCGCCGCCACCGAACAGCGCCACATCACCGCCGGCAACAACTACATGCGCGCGGGCAACTATTACTACAGCGCGGAGCGGTTCATCCCGCCCGGGCCGGAGAAGATGGCGATGTATCACAAGGCATTGCGGGCCTGTCACGCGGCGATGGAACGGCTGCATCCCGAGATCGAGCGCGTCGAGGTTCCCTACGAGAACACGAGCCTGCCCGCCTATTTTGTGCAGGGCAAAGGCACCGGCCGCCGCCCGACCGTCGTGCTGTTCGACGGGATGGACAACGCCAAGGAAATGAGCGTGATCTTCGCGGCTCTCGATTTTGCCAAGCGCGGGATCAACACGCTCGCCATCGACGGGCCGGGGCAGGCGGAAGCGTTGCGTCTGCGCAACATCCACAGCCGTTACGACTACGAAGTGCCGGGGACCGCGGCGTACGACTATGTCGCATCCCGGAGCGACGTGGATCCCGGGCGGGTCGCGGTCATGGGCTACAGCTTCGGCGGCTATCACGCGCCGCGCATTGTGGCGTTCGAGAAGCGCTACGCCGCGGCCGTTGCGTTCGGCGCCATGCACTGGAGCATCCATGAATGGGTGGCCGGCAACAAAGCCAGGCTCGCGGTCGACCCGCGCACCAGTTCCACCTCGCTGTTCCAGTTCCGCTGGGTGGTGGGCGCGCCCGACAACGAGACCGCGCTCGAATGGTCGAAGAAGTTCACGCTCGAGGGCGTCGCACAGCAGATCGAGTGCGCGTTCCTGGTGTTGCACGGCGAGAACGACCGGATCGTCCCGCTTTCGGAAGCGAAGAAGCTGTACCAGGCCGTCGGCTCGAAGCGAAAGCACATCAAGATCTTCACCGCGGAGGAAGGCGGCGCCGAACACTGCCAGGTCGATCATCGCCAGCTCGGCGTCGACTATATCGGCGACTGGTTGCTTGCGAACATGTGACGCCGGCGGCGTACCCGTCGACGCCGACGGCCACGCGTGATCCAATGGCGACTCCCGCCGGTACGGTGGGCAAGCCGGCAAACGGCGACGCAACAGGGAGGCGGCCTCAATGCGTAAGCCACTTCGAGCGTGGTCGGTCGTGTGCGTCCTGCTCGCCGCTCCGGCCACGGCGCCGGCACAGACGCCCTCATCCTATCCCGACCGGCCGATCCGCCTGGTCGTCGCTTTCGTGGCCGGGGGCGCCACCGACACGTTGGCGCGCCAGATCTCGAATGACCTGAAAGAGGCGCTCGGCCAGCCCGTCGTTGTGGAGAACAGGCCTGGAGCGAACGGCTATCTGGCGTGGAACCATGTCGCCGGCTCTGAGCCGGACGGCTACACGCTGCTGCTCGCCGAGAACGCGCTCGGCATCAGCCAAGCCCTGCACAAGAAGGCGACCTCGAGCTTCGATCCGCTGACGCAGTACGACGCAATCGCGGCGGTCGCGAGTTCTCCCTCCGCCCTGGTCGTCGCGACCAACGTGCCCGCGAATACGGTAGCGGAGCTGGTCGCGCTCTCGCGCACGGTGTCGCAGAAAATGAACTACGCATCCGCTGGGGTCGGCAGCGTCTCGCATCTGAGCTTCGAGGTGTTCAAGGATGGCGTCGGGATGGAAGCCATTCATATTCCCTACAAAGGCGGCGGCCAGGCGATCGGCGACGTGATCGCCGGGCATGTGCCGATGGCGATGGCCTCGGTGCAGGTTGCCAAGAGCCTGGTGGAGGACCGCCGGATCAAGGCCCTCGGCGTGACCGGCCCCGCCCGGTCCCCGGCCCTGCCCGCCGTGCCGACCCTCACGGAGGCGGGCATGAAGCCTGCGGAAGTCGAGCTCGGATTCTGGTTTGGTGTCTTCGGCCCCAAGGGGATGCCGAACGACGTCAAGACCAAGCTGGAACAGGCCGTGGCAAGCGTCGTGTCCGACCCGCGCGTGCGCGAGCGCCTGGCTAGGCTCGACATCACGCCCGGCTTCGCGCCTGCACCGGTGCTGCGGACCAAGCTCGAAAACGAAATCAGGAACTGGACGGCGTTCATCGACAGCCATGGGATCAGGCCGGAATGACAGACGGCGCGCAGCAAGCAAGGAGCCGGCGTGAGCGACGGCGTTGATCTCATCGTCAACGGCAAGTCCGCTCATGTGCGGAGCGAGGGTACGACGCCGCTGCTCTCGGTGTTGCGCAACGAGCTTGGGCTGCGCGGCAGCCGGTTCGGCTGCGGCACCGAGCAGTGCGGCGCCTGCATGGTGCTGATCGATGGCGAGCCGTCGTTTTCGTGCGCGCGTCCGATCGAGAGCCTGGCCGGAATGCGCGTCACGACGGTCGAAGGGCTTGCGCTCGGCGGTTCGCTTTCGCCGCTGCAGCAGGCCTTCGTCGATGAGCAGGCCGGTCAATGCGGTTACTGTCTCTCGGGCATCCTGATCTCGGCCGCGGCGTTGCTCGCACGCAATCCACGGCCGAGCCGCAGCGAGATCGCCGCCGCGCTCGATCGCCATCTCTGCCGTTGCGGCGTGCACAACCGGATCATGCGAGCGGTCGCGCGCGCAGGCGCCTCGATCGGAGCGCTGCCGTGACCGCGCCGTCCAAGAATCTGCCGAAGAGCCTGCTGGACAATCCGCTGCTCGGCACCTGGATCGGCTTCGAGGAAACGGGCCGCGTGCGGCTTGCGACCGGCAAGGTCGAAATCGGCCAGGGCGTCCTCACCGCCCTGGCGCAGATCGCGGCCGAGGAGCTGGACGTCACCCCTGCCCGGCTGCACGTCGTCTCCGGCGAGACTCCGACGAGCCCGCGAGAAGGCTTTACCTCGGGCAGCAATTCGATCGCGGTCTCGGGCGCCTCCGTTCGCCTCGTCTGCGCCGAGGTGCGGACGCTCTTTCTTCGCCACGTCGCGGACCGGCTCGCTTGCCCGGTCGGGGCCCTCTCCATCGAGGACGGCCGTTTCATGCGCGCGGGTCGCCACGTCGGCCAGGACTACTGGTCGATCGCACGCGACATCGACCTTGCCCGCCCGGCGGCCGCCGACGCGGCGCCCAAGCCGCCCTCGAACTACCGCATCGTCGGGCAGAACCTGCCGCGACTGGATCTCGCCGACAAGGTGGCGGGCGCCGCCTTCATCCATGACCTCGCACCGGACAATCTGCTGCACGCGCGCATGTTGCGCCGTCCGTGGCCCGGTGCGTGCCTGACGGATCTCGACGAAACCGCGGTGCGGTGCGCAGCCGGTGCGCCGATCGATATCCTGCGCGCCGGCGACCTCGTTGCATTCACATCCGATGATGAAGTGGCGGTGATGCGGGCGGCGCAATCCGCTCGCGAGCTTGCGGTGTGGACCGGCGGCGCCAAGCCGCCCGCCGACGCGGGCGAACCGGATTGGATTCGCAGCCAGGGCGCGCGGGATCGCATCGTGGAAACGGGCACAGCGGCCGCTGCGGCGGGAAACCGCGTGGTCGAGGCCAGCTTTTCGCGACCGTTCCTCGCCTATGGCTCGATCGGGCCATCGTGCGCGTTGGCGCAATGCAAGGATGGCGCGTTGACGGTCTGGACCCACTCCCAGGGCGTGTTCGAGCTGCGCCGATGGCTCGCGCAGGCACTGGACCTCGATCCCGCTGTTGTCACGGTGCTGCATCGGCAAGGGGCCGGCTGCTACGGGCACAACTCTGCCGATGACGCGGCGTTCGATGCCGCCTTTGTCGCGATGCGCGTGCCGGACCGGACGGTGCGCGTGCAATGGACGCGCGAGGACGAGTTCTCGGCCGCTCCCATGGGTTCAGCCATGGTGGTCGGGCTGCGCGCGGTGCTCGACGCCCATTCGCGTCCGGCCGACTGGACGATCGATATCTGGAGCCCGGTCCACGCCCAGCGTCCGGGCATGAACGGCCGCGCCAACCTGCTCGGAGCGGAAGCCCTGCCCGACGCTCCGCCGCCTGCGGCCGAGATCAACGACGTTGCGGATGACGCCGGCGGCGGCGCCACGCGCAACGGACAGGCGCTTTACGACTTGCCGCGGCACAAGCTTGTGCATCATCTCCTCCCCGATGTCCCGGTGCGCACCTCCTCGCTGCGGGGGCTGGGCGCTTTCGCAAACGTGTTCGCGATCGAATCCTTCATGGACGAGCTCGCCGAGATTGCCGGCGAGGATCCGGTCACCTACCGGCTCTCGCTCATGTCCGATCCGCGCGCGCGACAGGTGATCGAGACGGCCGCCGGGATGGGAGACTGGTTCGGCACGCCCGCGCGCGATCGTCGCGCGCGCGGCTTCGGCTTTGCCCGCTACAAGAACCGCGCCGCCTATGCCGCGGTCGTGGCCGAGGTCGAGGTCGACGAGCAGGTTCGTCTCACCCGCGTCTGGGCGGCCGTCGATGCCGGCCTGGTGATCAATCCGGATGGCGCGGCGAACCAGATCGAGGGCGGCATCATCCAGGCGGCGAGCTGGACCCTCAAGGAAGGCGTTCGCTTCGCCGACGGGCGGGTCGCCTCCGACAACTGGGAGAGCTACCCGATCTTGCGCTTCTCCGAGGTTCCGGAGATCGACATCCGTTTCATCGACGCACGGCATCAGCCGACGCTGGGGTTGGGCGAAGCGTCGCTGGGCCCCACCGCGGCGGCGATCGGCAACGCGGTGGCGCGGGCGCTCGGCCGACGCATTCGCGCCTTGCCATTGACGCGTGAGCGCATCATGGCGACGCTGCTGGCCGAAAACTGAAAAAGTGCAGAAACAGATCGAGGGAGGAACCCATGCAACGTCGAACGGCGTTAGTTCTCATCGCGTGCGCGATCGTGTTCTCCGCGTCGGCGCGATCGGCCCATGCGCAGGATTTCTCCGGCAAGCCGATCCGCCTCCTGGTCGGACTGGCGGCCGGCGGCGCCACCGATGTCATGGCGCGCCTGGTCGCCCAGAAGATGAGTGAAAACCTCCGCACCACGGTCTTCGTCGAGAACAAGGTCGGGGGCAATTTCATTCCGGCGTTGCGCGAGCTCACGGCCTCGCCGGCCGATGGTCATACCCTCTTCTTCATTTCGACCAGCACGCTGATCACCCAGCCGTTGCATCCGGACTACCCGTTCGATCTCACGCAGTTGACGCCCATCACGCAGGTCGCCACCGGGCCGCTGATCCTGGTCGTGAAGAACAGCCTCGGCATCAAGACGCTGGGCGAGCTGATCAACCACGCCAAGGCAAATCCCGGCAAGCTCAGCTTCGGTGCCGGTGGCGGGACCGGGAGCTCACTTTATTTTGCGACCGAGCTGCTGAAGGCAAAGACCGGGATCAAGATCACCATCGTCAACTACCGTGGAGCAGGACCTGCGCTCAACGATCTCCTCGGTGGCCACATCGATGGCATGTTCGATGCAATGCCCGTGATGGTCGCGCAAGCCAAGGAGGGCAAGGTCACACCGCTCGCGGTCACCAGCACCGCCCGTTCGCCGGTATTGCCCAACGTGCCGACGATCCTCGAGTCTGGTGTGCCCGGCTACGAGATGTCCGGGTGGTTTGGAATCCTGGCGCCCTCCGGCACCCCGCCGGCCATTGCGCAACGCCTGCGCGACGAGGTGGCAAAGGCCGTGGCAGCGCCGGATGTCGTTTCGACGCTGGCCTCGCAAGGCATGGAGCCGCTCGCCACCCAACCACGGGAATGGGCCGACTACCTGAAATCTGAACTGGCCGTCTATACGAAGATCGTCAAGGACGCGAATATCAAGCCGGAATAACCGAGAAGGAACCCGATGCCCCAGAACATGCTCGATGGCGGTCAGGTGATCGTCGACTATCTCGTCCGCGAAAAGGTGCCTTACGTCTTCGGCCTGTGCGGCCACGGCAATATCGGCTTCATCGACGCGCTTTACGAGCGCTCCGACGAGATCAAGACCATCTCGGTCCACCACGAGACCGTCGCCGGCTTCATGGCGGATGTGTACTACCGCGTCGGCGGGCGGCCGACGGCGACGTTCACCTCCTGTGGTCCGGGCTCGGCCAATCTGCCGATCGCGCTCGCCAACTCCTATCTCGATTCCGTCCCGTTCCTCGCGGTGACCGGCAACGTGCCGACGAGCCAATTCAACCGCGGTGCGTTTCAAGAGCTCTACCGGCACTACCAGGCCGACTTTCCCTCCACCGTGCGCGCCTACTGCAAGCGCGTGTTCCAGCCCACGCGCGGCGACATGGTGCCGCTGGCGATCCGGCAGGCGTGGAAGACCATGGTGACCGGGCGGCCCGGCCCGGTCGTGCTCGACGTTCCGTTCGATATCTTCAAGGAGGCGGCGGCGGAAGAGACTCCGAAACCGGAGGAGTGGAACGCCAACATCTCGTCGCGCTGCGGCGCCGATCCCGAAGGCGTCAGCAAGGCGCTCGACATGCTGCTTGCGGCCGAACGGCCGGTCATCCTGGTCGGCCAGGGCGTCAAATATGGTGGCGCCGCGGCCGACCTGCTGCGGCTCGCGGAACGGCTGCGCATTCCGGTCGCCTGGTCGGCGAGCGGCACCGGCGCCATCGATTCCCAGCATCCGCTGGCGCTCGGTCTCGTCGCCCGCAACGGTCCGTATCAGGCCAATCACGCCGCTCGCACGGCCGACGTGCTGCTCGCGCTCGGCGTGCGCTTCGACGACCGCACGTCGAGTTCCTGGCTGCCGGGCTATTCCTTCACGATCCCGCCGACCCGGCTCATCCACGTCGACATCGATCCGGATGAGATTGCCCGCAACTATCCGGTGGCGCTCGGGCTGATGGCGGACGTGCGCACATTCCTGCGCCAGCTGCTGGCGGAAATCGACTCGCGCCGGGACGTGAGCGAGACGCCGGCACGCGCGAACTGGCTCGGCACCATCGACGGCTATCGCAAGCAATGGAACGCGTTCATCGCGCCGGGCTTTGCCGATGATGCGACGCCGATCCATCCGCAACGGGCCGCGTACGAGATCGACCGCGCGCTGCCTGAGGACGCCATCCTGGTGAGCGACATCGGCGTCCACCACAACTGGCTCATCCAGTTCTGCAATCCGCGGCGTCCCGATTCGCTCATCGGCTCGATGGGATTCGGTCCGATGGGGTTCGGCGTGGCCGGCGTAATGGGGGCGCAGTTTGCCGCACCCGACCGTCCCTGCGTTTCGGTCTGTGGCGACGGCGCCTTCTTCATGCATGCGAGCGTGCTCGGCACCGCGGTGGAGTACAATCTGCCTGTCGTGTGGGTGGTGTGGAATAATTTCGCCTATGCCTCGATCCGCGGATTGCAGCGCGGCTATCTCGGCGGCCGCGAGCTGGCGACCGACTTCCGCCATCCCGAGACCGGCGCACCATACAATCCCGACTTTGCCGCGATGGCGCGCTCGGCCGGCGTCGAGGGAGTGAACGTCGACCGCGCCGGTGATCTTTCGGACGCATTGCGAACCGCGATCCGGGCGCGCCGGCCGTATCTCATCAATGCCAATATCAGCGCCGACAAGAATCCGGGCGGCGCCGGCGTGTGGGAGCTTCCCGGACTGGGCCAGAGCCAGCCGGCATTCGGTGGACGCTACCAGCCCTGATCAGGGCGCGCGTTCACGTCTCGGCGCGAGCACGGAGCGATGCCTGCGGCGAATTGTGGTGGGAGGCAACGATGAAAAGAACCCTGGCGGCGTGTGCGGTTGGACTCCTCGCGGCGCTCGCGCCGAGCTTTGCCGGCGCGCAAGGGACATTCCCCACCCGCACCGTGAGATTCATCGTGCCCTTCCCCGGCGGCGGCATCAACGACGTGCTGGCGCGCATCGTCGGGGAAAAACTGCAGACCAGGTGGGGGCAGCCGATCGTCATCGAGAACAAGACCGGCGCCGGCGGCAATATCGGCGCCGAGCTCGCCTACCAGTCGGAGGGCGACGGCTACACGCTGTTGCTCAGCCCGCCGGGACCGCTCGCGGTCAACCAGAGCCTGTACAAGCAGCTCTCCTACAAGCCGCAGGAATTCGTGCCGATCACCGTTGTCGGCTCGGTACCGAACGTCGTGATCGTGCGCAAGGAGCTGCCGGTAAATTCGCTCAAGGAGCTGATCGACTACGTCAAGGCAAATCCGGGCAAGGTGACATTCGGCAGCCAGGGGAACGGCGCGACCCCGCATCTGACCGGCATGATGTTTCAGGGCATGACCGATACCCGCATGGTGCACGTGCCCTACCGCGGCGAGAATCTGGTGCTCAACGACATGATCGGCGGTCACGTCGATGTCTTCTTCGGCAACCTCGCGGCGGGCGGACCGCCGTTCCGCGACGGAAGGGTGAAGATCCTGGCGCTGGCGGATACCCATCGCTCACCCATGCTTCCCGAAATACCGACGACCGCCGAAGCAGGACTGCCGGGCCTCGTGTCCACCGGCTGGTTCGCGCTCGCGGCGCCGCCGAAGACGCCGCCGCCGCTGGCCTCCGAGATCGCCAAGGCCGCGGTCGAGACCATCAAGATGCCGGATGTGCAGGCGAAATTCCGCGCCGCGAGCGTGGAGCCGGTCGGCAACAGCCCGGCGGAGATGGCGGCCTTCGTCGCCGAGGAGTCGCGGCGTTGGAGCGACATCATTAAAAAGAACAATATTGTGGTGGATTGAGTCCCGCTGATTGCAAAGCGGACCATCGCCGCAAGGGGGAACCGTGCTCGCCTGGCTCACTACCGTCGTGAACGATCCGCGCACCGAGCGCGTGATCATGTCGCTTATCGTCGTCAACGCCGTCATTCTCGGTCTGGAGACCAGCAAGACGATCATGGCATCGTATGGGTGGCTGCTGGAAATCCTCGACCACATCATCCTCGCGGTGTTTGTCGTCGAGATTGCCGCCCGCGTCATCGTCCATCGCGTCGCCTTCTTCCGCGATCCCTGGAGCGTGTTCGACTTCATCGTCATCGGGATCGCACTGGTGCCGGCGACGGAAACCTTCAGCGTGCTGCGCTCGCTGCGGGTCCTGCGCGTGCTGCGCCTGATCACGGGCGTACCGACGCTCCGGCGCGTGGTCGCCGGACTGCTCGCGGCACTGCCGGGCATGGGCTCGATCGTCTTCCTGATCGGCCTGATCTACTACGTGTTCGCGATCATGGCGACCAAGCTGTTCGGGGAGGACAATCCGAACCTGTTCGGCACGCTGGGCGACTCGCTGTTCACGCTGTTCACGGTGATGACGCTGGAGGGCTGGACCAACGACGTCGCCAGGCCGGTGATGCAGAATCATCCCTATGCGTGGGTGTTCTTCGTCGTCTACATCGTGATCACGACCTTCATGGTGCTCAACCTGTTCATCGGCGTGGTGGTCAACGCCATGCAGGAGGAAGCGAGCAAGGCGGACGCCGAGGAGCGCGAGGTCGAGCGGGAAATGATTCAAGAGGAGGCAGCGCCGATCCTCGCCGCGGTCAAGAGCCTGCGGACGGAAGTTGCGGAGCTGCGCGCGGAATTGGCGGGGCGGCGGGCGCAAACCAGCGGCTAGTGTCCCGATTCCGAAGTTCGCATCATTATGCGGCGCGCTCGCTTGCGAACTTTGGAAACGAAGGACACTAGCAACTTATTGACCTAGTGTGGCTTTGGTTCACACTAGTTTCGATCGTTCGGCCCTGTGAGCCGGGCAGCCTGGCCGCCTGTCAAATGCGAACCGCTCTGGCACACGCGCGGCCAAATGATCTAGATATCGAAGCTCGCGGCCGCCTGTTCTTTTCACGCCATGACGATCGCGAGATATTCCAACCGATGAGTAAAAAGTGATGAGTGCGAACGAAAATCGGCTACCCGTTCTGGTCGTCGGCGGCGGCATCGGGGGGCTGGCGACGGCGCTGGCCCTGGCGCGCAAGGGTATTCCCGTTCAGGTGCTGGAGCAGGCGCCCGAGTTCAAGGAGATCGGCGCCGGTATCCAGCTTGGGCCCAACGTGTTCCGGATGTTCGAGGTGCTCGGGCTGACCGAGCAGATGTTCCACTGGGCGGCGTTTCCGGAAGGGCTCGAGTTTCGCGACTCGATCACCACCGAAACCATCGTTGATTTGAAGATCGATAAGGGCTTCCACGACAAATACCGCGCGCCCTATGGCGTCATCCACCGCGCCGACATGCTCAACGTCATCTTCGACGCCTGCAAGAGCTCGAACCTCATCAGGTTTGCCACCTCGCAGAAGGTGGTCTCGATCGAGGACGACGGCAATAGCGTCACGGCGAAGACCGAGACCGGCGAGACCTACAAGGGCGCGGCGCTGATCGGCTGCGACGGGCTGTGGTCCACGGTGCGCGAGAAGATCGTCGGCGACGGCAAGCCGGTCGTTTCCGGCCACATCGCCTACCGGGCCGTGTTGCCGACGGACGAGTGGCCGAAGGAATACCGCGTGCCCAAGATGATCGTCTGGTGTGGCGAGAAGACTCATCTGGTGCACTACCCGCTCCGCCGCGGCGAGCTGTTCAACCTCGTCGTCGTGTTTCATTCCGACCGCTACGAAGAAGGCTGGGACACCTACGGCGACCCGGCCGAGCTGCACGCGCGCTTCGTCGACAAATGCGAACCGGTGCGCACGCTCCTGACCAAGGTCAACGCCTGGAAGATGTGGGTCCTGTGCGACCGCCCCCCGATCAAGGATTGGAGCAAGGGCCGCATCACGTTGCTCGGCGACGCCGCCCATCCGATGCTCCAGTATCTCGCGCAGGGCGGCAACATGGCCATGGAGGATGCGGTCTGCCTCGCCATCCAGATCGAGGCGAACGGCGGCGACTACGAGGCCGCGTTCAAGAAGTACCGCGATCTGCGGTACCTCCGCACCGCGCGCGTTCAGCTCATGGCGCGCGTGTTCGGCGAGATTTATCACGCCAGCGGCGTCAATCGCGAGCTGCGCAACAAGCTGCTGCGCGAGTGGAGCGAGGAAGGCAGCATCGACATGTCATGGCTCTACGGCGAGCAGCCCGAGCTGCCGCATGTCGACAACGTACCGATGCCGCCGCCCACGACCTTGGCATCGGCGCCCAGTCAATGACGTACAGGTCTCGAGAGCGGACGCACCATCGGTGATGGGCGCGTTGCATTGATCAGAATTCAATGGCGCGCCGAGCGGTTTTGGCTACGGACGGGACGACAGGCTTGGAGCGGGGCTTCACCCTTGAATCTGCCTGCCTATTGCATGTAAATCTGCGCCGGGTATAAGCCTGCCATTCCGATAGCCATTGGCTATTTGACAAGTCATCGTTCGCCGGCGAGTTGAGAACTAACTCCAGGAACGAGCAAACTGCTTGAACTACCGTTTTGCCGAGTTCGAGGTCAACGTCGCGCGGCGGGAGTTGCGACGCGCCGGCGCGATTGTTCACACCGAGCCGCAGGTGTTCGATCTGCTCGTTCACCTCATTCGGAATCGTCACAGAATCGTCGGTAAGGACGAGCTGTTCGACACGATCTGGCACGGCCGCATCGTTTCGGACGCGACGCTCAACTCCCGCATCAGTGCGGCACGGCGCGCACTCGGCGACAGCGGCAACGATCAAAACCTGATTCGCACTCTGCACAAGCGCGGGTTTCGTTTCGTCGGCGACGTTGACGATGACAACCCCGCGCCGACCGCTGATGCGACCGAACAACGACCCTCATTGCAGGGCGTGGTCGACGAGGCAGCGAAATTCGTGCCGCCCGGCGAATCACCTTCCATTCCCGACATGCCTTCGACCGCTGCTCTGCCGCTCCCGGCCAAGGGCCACGATCCGGACCAGGAGCATGTCACCGACGATCTTACCGCCGCTGCGACTCCTGTGGCGGGGTCGTCCGATCGCGCATCGGGCCCTGCAGGAGGGTATGCGCCATTGCATGATGACCGCGGCGTCGGCTCGGCACTCGTTGAGCAGGGGGAGACCCCGAAGCTACGGCGGACGGTGCGAACCCCACTGTTCGCCGCCGCAGCAATCGGCCTTGCTTCACTGCCGGTCTTTGCCGGTTCGTGGCTGCTTTCGTCGACCGCTCCACCGACACCGCACGCGAGCCTTGCGCTGGCGAGCACGACAGCGGACCGGCTCAAGACGCAGGTGCCGTCGATCGCCGTCCTTCCCTTCATCACGCGCAGCGAGGATGCGAAACTGGACTATCTCGCCGACGGGATCACCGACAGTCTCATCAGCGACCTTGTGCGTGCGATGCCCGGAATCTCCGTCGTCTCCCGTGGCACTGCGTTCACCTACAAAGGCCGATCGGTGGACGCGCGGCAGGTCGGCCGCGAGCTGGGGGTACGCTACCTGCTCAAGGGCAGCATTGTTTTCGAGGGCGAACGGGTACGCGCAAACACCGAGCTGGCCGAGACCACCGAAGGCAACCAGCTGTGGGCCGAGCGTTTCGACACCGAGCGGAAGGGCATCCTGCAGGTTCAGGACGAGATCGTCGCACGGGTGTCGCGCGCGATCGGATTGAAAGTCGTCGACATCGAGGCGCGGCGAAGCTGGCGCGAACGGCCAAGCAGCGCCGAGCTCATCGACCTCATCATGCGCGGGAAGGCTGTGCTCAACCTGCCGTCGTCGCCGGCCACGATGATGGAAGCCCGCGGCTTGTTCGAGCAGGCGCTCGCGGTTGAGCCGACCAGCGTCGATGGCCTGACCGGCGTCGCCACCACGCTCGTATTCGAATTCTTGAACGGTTACTACGAAACCGGGAATGACGAACGGCTGCGCAAGGCGGAACTGTTGCTCGATCAGGCCGGCACGATCGAACCGACGCACCTCATGACCCTGAAGGCGAAGGCGGCGCTTCGGCGCACGCAGGGCAAGTTCGACGATGCCATTGCCGTAGCCCAAACGGTCATCATGGAGAATCCCGGCGAACCGTGGGCCTACAAGGAGATCGGCTTGTCGAACATATATCTCGGGCGGCCGGAGCAGGCGCTCGACTGGTTCGTCAAGGCCGACCGTATCGGTCCGCGCGACCCGGCGCGATGGACCTGGTTGGACGGACGAGGGCACGCTCTCATTCTGCTCGGGCGGGACGAGGAGGCCATCCACGCGTTGACCAGCGCCCTCGACGCCAATCCAAAATACCTCACATCCCACGCTTTCCTGGCCGCGACCTACGCGCTCCTGGATCGCCCCGACCAGGCGCGAGCCGCGCTCGCCACCTATCTGCAGAGATATCCCGACACGAGGATATCGACATTCCGTCGCCTGTCCCCGGTTCCCTTCGCACTGACGAGCCCGAAGTACCGGCAGCAGCACGAGCGGATCAACGAGGGCCTGCGCAAGGCGGGCATGCCCGAATAGCCGCACTCCGAGTGCCGAGACGACGGCCCTGCCCCGAAACATCTCCGCATAGCGAATGCGTCCCGAACAGTTGGCGGCGGAGCGATCACGAAAGAATCGTGGGTCGCCTGAGCCTCGAACCGACGGTGTCGGCTGCGCGCGGCAGGCGGAAGTGCATCTCGAGTCGGAAGGCCCTGCCCTTGCCATCAATACGGGCTCGCGGGCCGCCACCGGCGCAACGCCGTAGTGATCCGCGGGTGGCCAGGTATGGGATCATGTGAAGAGCCAGATACGGCCGGGCCGGATTCCCCTCATCGAGCCGTCCAACGCTTGCCATCCGGCGCTGCTCAGCGGCTGACCGCGCGCCGCGCGTTTAGCGACGGCCTGCGCCGGTCATAGCCAACCCTTGCGCTTGAACCACACGAACGGGATGATCGCGGCGATCAGCATGAGCGCCAGCGCATACGGATAGCCGAAAAGCCATTCCAGCTCCGGCATGTGCCTGAAGTTCATTCCGTAAGACGAAGCGATCAGCGTCGGCGGCATCAGACATACGGCCGCTATCGAGAATATCTTGATGATCTGGTTCTGCTACGGATAGCGAGAGCGGAATTATCCCTCACAGCACAATGGCTTAGGCCTTGATCAGGGCAGGAATAGGTGCAGGATAGGTGCAACAGTCGATCTGTGGCAGCCCTTAAGGTCTCTTACGGGGCGATGGGGACAACGCCGGGGACAACATCCCTGGCAACTACTGCTTGGTTGGCTGATAATGTTGCCCGAGAGGATGTGCGCGCGGCGCGCTTCGTCTAGCGGGGAGGCCGGGGGTCCCACAATTGTAGCCGCACATGGCCCCGTTGTTGCAGGCTCGAACGCCGGAACGAGGATTACAACCCGGGACGTCAACCCAACACCCCCCGCCGCCTTCACCTTGAACTCTGCAAAAGCAAGCACAGTTCTGCTGCGCTGCTGCAGGGCTCGCGTCTGCAAAGGCTACAATCGCGAGAAAGCAGACGGCCAGCAAATAACGCATTGCATTTGCCCTTCTGTTGACGGCTTCCACCCAGTAGGCGAGCCCCAGCCGATGAGGATAAGCCAGGGCCAGTCCGGGGAGCCAACCTGAACTGGCCGCTGGCTGAGCATAGCCCTGATTGGCTCCCACGAACAAATCATTGGCGGAAACCAACAAATCCCAGGACAGGCTCG
>Ga0207643_10001272_pt1 | contig 14725 bp, 13 predicted proteins | sample KBSMisM62_FD_184313 | JGI IMG/M metagenome (GOLD analysis project Ga0207643, IMG submission 184313) | Miscanthus rhizosphere microbial communities from Kellogg Biological Station, Michigan, USA - KBS Miscanthus M6-2 (SPAdes) (version 2) | ecosystem: Host-associated > Plants > Roots >...
CAACGGCATCGTGCTCTTCGACGACGCGGGGGTCCTGGTGCTGGCCGCTCTCGTCACGATTCCCGGCCCTGGCCCCGCACTACCGAGGGCGGCGTGAGCGGATGGTAACGTCTAGGCCGGTGATGTTTTTGTGAGCGTTAACATTCAGGCTAAGCACCAGCGGGCCAGGGACAACCAGGCCTACGTCCGCGAGCTGCTGGCCGAACGCCAGCCCGGGCTCGCCGCTGTCCTGCGGGCGGTTGAACGGCAGCTGGATGCGCCGCGGCCGCATGATCCACGTGACGGGAGGCGCACCCTGAACACGGCCTGGCTCTATCACCGGGATGGTTCGGAATGCGTCGACCGCTGGTCCTGCCGGGATCAGGACCACACCAGCGTCCCGCCGCGCTGCGGCGCCGGGGCTGCTGGCCGGCCGGTCGGCTGTGAGCTCCCGAAGGGCCACCCCGGCCCGCACCTGCACTTCGCGGACCTGGAGCGCTGCGGCGCCGGGGGAGAGGATCCCGCCGCCCTGGCGTCATAGCAAGCCGGCGGCCGGACCGCGCGAAGATCATCTAACGCCCGGGTTGACCGATACTAGTAAGGGTGACCGAAACCGGCATCCGGGTCGCGCTGGCCGACGACGACGTCCTCCTCCGGGAGGGCCTGGCCAGCCTGCTCAAACAGTCCGGGTTTGTCGTGGTCGGCCAGTGCGGTGATGGGTCGCAGCTCATCGCGCTGATCCGGGAGCATGAGCCGGAACTGGCCATCGTGGATATCCGGATGCCGCCGGATTATGCGACCGAGGGGCTTGAAGCGGCCCGCGTGATCCGGGCCGAGTTCCCGGGTATCGCCATCCTGGTCTTGTCCGCGCACGCCGTGGTCGAGCACGCGGTGGACCTCCTGACCAGCGGTGAACGTAGCGGCTACCTGCTGAAGAGCCGAGTCACCGACGTGGATGACTTCATCGAGACGCTGAAGCGGATCGTCCGGGGCGGTTCGGTCGTGGATCCCGTTCTCGTCGCCGAACTCGTCACGGCCCGCCGCGTCGGCGATCCGCTCGACGTACTGACTCCCCGCGAGCGCGAGGTGCTCGCGCTCATGGCGGAGGGCCGTTCCAACGGCGGGATCTCGCGTGAGCTCTGGGTGGCCGAAGCCACCGTGGAAAAGCACGTGCGGAGCATCCTGATGAAGCTGCACCTGCCGGAAACCGACGACATGCACCGCCGGGTCCTCGCGGTGCTGACCTTCCTCGACGCTCGCTAGCCCGCCCTGTTCCGCATCACGCTCGCGGTCATGCCCGGCCGAGGATCCGCTGGATCGCCGCGGCCGACAGTTCGTCCTTCGCCAGGAAGCCGGCGGCCCGGCAGTCGGCGACCATGTCCGTGAAGTCGGCTCCGGCGCGGGTCGAGATCATGATCACGGCCGGGCCGGCCCCGGTACCGCTCCCGGCCAGGCGGCGGGCGAGTTCGAAGCCATTCTCGTCACCGAGCGCGATGTCTACGAGCACGACATCCGGTCGCAGCGCGCTGGCCTGGCGGAGGGCTTCGGCGATGCTCGACGCGGTGCCCGCCACCACCACGCCCTCCCCGGCGAGCAGAAGGCGCGCCGTCTCGATGAACGCACCGTTGTCGTCGACTAGCAGGCAGCGCACGAGGCGCGGTCATCCGGCCGCGGTCGCGTTTTCGTCCACCACGGCCCGGCCCGCCATCGACGCGATCTCGGCCAGTTCGGCGTGTAGCTTGCGTACCTCGTCCTCACCCCAGATCGGTGAGCTGAACTGGTGGTGGGTAATCGCCGTCACCATGAGAAACATGGCCTCGATGGAGGTAAATCCGCCATCCAGCCAGTCGGTACGCTCCATGTCCGCTTCCTGCCTCGGGTCGCCGCGCCGGTATGGCTTGCCCTGGCCGGCTCGTGTCACTCCGGCCGGCCAGAGCCATAGGAACAGCCTGACGCGTCCGCCCCGGGCCGGCATCATGGCCAACGCCCATCCCGGCCTGCCAGCTAGCAGGTAGGCCATGCGCCGGCCGTTCTTCCAGGCTGCTCAGAGCAATCTTCCAGCCGGATGACCTGTGATGATTTGTGATTCAATGATCGTTGTCGCCGGGGGAGGTGCGACATGAGGAAGCCAGATCCCGGACGCATCGCGCCGCTCGCCCGGCTGAAGGTGGGCACCAAGCTGATGCTGCTTGTCCTGCTGCCGGTGTGCGTCCTTCTCGGCTTCACCGGCTTCACCGCCTTGGCGGACTGGCACGCAGCCAGCCAGTTGCAGGATTTCCGGGCCGCGACGCGGCTGTCCTTCGCGACGGCCGGGGTGGCCGGCCAGCTGGCGACGGAGCGCACCGCGGCCGCCATGGTGCGCCTGCGGCCCGGCGCGCAGGCCCAGGCCGGGCTGGGTGCCGCGCAGCGCGACGTCAACCAGGCGCTGCACCAGGCGCAGGACCGCGCCGCGGACTGGCACGGGTCCGTGGACGTGGCCGGCCGGCTGGCCCTCGCCCGCAAGCAGCTGGCGGCCCTGCGGCTCCGGGCCGCCGGCGAGTCGCTCTCCGTCCCGGATATCTCCGCCTCATACGGCACCCGGGTGAACGACCTGATCGGCACGGTAGGCGACCTGATCGAGGACCGGCCGCCGCAGAGCTCCGGCCAGACGCCCGACGCCTACCTGGCCATGTTGCAGGCGATCGAGGCTGCCCAGCGCGAACGCGTGGATGTGGCCGCCGTGCTCGGCGCACCGCGGGACCAGACGGCGCTGGACCAGATAACGGCGACCAGCCGCTGGGCGACGCTAGAAGGCGCGGAGCTCGGCACCTTCCGCCAGAACGCTCCGGGGCGGCTGGCCGCGGACCTCGACGCGGTGCTGCGCACCCCGGCCGGGATCGCGGTGCGGACGGTGCGCGACGACATCCTCGCCCGTCCGCGGGCCGCGGTCGCGCACACCTCCCTGGGGGCGTGGCTGAACGCCACCGGGACCCGGATCGGCGGCCTGGGGCGGCTGGAAAGCGGGACGGGCCGCGACCTGGCGACCACCGCGTCACGAGACCTCCACGCGGCGCGCGCGGGCGGCGTCCGCAACCTGGGCCTGTTGCTCGCGGTGCTGTCCGTGGTGACCGCCCTCGGCCTCGTGCTGCGGCGCTCGATCACCCAGCCCCTCAGCGAGGTCTGGCAGGGAGCGCGGACCCTGTCAAGTGGCGACCTGGCCTTCGACGTGAGCTACGCCGGGCGCGACGAGATCGGCGACGTCGCGGCGGCCTTCCGCGACCTGCACGTCACGGCGGAGCGCCTGGTCGACGAGATCCGGGCGACCAACGCCGCGATCAGCGACAACCGGCTGGACTACCGCGCGGACGTCGCCGCCTTCGAGGGCACCTGGGCTCACCTGCTGGCCGGCATGAACGACACCATCGCCGCCTTCGCCCGGGCCCGGGCGGATCTGGCCGCCTCCCGGGCGCGGATCGTGGCCGCGAGCGACCAAGCCAGACGGCGGATCGAGCGCGACCTGCACGACGGGGCCCAGCAGCGGCTGGTATCACTCGGGCTCAGCCTGCGCGCCGCGCAGAAAGCCGTGCCGCCGGGACAGCCTGTGCTGCGAGAGGAACTAGGCCGCCTGGCCCGCGGCACCGCCGAGATACTGGAGGAACTGCGGGAGATCTCCCGCGGCATCCATCCCGCCGTCTTGTCGCTAGGCGGGCTCGGCCTCGCGCTGAAGGCGCTGGCCCGCCGGTCCCCGGTGCCGGTGAAACTCGACGTACGGGTGCAGGCCCGGTTGCCTGAACGGGCCGAGGTGGCCGCTTACTTCGTGGTCAGCGAGGCCCTGGCCAACGTGGCCAAGCACGCGCGGGCATCCGTGGTAGAGGTCCAGGTCGAGGTAAGAGACGGCGCCCTGGCCGTGTCGATCAGCGACGATGGTATCGGCGGAGCCGATCCGTCCCGCGGTTCCGGGCTCATCGGGCTGACCGACCGCGTCGAGGCATCGGGGGGCACGATCAGCATCTCCAGCCACGCCGGAGCCGGAACCCAGATCACCGCCCAGCTTCCCATCGCGAGCTAGCCCTGGAGCCGGCTCAGTAGCGCGGTGCCGTCGGGGCTGCCCAGGCCCGAGCAGGCGTCCCAGCCGGGGCCGGCCGCGTAGGCGCCGTTGTTCCCGCTGGTGATGTCGTGGAAGCCGGGCGCCGCGGTGCCCGGCGTCACCCCGGCGTACAGGAGCGTCTGGATCAGGCCGAACCGCTGGCCGGACGCCTCCGCCAGCCTGCTGATCAGCGCCGCCCACAGCGGCGCGACCGCGCTGGTGCCGCCGACGACCTGAGCCTTGCCGCCGGAGTAGATCTGGTAGCCGGTGGCCGGGTCGGCGTTGCCCGCCACATCCGGCACCCCCCGCCCGCCAGCGCCAGAGCCAGCGCCCGAACCAGGATCAGAGCCAGCGCGAGCGGGCACGCCGGCGTCCGCTTGCCAGGACGGCAGGGCGAATTCGTCGCTGACCCCGCCGCCGCCCGCTCCCTCGTTGGCCGCGGTCTCGTTCCAGACCACCTCGGAACTGATCACGCCGGTGGTCGGGTCGGCGAGGAGCTTGGTCCCGCCGCAGGCCAGTGCGTGCGGGCTGGAAGCGGGGAAGTCCACGTGCGGCTGCCCGTCATCGACGGCGTCGCCGCTGCCGTTGTCGCCGGCGGCGGCGCAGACCGTGATGCCCAGCGCGGCCGCGTCGGCCATCGCCGCGTCCATAGCCGAACGCCCCTGCGCGGTCCACGAGTCCTCGGACTGACCCCAGCTGATCGAGATCGCGACCGGGGCCGGGGTGGCCTGCGCGGCCTCGGAGATCGCGTCGACGAAGCCGCTGTCGCTGTTCGGCGCGAAGTAGACCACCTGCGCCGCCCCCGGTGCGGCCGCGCCGATGACGTCGACGTCGAGCGCGACCTCCACGTCGGCTCCGTTCGGATCCGAACCAGGCGCGTTGGACCCGCCGTCCACGCTGGCCGCGGTGACGGACGGGACGTCCATGCCGAGCCCGCCGAAGTAGGTGTCGAGGTCGCTGTCGGAGTAGCCGCCGCCGAGCTCGATGACCGCGATGGTCTGGCCCGCGCCGGTGGTCCCGGCCGGGAACTGGTAGATGCCGGCCACCTGGTTCGGCGGGTAGGTGCGGCTCTGGGCCGCCGCATCAGCGCTGCCGTCTCTCGGGGCCCGGAAGTGCGGCCGGGCCTGGGGCCGGGTGTCCAGGCCCAGCACCGCGAGCACCACGCCGTCCAGCGGGGCCGGCACGAACAGCGGGCCCTCCCGGTAGCGGTGGGTGACCGTCCCCCGGCCTTCCGGTGCCGGACTGCTAACCTGCCGCAGCTCGGCGCCGAACACGCTGGACAGCTGCCCGAGCGTGCCCGCCACCTTGATCCGCCGGCTGGCCGCGAGCACCGCGGTGATCTCCAGGCCCAGGCCGGTGAGCGTCCCCCGGACCAGGTCCACGTCGGCCGGGTCGGCCCCGTACCGCTCGGCCAGCTGGTCGCCGGTGAGGACGGTCGGCCCCTCGACGATATCGGCGGGAATCTCGGCCCGCCGGCGCAGCACCAGCGTCAGCTCGGCCCGCTCAGAGGTGTCCAGCTGGCCGGCCGGCGCGACGCCCGGAAGCGGCGCGCGCACGCTGCCGGCCAGCTGAACAAGGGGTTCGGATTCTTCAGGCATGGTCAGCTCCTGGTTCAGGTAGCGCGGACAGGCCCGCCCGTTCGGCGATAATTTTTTCCGAACGGATGTGGGTGGCGGTTCCCGAGAATAGGGAAAACCTGCCGACCGCGAGCCATTTCGCCCGCACATGCGCCGTGCAAAGGGCGTGACCCTATCGTGCTTCGGTGGTGGTGGCGGCGCCAGCGACGGCGGTGGCCGGCGCCACCACCACCACGTTCTCGGGTCAGGCGGTCGCGGAGGCCACCTGACGATCCCGCTCGCCGGCCCGGCGGCGGGCGAACCACGTCCCGAACAGGACCAGGGACGCCAGCAGCAGCGGCGGGAGGTAGAGCAGGGGAATCGAAGACGAGATGATGGCCGAGCCGCCGCCGGGCGGCCCGAACAGGTCGACGGCCAGCTTCTCCTGCCAGAGGAACGCGTAGGGGATGACCGGGATGGCCAGCAGCACCAGGACGCGGCGGCTGACCGGGGCGCGCAGGCACGCGGCCGCCACGCCGACCAGGACCGCGGCGATCAGCAGATCGGCGGGCAGGCCGGCCACCGTGCCGCCCACGTTGTCGGACTGGGTCGGCGCCGCGTCGTTTCCTGGGCCGAACCACACGTCGCCGCCCACGCTGAACCCGCCGAGGATCAGCGCCGCCGCGCCGACCAGGGCGGTGCCGCTCCGGGTCAGCAGGGCCAGGCCGCGGTCAGGTCCGGGGGAGAGCAGCAGCGCCACCGCGGCCGTGCCGGAAAGCAGGACGGTGAACGCCACGGCCGGGTCGGCGTACCCGGCGAAGGCCGGGACGGCGCCGGCCGCGACCTGCCCGATCGCGGTGGCCAGGGCGCCGAGCCCGGCCAGCCGGCGCAGCCGGAGGAACACGAGGATGATGACCCCGGGGGCGCCGGCCGCCATCGGCAGGTCGGCCAGGCCGAGGGTAGCGGTGAGCTCCCAGTGCGGGTGACCGGTGATGCTACTGGCCACCGCCTGCGGGATGCGGAACTCGGTCAGCGCGGCCACCAGCAGCAGCAGCGGCGCCACCACGCTGACCACGGCCAGGGCGTCACTCCAGCGCTGATCGCGCACCGTCCAGGAGAGCCAGTGCGCTCGCTTGAGGCGGTTCAGCGCGATCCGGCCGCGGATCCGCAGCGCGCCGCCGACGAGGTCGGCGCTGTCGGCGGTGTGCTGACCGAAGCGCAGCGCCCAGGCCACCGGCTTGGGCGCCCGGACCTGCGCGGCACCGTCGGCGGCGAGCAGCACGCCGACCATTTCCTCGGCGTGCTCGCGCCGGTGGTCCTTGGGGTACAGGGCCAGCAGCCGCCGGTACCACGTCTCCATCCGGCTGCGCCTAGTCGCGGCCACGCTCATCCGGCGTCTCCGCCTGCTTCCCCGGGGGCTTGCTTCCCGGTCGCGCGGGCCCAGGACGGCTCTTGTTCCTTCATGCCGTCCCTCCGGCCAGGCCCAGACGGCTAGCAGCGACGGCGGCGTTGGCACGCAAACGGCCCACCTCGGCCGCGAGTTCGGCGGTCCCCTCGTCGGTGATCCGGTAGTAGCGGCGCAGCCGCCCGTCCACGATCTCCTCTTTGTCGCTGGTGACCAGGCCATCGGCCTTCAGCCGGTCGAGGGCCGCGTACAAGGTGCCCGCACGGAGCCTGACCCGGCCGTCGGAAATCCGCGCGACATCGCTCATGATCCCGTAACCGTGCTGGGCCCCCGCAGCCAGCGCGGTCAGGATGAGGAACGTCGGCTCCTGCATGGACTGCTTGCTCACAGGACTTGTATATGCCGACGAACGGCACATATCAACTCGATCGCCCATCACGAACGAGTCCAGGACCAACCGTGACCGATTCCGCACAACTTGTTGCGATTCGCGACCAGGCTGCGTCATGATGAAGCAGGTTGACGTCCAGGAACCCGGACAAATGGCGCCCGGTCCTCCGGGCACCGCGAAAGGGCGCTGTGCCGCCGCGTGCCACGTTCCGCGACGTGTTCGCGGTGCGCGAGTTCCGGTTCCTGTGGGCTTCGGTCGCCCTGTCCACGGTGGGTGACCGTCTGGCCCTGGTCGCTCTCACCTTGCTGGTATACGACCAGACGGCGTCGCCGCTGCTCGCTGCCCTGGTCTACGCGGCCGGCTATCTGCCGTGGGTGATCGGCGGCCTGTTCCTGGCGGGCGTGGCCGACCGGCGCCCGCGGCGCTCGGTGATGGTGTTCTGCGACGCGGTCCGCGCGGTGCTGGTCGCGATCATGGTGCTCCCGCACGTGCCGATCGGGGCGCTGGTGGCGCTGTTGTTCGCCGCCACGATGTTCGCGCCCCCGTTCGAATCGGCCAAGGCCTCCATTACCCCGGACATCTTGTCGGGCGAACGCTATGTCCTCGGCACGGCGGTGCTCCAGACGACCCTGCTGGTCGGCCAGGTGGCCGGCGCGGCCGGCGCGGGATTCGCGGTCCATTACCTCGGGGTCCGGCTCTCGCTCGTCATCGACGCCGTCACGTTCCTGCTGTCCAGCCTGCTGATCCGCTTCGGCACCCGGGCCCGGCCGGCCGCGGCGAAGCCGGAAACCGTCGAGCCGTCGCCGCTGGCGCGGATGGTAGCCGGATTCCGGCTGGTATTCGGCCACCCGGCGCTGCGAACCCTGCTGCTGTTCGGCTGGCTTGTGGTCTTCTACACGATCCCGGAGGGAATCGCCGCCCCGTATGCGAGAACCCTCGGCGGAGGGTCGATCGCCACCGGCCTGGTGCTGGCGTCCACGGCGCTGAGCACGACGATCGCCACGCCGCTGTTCACCCGGTTCGTCCGCCCGCGCCAGCAGATCAACCTCATGGGCCCGCTGGCCGTACTGACCTGCGGCACGCTGATCCCGACGGTCCTGCACCCCGGCCTGACCGTCTCGCTGGTGATCTTCTCGGCCTCGGCCGCATTCGGTGTCTACCAGATCGCGGCCAACACGGCCTTCGTGATCAGGACGCCGAACGAACGGCGGGCTCAGGCCTTCGGCATCGCCAGCATGGGCGTGATCGTCGGCCAGGGAGTCGCCTTCGTGGCGGCCGGCGCCGCCGCGGAGCTCGTCTCTCCCGCCGTGGTCATCGCCGTAGGCGGCGGGATCGGTGCGGTCGTAGCCGTCATCCTTACCCTCAGGTGGCGTGGCGTGTCCCCGCCCGGCGGACGGCATGCGGCGGGACGGCGTCCCGGTCGCGTCGCGGCCGGAAGCTCGGTGCGGCTACGCGGAAATGGCTAGCTGGATCGCCGTTCGTACCCGACAAGGCTCGGCGGAGGGCCTGTCGCCCCGGCTTGGTGACAGCGTCGACGGTGGTCGCCCCGTGATCGCTACGCCGTGTCGGGTCCTGCCCGCGGATCCGGGCAGGTGAACACGTGGCTGGAGCTGGTGGCCGCGCTAACCTGCGTGGCGCTGGTCCTGACGGCCCTCCGTCCGGGTCTTGCCGTCTCGTTGGTGATCCTTTCGGCCTCGGCCGCATTCGGTGCCTAAGGACTCCGCTCAAGTCCAGGTGTCGCGCATTGCGGGTTCCCCTAATGAGTCGCGCTGGAAGGGCTGACGTGAACGTTCAGGTCCATGCGACGCGCATAATCTGTCTCCCTCCTTCCGGTCGGCTATGTCGGCCGTGCTCACCCTCCCCGGCGGCCGCGTGCCGGGTATCGTTGCTTGTCAAACCCCATTTAGCCCCCCTTTGTCCGGTGATGTACGGCCAAACCGCGGCAATAGTGCTAAAGACGGGAAAGATGGGTTAAGGTAGCTATACGGAGCTAGTCCTTTACGGTGAGCTGCCGACTAGACACGAGCCTGTCGCGTCCCAATGGGAACGGTGGAGTTTGAACGCCTCGTCTGTCACACGCCGTTGGCTGTTGCGTGCTGATCCCAGGCGCTGGGCATGGTGGCAGCTTCCGGGGTTCCTGCGCTGGTACATCGGAGTGGTGCCGGTAGTGGCGCTCGCGCTCACCTGCTACGCGGTATCTCAGACGACATGGCACGCGGCCGAGCTGTGGAAGTTCCTGCTCTTGCTGACCTGCGGCCTGATCTCGGTCGCGGCCACGCCTCGGGCCGTCTACCTGCACGGCAGGATGACCAGGGATTTCATCACGGTCTGGGTCCTGCCGATCGCAGTCCTGCTGCCACCCGTTTATGCGATGATCACGCCGATCCCGCTATACCTGCTTACGCAGTGGTGGGTGTACCGGGGCCTGGTGTACCGAAGGGTGTTCACTGTCGCCGCGATGGGCCTGTGCTACGGCGCGGCATCCGTTGTCTTCCGCGCCTTCCCTGACTCCTTCGCCGGTGCCTCGATCGGCACCGGGGTGCACGCGCTGACGTGGACCATGGCCGTTGCCGTCTGCGAGATTGTCGGGGGCAGGGGGCACAACGCGATGATCGCGGTCGCGATCAAGCTCAGCGATCCGACGGTCCGCCTGCGCGAGCTGGAGCTGAACCGCGAGGCGCTGCAGGGCGACTTTGCCGAGTTCGATCTGGGAGTCCTGATAACCGTTGTTGTCGCCGTTAACGTTGCGCTTGCTGTTTTCGCCGTGCCCACGGTGCTGCTGGCCCGCCGGTTCATGATGCACGCCCAGCTCCTCGCCCAGTCGCGGGTCGACACGAAGACCGGACTGCTCAACGCGTCCACCTGGGAGCAGGAGGCCGCGACCGAGATCGCCCGGGCCATCCGGACGAAGAGCCCGCTGGCGCTCGCGCTGGTCGATATCGACCACTTCAAGTCGGTCAACGACACCTACGGCCACCTGGCGGGAGACAAGGCGCTGCGGGCCGTCACCGATACGCTGCGCAACCAGTTGCGCGTCTACGACCTGGCCGGGCGGTTCGGCGGGGAGGAATTCGCGATCCTGCTGCCGCAGGCGCGCGAGGTGGACGCGCTTAACGTCGCGGAACGCCTCCGCGCCCATGTCGCGGCCCTGTCCGTTCCCGTTGAGGACAACGACGAGTCCGGGCCGGTCATCAAGCTCACGATCTCGGTCGGCGTCGCGGCCCTGACCAGCGAGAGCCAGGAGCTCACCGACATGCTCGCCGCCGCCGACGCGGCCCTCTACCACGCCAAGGAGACCGGCCGCAACAAGACGCACATGGTCTCCGCCGGCCCCCAGGCCCCGTAGCCCGCGCTACGCGTCGTGCCCCGCTGTCCGGCGGGTATGTTCGGTGTACGTCCCTGGGATCAGTGATTCTTGCCCGGAATCGGGCAAGAATCTTGCCGAAATGCGCGCGCAGCTAGTAAGAAGTAGGCATGCCAGGCCCCGAAGACTCCCGAGACCCCGGACGAAGCGGGCACCCGGGACGGCCCGGAGCCCCGGCCGACCCATTCCCGCAGGACCTCGCGCGCTACCTGGCCGCCTCGACCGGCCTTCCGCAGCCCACGGCGGTCCGGGTCGTAGCCGACGTGGCGACGTACTTCAGCGAGACCGTCGAGGAGTTCGTCCGCAGGCGTCACATCGAACTGCAGCAACGCCAGCGCAAGAACCACGAGATCTGGCCGCTGATAGCGGCCGAGCTCGGGCAGCGCAGGTTCACGGCGCCAGGACTGTCGGAGCGCCAGCTCCGGCGAATCGTGTACGGATAGCGCCAAGGCCAGCCGAACAGCCAAGGAGGGGTTTACGTGTGCGGAATCGTGGGGTACATCGGCCGCAGGGACGCGGTGCCAGTGCTACTCGAGGGACTCAGGAGCCTCGAGTACCGGGGCTACGACTCGGCCGGGCTGGCCGTCATCCACCGCAACCGCCTGCAGGTGACCAAGACGGCAGGCCGCGTCCAGGATCTCAGGGACCGGGTTGAGGACCGGGCGAGCGGCCGAACCACGGGTACGAAGGCCACGATCGGCATCGGCCACACCAGGTGGGCCACGCACGGTGAGCCGAACGAGGTCAACGCCCATCCGCACACCGATACCGAGGGCCGGATCGCCGTGGTGCACAACGGCATCATCGAGAACGCCGAGCAGCTCAGGGAGGCGCTGATCGCCGGCGGCGTCAAGCTGGTCAGCGAGACCGACACCGAGGCGCTCGCCCACATGATCGCCGCCGAGGCCACCGAAGGCACCAGCCTCCAGGACGCCGTCCGCCAGACCCTGCGCCACGTAGAAGGCACGTACGGCCTGGTCGTACTGGACACCAAGAACCCGAACGAGCTGGTGGTGGCGCGCAATGGCAGCCCCATCGTGCTCGGTATCGGGGAGTCGGAGATGTTCGTCGCCTCCGACGTGGCCGCGCTGGTCCGTTACACCAAGCAGGTCGTGTACCTGGACGACGCCGAAGTGGCCACGGTGCACGCTTCCGACTTCCGCACCGCCGCGCTCGACGAGCGGGACCGGCGCGGGCCGGGAGAGCGGCAGGCCAAGGAGCCGACCACGGTGGAGGCCGAGGCCGGGGACTACGAGCTCGGCTCGTTCGAGAACTACATGCGCAAGGAGATCCACGACCAGCCGGAGGCCCTGCGCCGGGCGCTGCGCGGCCGTCTCGACGAGCGGTTCGCAACGGCCAAGCTGGGCGGCATCGACCTGGACGCGCGCCAGCTCAGGTCGATCAGGCAGGTGAAGTTCCTCGGCTGCGGCTCGGCCTACTACGCCGGGCAGATGGGCGCGGTGCTGACCGAGGAACTGGCCCGCATCCCGTCCGACGCGGAGCCCGCGTCGGAGTTCAGGTACCGCAATCCGGTCGTCGACCCCGACACGCTGTACGTGGCGGTCAGCCAGTCCGGCGAGACGCTGGACACGCTGATGGCGGTGCAGGAACTGCGGCGCAAGGGCGGGCAGGTCATCGGCGCGGTCAACGTGGTGGGCAGCGCGATCGGCCGGGAGTGCGGTCACGGGGTCTTCCTGCACGCCGGCCCGGAGATCGCCGTCTGCTCCACCAAGGCGCTAACCAACATGGCGGCCACGTTCGCCCTGCTCGCGCTGCTGCTCGGCCGGGTCCGCGACATGTCCTCGGCCTCCGGCCAGCGGATCGTGGCGGGGATGCGCGCCCTGCCCGGGCAGATCGAGCAGGTCCTGGCCGCCGAGGAACAGATCGCCCAGATCGCGCGCCAGTTCGCCGGGGCCGAGCACATGTTCTTCATCGGCCGCGTCCGCGGCTGGCCGGTGGCCCGCGAGGGCGCGCAGAAGCTGAAGGAGGTCTCCTACGTCCACGCCGAGGCCTATCAGGCGGCCGAGCTGAAGCACGGCCCGCTCGCCCTGATCAATTCCTCGATGCCGAGCGTGGTCATCGTGCCCAGCGACGACCTGGTGTCGAAGAACGTCTCCATCGCGATGACCTGCAGCCCCAGCAGGCCCGCCGTCCAGTAGAAGGCGGCATCCCCCCCTCCACTCCGGCGCCGCTCGTCCAGGTATCGGCCGGCGGCGAGCGTGAGCATCAGGGCCATGAACATCCAGATCCGCTCCACCTCGAGCGTGTAGAGCGCGGAGAACGTGATCAAGAGGAGCGAGATCGGGAAGGCCAGCACGAACAGGTCGGCCTCCCCACCGGCGCGGACCCGCTTCGCCGCCGCCGCGACCTGGAGGATCCAGGCCGCCACCAGCGTGAACCCCATCCCGAAGAGGAACGCGAAGAGGTTCGAGAGGCTCACGTGCACGTATTGCACGAACGTGCCATGCCCGGTGCCGACGAGCTCGTTGTTGGCCCACACCGCACGGCGCAAAGCGGCGATGGGGTCGTAGCCGACAGCCAGGTAGAGAGCGCCGTAGAACGCGAAGCAGGTCAGGGCCGCGAGGGGAATGATGCGGACGATGCGCCGGAAGCGTGGCCGATCCATCAAGAAGGCGAGGACGGCAATCACGCCGAAGAAGAGCAGCAGGAACGACGCGGTGTAGGTCATGAAGCTGGCCAGGGCCAGGGCGAGGCCGCTGAGGAGCGCTCCCCGCTTCCAACGCGCGTCCTCCGCCGTCGCGTGCAGGAACCCCCAGATGGCCGCGACCAGGAACACCATCATGGGGCCGTCCATCGACGTGGTCGTGAACAGGATGACGCTGGGCACGAGCAGGAACAGGGCGAGGGAGCGCCGGGCCGCCGTCTCGCCGTAGAGGTCGCGCGCGAGGAAGAAGACGGGGACCGTGGTGACGGACGCGAAGAACACCGTGGCCAGCCAGGCTGGCACCAGCCCCGGGCCGAAGAGACGGCTCACGACCCAGAGGAACAGGACGGGCCCGGGGGGATGCGTCCGCGAGTGGTTCGCCATCGCGTCGTTGAGGAGACGGCGCGGGAAGTTGCGGAGGAAGTTCGCGGGCCCCTTGCTCTCGACCTTGGGCACGTCCGCGTAGGACGTGAACGGCTGGGTGTACGGGTAGAGGACGGCGGGCTGGATGGTCCGGTCGTAGGTGGCGATGTAGCCGTCGATCATGGCCACACTCGTCCCGATCGCGAAGAACAGCACGATGGAGGCGAGGAGCAGAAGGGCCGGACGCACGGTCGTGCGCAGGAAGAGAGCGCGCGCGGAAACGAGGAAGGCGGCCAGCACCGCAAACGGGGGCAGGAGCCAGAGGCTGACGGAGCGGCCCGTGCGCGCGATCAGCGGCACATAGTGGCGCGTACGGAGCGCGCCCAGCGCCTTGGGATGCCGGTCGAGCCACCATTCGCCCTCGACGTGGAAGGCGAAGAAGACCGCGGCCAGCACCGCGGCCAGGGCCAGGATCGTCCACAGGGGCGCGACCGGGCGAGGCTCTACGGGCGGCGCGTCGGGCATGAAGCCGCTGATTGTACGCGACCGGCCATCAGGCACGGCACGTGATAGCGTGAGCGAGGAGGTTCCGTCATGATCGTCGCTCTCCTGGCCGCCGCCCTCGCGTCCTCCCCGGCCCCGACGGCCGCGCCCGCCACCGTCGACGCGAAGGACATTCCGAACTACCACCTCGTCCGGCCCGGGCTGGCGACCGCGGGACAGCCGTCCGAGGAAGCTCTCGGCAAGCTCAAAGGGCTGGGCTTCAAGACCGTGATCAACCTGCGCACGCCGGGCGAGCAGCCGGCCGGCGCGGAAGAGGAGGCGGTGCGCGCGCAGGGCTTGCGATACGTGTCGATTCCGGTCAACAGCGCGACGTTCGGACCGGCCGAGGTCTCGGCCGTGCTCTCCGGGGTGATCTCGAAGGCGGCCGCGTTC
>Ga0207643_10001273_pt1 | contig 14711 bp, 15 predicted proteins | sample KBSMisM62_FD_184313 | JGI IMG/M metagenome (GOLD analysis project Ga0207643, IMG submission 184313) | Miscanthus rhizosphere microbial communities from Kellogg Biological Station, Michigan, USA - KBS Miscanthus M6-2 (SPAdes) (version 2) | ecosystem: Host-associated > Plants > Roots >...
CGGATGCCATGCCGGCGAGATCGGAGAGCCGGGCTCGGAGACCGGCGTCGCGCCTTCTCCATCGCTGTCGACGACCCAGATCCGCCGTCCGCGCTCGAAGGCGACGCGCGTGCTCGCGATGCCACGTACACCGGTGAACGCTTCTTCCAGGTCGTCGGAGATGCGATGCAGCGCCGCGCGCCACGCGCGGCTGTCCGGCGGCGCGTCGGACGCGAAATCCTTCACGAGCGCCGTCTGCTTCTTCGCCACGTCGTAGACCGCGAGGTGGAACCCCGATGGCGTCGGCGTGAGCGCGACGGCCGCCGCCGCGCCGAGCCGCGCGAGCAGCGGCCAGTTGGGACCTGCGGCGCGCGCGGCGTCCTGCGCGACTGTGCCGTCCACCACGATCGCGTTCACGCGATCGCCGAGGTCGAGGTCTCGCTGGACGATCGCGCGGATCGAGTCGCCGCGCGCGCCGCTCACGGGCAGCACCACGACACCGGGCTTCGTGCCGGGATCATAGGTGAGACCGATGCGAACGCCGCGCGACGTGGTGTCCTGCGCCACGAGCGGGGCGGCCACGAGCAGGGCGGCGAGCGCGCGGCGGAGGGGGGGTAGGAGCATCAACGGATGAGCCGTGGGTCGAAGCTGAAGATGACGGGCAGGACGTCGTCGGTGAACCCCTGCGGCAGCGGACCGAACGAGCGGGATGCCGCCTCGACGGCGCCCATCGCGTCCTGGTCGAACGAGAACGAACCGGAGCGCGCGACGAGCCGCAGGCCGCTCACGCTTCCGTCGCGTCGGATGAGGAAGGAGACCTCGGCGCGGTAGGCGCTGTTCGGGGGAGGCTTGAACTGCAGGGCGATCTGCCGCACGACGTTCTGCAGGTACACTGGGTACGGGAACTCGATCCCCTCCGTGCGAACGTTCGCCACATCGGCACCGCGCCCTCCGGTCTCGCCTCCGCCGGCCCGCGGCGTCGGCGCCGGCGTCGGCGCCGGCTTGGCGGTCGTCGGGCGCGCGTTCGGCGTCGCGGTCTTCGGCGCCTTCACGGGGCGCGCCTTCGTCGGTGGTGCTTTCATGCGCGCGGGCTCCGGCATCTCGCGCGCGACCGGCGGAGGCGTCGAAACGGCCGGCTCCGGAGCGGGCTCCGGCGGAGTCTCGCGCACGACGCCCACCTGTCGCGGCGCCGCCGGCGCGGCGACGAGCGTGACACGGTAGGCCGGCGGCATCGGTACGGGCGCATGCGTGCGACCGAACAGGAACGCGGCGACGACGAGCGCGTGGAGCAGCGCCGACCAGACGAGCGATGAGCCCAACCTGAGCTCACCGCGCGACGCGAGCGCGGTCACTTCGACGATTCCGGCTCGGTCACGAGGCCGATGTCGTTCACACCCGCCGCGCGCATCGTCGCCATCACCTGCGTCACGACACCGTACGGCACGCCCGCGTCGCCGCGCAGGTACACTCCTTCCGCCGCGCGCTTGCCTGCCAGCGCGCGGAACGCCGAACGGAACTCGGCGAGCGACATGCGCGTCTCGTCGACGTAGATCCACCCGGCACGATCGACCGATACCACGAGACCGCTCTTAGGATCGAGTGGCCGCGCCTCCGCCTTCGGCAACGCGACATCCACGCCGCCCTGCATCATGGGCGCGGTGATCATGAAGATGACGAGCAGCAGGAGCATCACGTCGATCAGGCTCACGACGTTGATCTCGGCGTTGAGCGGCAGCCTCGCGCGCCTGTGCCTCGGCATCTACAGACGACCCTCACGGCCGAGCATCGCGATCAGCGAGGTGCCGAACCCCTCGAGCAGGTTGTCGAGCCGATTGAGGCGGTTGGCGAGAATGTTGTAGCCGAACGTCGCGGGAATGGCGACGCTGAGCGCGGCCGCCGTGGCGACGAGCGCCTCCGCGACGCCCGGCGCGACGGCGGCGAGATTGCCCGAGCCGCGCGTCGCGATGCCGACGAACGCGTTGATCACGCCGAGCACGGTACCGAGAAGCCCGATGAGCGGGCTCGCCGAGCCGATCGTCGCGAGCCACGGCAGGAAGCGGCCGAGGCGGTCGCGCTCCGACAGCGCCTCGGCGTCGAGCACGAGGCGCAGCGTCTCGACCCGCGTGGCGGCGTGCGTCGCCTGCAGCACGGCGCCCGCGCTGTCGCCGTAGGGCGGCATCGGCGGGGTGTCGCCCAGATACTGCAGCGCGCGAACGAGCAGCCGTCGCGACGCGTTGGGACGTGCGTGCTTCGCCGCCACCGACGCGGATTCCACGCGCGGCGCGCGCTCGACCTCGCGCGCGAAGGCGGCCGCGTCGCGCAGCGCCTTCGTCAGCTCACGCCCCACGCCGAGCATGATCGCCCAGCTCACGAGCGAGAGGACGACGAGGATCCCGAGCACGACCTGCGTCTCGGTGCTCGCATTGAGGATCAGCTCCTTCGGCGTGGTGGGGACCGCCCCCGCCGTCTGGAGGAGTGCGGTCATGCGTGGGAGCCCGCCGTCGCCGCGTTTCGCTCCGCTGCCCAGCGGAAGCTCTGGGCGAGCCCCTCGCGCAGCGTCACGCGCGGCTTCCATCCGAGCACTCGGCCAGCCTTCCCGATGTCGACGAACGACTCCTGGGCCTCTCCCGGGCGCTTCGGCGCGAACTCGAGAGCCACCTTCGTGCCGGCCTCCTCGAGCAGGATGTTGGCCATGTCGATCACCGAGGTGCCGATTCCCGTGCCGACGTTGAACGCGCGCGCATCGAGAAGGCCCACCGGCGGCAGCTGCTTCGTCGCGCCGTACCACATCGCCTCGGCCACGTCGCCCACGTAGACGTAGTCGCGCGTCTGCAGGCCGTCGCCGAAGATCGTGAGCGGCTTGCCCTGCAGGATGCGACCGCAGAAGATCGCGACGACCCCCGCCTCGCCGTGCGGATCCTGCCGCGGTCCGTACACGTTCCCGAAGCGCATCGCGACGCAATCGAGCTTGTGCACTCGACCGTAGTACCCGAAGTAGTGCTCCACCGTGAGCTTGGAGACCGCGTACGGCGACTCCGGATCCTTCTTGAACTCCTCGAAGTTCGGCGGCGTGGTGTTGTCGCCGTAGAGCGCTCCGCCCGTCGACGCGAACACGACTCGCGTCGTGGGCGACTTCGTGCGCACCGCCTCGAGGAGGTTGAGCGAGCCGAGGATGTTCACGCTCGCGTCGTACGCCGGATCCTCGACGCTCCGCCGCACGTCCATCTGCGCCGCGAGATGCGCCAGCACGTCGGGCTTCGTCGACGCGATCAGCTCGGCCGCCTTCGGGTCGCGGATGTCGAGCTCGTGGAACGTCGCCTTCGCGGGAAGGTTCTCGCGCTTCCCCGTGACGAGACTGTCGATGATGTGCACCGTCCAGCCCTCGCGCAGAAAGCGCTCGGCGAGGTGCGAGCCGATGAACCCGGCTCCGCCGGTGACGATGACCGTCGGCATCAGGACTGATCCTCCGCGGGAGGCGTGGCGGCTGCGTCGTCCGGCGCGTGGCGCTCGTCGAGGGCGAAGAGATAGCGCGCGGCGTCGACGACGCCGAGCCCGCGACCGTTCGCCGCGGCCGCCCGCAGGCGCACCGTCGGCTCGTGGAGGAATTTGTTCATGAGCGATTGGGAGAAATGTTCGACTGCGGCACGTTGCTCGGGGGTGAGGTCGCCGAGTCGCCGCAGCGCCGATTCCAGCTCGCGCTCGCGCACCCGGTTCATCTCGTCTCGGAACTGCGTCACGACGGGCACGGCGGCAAGGCCCGCGACCCACTGCCAGTACTTCTCGACTTCCGCCGCGATCACCTGCTCCGCCGCCGGCAGCTCGCGATGGCGGCGCTCGACACTCGCGCTCACGACGGCGCGAAGATCGTCGAGGTCGTAGAGGAAGACGTTGTCCATCTCGGCGACGGCCGGATCCACGTCGCGCGGCAGCGCGATGTCGAGGATGCAGAGCGGACGGTCTCCACGGCGGGCCAGCCCGTCGCGCACGCGCTCGGCACCGACCACGATGTGCGGAGACGCGGTGGAGCACAACAGCACGTCCACGTCGGCGAGAGCGGTCCACGCTTCCTCGTAGTGCACGGCGGTCGCCCCGTAGAGCCCAGCGAGCGCCTGCGCGCGCTCGAACGTGCGGTTGGCCACGATCGCCGCGCGCACCCCCTCCGCCTGGAGCGACGCGAGCGCCAGCTCGGCCATCTCGCCCGCGCCGAGCACCATCGCGCGCTTGCCGAGCAGCGAGCCGAAGATCTTCTTCGCCAGCTGCACCGCGGCCGAGCTCACGCTCATCGCGCCGTGGCCGAGCGCGGTCTCGCTCCGAACGCGACCACCGACGAGCAGCGCCGTCTGGAAGAGCCGATTGAGCACCGCCCCCGACGCCGAGCGACTCGCTTCCCACGCGTCGCGGACCTGTCCGTGGATCTGCGCCTCGCCGACGACCATCGAATCCATCCCCGAGACGACGCGGAAGAGATGCGCGATCGCGTCGCGGTCGCGGCGCACGTAGCCGAAGCCGCTCGCATCGCTGCCGAGCCGCTCGGCGTACAGCGACCACACCGCTGGTGCCGCCGGCTGCTCGCCTTCGACGACGTAGAGCTCCGTGCGGTTGCACGTGGAGAGCAGCACCGCCTCGCGGACCTCGGCCATCGCGCGCACGCGGTCGAGTAGGCCGTGCACCTCGCTCGTGCGATATGCCAGCCGCTCGCGCACGTCGAGCGGCGCGCCATGATGGCTCACGCCGACGACGATCACCGCCATGTGTCGACCCGCGCGTCGAGCGTGTGCGACTCCACCGTCTCGCAGAACCGGTCGTCGATCACGTCGGCCGAGAGCGCGCGCCATTCGACCGACGCGCCGCGATCGAGCAGCGCGCGACGCAGCGTCGCGAGCCCGGCGAGCGCGCCCGCGTAGCGGCCGTCGAACCGGTGCGCGATCGCATCCCGCACGCGCGCGGCGGCGCCCGGCACGCCGCCTGCCGACACGCCGACGACGAGCGCACCCGACCGATGCGTCGCCATCGTGGCGAACGAACCTTCCTCCGGCGCGTCCGCCACGTTGACGAGGCGGGACTTGGCGCGCGCGTCGGCGGCGACGGCCGCGTTGGTCGCGCGATCGTTGGTCGCGGCGATCACGAGCGCCGCGTCGCCGATGTCGTCGCGCACGTACGCGCGCTCGACGAGCGTGAGGCTGCTCGCGCCGGCGAGCTCGCGCATCGCGGCGGACGGCTCGAGCGCCACGACCCGCACCGACGCTCCAGCGGCGACGAACGCGGCGGCCTTCCGCACCGCGACGCGACCGCCTCCCACCACGAGCACGCTGAGCGCGGAGCCTTCGACGAGGATCGGCACACCGCTCACAGGAAGCGTCCCCCGCCGTTCGTCTCCGCGACGCGAAACGCGACGTACAGCGCGACGACGGCCGCGAACGAGACGCTGGAGTAGACCGCGGCGCGGCGCGCCTGCCAGCCACCGACGGTGCGGCCGAGCGCGATCGCCGACACGGCGACCCATGCGCCCATCGCCCAGATCACTTTGGGGAAGCTCAGCTCGCGGTACGCGACGGAGTACGTGACCGCGAGCACGACGCCGAGCGTGAGGCCGAGCCACCCGGCGATCGCGGCGACGTGGTTCACGCGATCGAGCGTCGCCAGCGGCGGGAAGAAGCGGTAGATCGCGCCGAAGCGGCGCGACTTGAGCTCCCGGCGCTCCACGAGATACATGCACCCTGCCGCGGCCGCCGTGCCGAAGGCGGCGATGCCGACGAAGCTCAGCGCGATGTGGGCGAACAGCCACGCGCCGCGCGCACCGGGCAGCTCGCGGCCGGGCGTGAAGCCGATGAGGTTGGCACAGATGGTCGGCACCGCCGCGAGGGGTGCGGTGACCAGTGTGAGGCTCACGTCGCGCGCGACGAGCTCGACGACGAGCAGCGTGGCAGCGAGAACGAGTCCGGCGAACGAGAGCGACGGCCCCAGCCCGGTGAGGGGCAGCTGTCCGACGGCGCGCGCGTACACGATCAGCCCCGCCAGATGCGCGATCACGCCGGCGGCGAGCAGCGCGACGACGCCGCGCACCGGTGCGCCGACGGGACGCGCGAACGGCATCGCGGCAAGCGCCGCGGCGCCGACATAACAGGAGATGGCGACGAAGTGGGCGATCGCGGTCATGGCTATCGCCCTAATGTAATGCGTGGCCACGCGTTACGGCATTCAGCCGCAGCGCGTGGCCACCGGCCGTCACGGCATGCGCGCGACCACTCGGACGCTCTCGCCGGTCCGGATCGCCGGCTGATCCTGCGACGTGACTCTCGCCGTCGTGGCGTACGGCGTCACGCGCACCACCCGGGCCGTCGCGATCTCGACCTCGGGGAGCGTCGGACCATCGTCGCCCTTCGGCTCGACACGCTCCCGATAGATCGACACTTCGTCACCGACCTTCATGCCGTCCGCGGAGGTGAGATCGAACAGCACGTAGCTGTTCAGCGACGGGAGCACCGCGGGGCGCTGGATGTCGAGCAATCGCGCGTTGCGGCCGGCACCGGCCGGCACGGCCACCGGACGTCCGCGCACGCCGACTCCGGTCGTGTCGAGCGGGATGACCCGCGTGTCGGCGTTCAAATAGCCGTACAGCTCGCGCACTTCGACGACCGCCGGCTCGTCGTTGCGCGGGGCGCGAACCACCTGCAGCATCGCGAGCGGGATGACCACCGTCCCGACGTCCTCGTTGCTCTTGCCCAGCTCGTAGGCGATGAAGCGGTCGCGCACCGCCGCGGCGCTTCCCTGCGGCGGAACGAGGAGCAGCCGATCGTAGAGCTGGAAGTTGTGGTTCGAGCGAGCCTTGTCGACGCCCGGCAGGTCGGCGCCGAACACGATGCGGCCGGAGTTCGCCGGGCCGCCGAGGCGGTCGAAGTACGGGGCGCGCACGATGTCGCCGCGCAGGACGCGCGTCGCGACGTACGGGCGGCTGACGCTCCGGCTCTGGGCGAACTGGACGGCCGGAGGGGCGAAGCTCGTCGGCTCCGTCAGACTCGCCGGCACCGCGGCCGCGGGCGCGGCTTCGGTCACCACCGGCGCCGCGGCGGGTGCGGGCGCCGGCGCGGAAGGCTTCTCGGCCACCGTGCGGCCCGTGAGACGCAGCACCTCGCCCGGATAGATCCAGTGCGGATCCTCGATCTGCTCCGTGTTGATGCGGTAGATCTCCGGCCAGAGGTACGGATCGCCGAGATAGCGCCGCGCGATGTCCCAGAGCGTGTCGCCGCGCTTGACGGTGTGCGTGCTGGCGTCCGTCCGCGCGCCCTGCGCGACGATCGGCGAAGCAGCGGTGGCGGAGAGGAGGGCGGCGGCGGTCAGCGACCGTCCGAGACGAGGGGTCATCACACGCTCGAGGGGTGCGGCGCCGGAAGGGCTGGCGCGGAGGAACAGCAATGGGCCGCCGCCGGCGGCGGCGGGAGGCTGCTCAGAGGACGATCGGCACCCCGGCGCGAAACGAGCGGGACCGTAACGTGTGACCTGGCGCACCAGGCGTCGGCCCCGCTCGTCCCCCATTCAGCGCCCGGTCGTGGTCCCCACTCTCACCCTTTCGATCCGCCGGGTCTTCGCCGGCACGTTGTAGATGCGCAGCGACACGACGCTGCCGGGCTTCACCGTGCGCAGCGCGTCCTGGAGCTCCTCCGGCGTGGTCACGGGCTGTCCTTCGACCGAGAGGATCACGTCCGGTCCGCCGGTCTGTGGCGACGCGAGGCGGCCCGCGGCGGGGCTCGAATCGTCGACGTCCATCACGACCACGCCGCGCAGCTCGGAGGGTAGCTCGAGCGTACGGACGATCGCGGAATCGAGCGTCGCCACCGTCACGCCGAGCGACGACATCGTCGACGACGCGGGCTCGCTCGGAGCCGGCGATGGCGACGTGTCGTCCTGCACCACCGCCGCCACCGCCTGCTGCGCGCGCTGCAACGGAATCTTGAACGTCGCACGCTGGCCACCCTTCCGCGCCACCTCCACCTCGACGGTCTCACCGGGCTTGCGGAACGCGATCGCCTCCTGGAGCTGCGCGACGTAGTCGACGGGGTGACCGGCGACCGAGATGATCACATCGCCCGCCTGCAGCCCGGCACGGCGCGCCGGCGAATCCTCGTTCCCGAAGTCCTGCACCAGCACGCCGCGGTTGTCGGAGAGGCCGACGTACGCCGCATCGTCGATCGTCGCGTCCCGCACCAGGACGCCGAGCGCCGCTCGCTCCACGCGCCCGTTGGTGCGGATCTGACTCATCACCGCGCGTGCGAGATTCATCGGCACCGCGAAGCCGTACCCCGCGCTGAACCCCGTCGGGCTGGCGATCGCGCCGTTGATGCCGATCACCTCACCGCGCACGTTCAGCAGCGGCCCCCCGGAGTTCCCCGGATTGATCGCCGCGTCGGTCTGGATGAAGTCCTGGATGCTGCTCTGGGAGCGGTTTGGCAGTGCCAGCGACCGTCCCTTGGCGCTGATGATCCCCTGCGTGACCGTGAAGGTGAGGTTCTCCCCCAGTGGGTTGCCCACGGCGAGTACCCACTCGCCCACGCGCGCTCGATCGCTGTCGCCGAGTGGCGCGGGCGTGAGTCCGGTCGCCTCGATCTTCAGCACGGCGACGTCGGTCGAGGGATCGGTGCCGACGATGCGAGCCGTGAATTCCCTGCGGTCGAGCAGCCGCACCGTCACCTGCGTCGAGCTGTCGACGACGTGCGCGTTCGTCAGCACGTAGCCGTCGGAGGACACGATGAACCCGGAGCCCGAAGCACGGCCACGGCGAGGTGGCGCGCCGCCATCGGGCGCCCCGGGCTCGAAGTAGCGGCGAAGCTCCGGTGGCAGTCCTGGATACGTCGGCGCGTTCCGCGTGTCGCGCTGCGCTGCGCGCGGCGCCTGACGCGCGGTGATGAACACGACGCTGGGCCGTACCCTCGCGGCGACGGTCGCGAACGCGTCGCTCAGTGACTGCAGCTGCGCGACCGCCGCCGCGGTGGCCGCGGCGTCGGGCGTGGACCGTGCCTGCTGCGCCCCGGCGAGTCCCGGCGCGAGACTGAGTAGACTGACGACCGCCGCCCCACGGGCGAGCCGGTCGCATCGGCCGCGAAACATGCTCGATCCTCCGGACAAGAGATCAGGAATGCCGTGTGCCCGCGCGGCCCGTCCGTGCAGGGCACAGGACGCGATGCGTGTCCTACCCCGTGTGCGACATGCGGTGCCGCGGCGAAGGGCGTATTGCCTTTGACCTCCCGCGCCGTTACGGGGTACTGGTATTGCCGATGCTGCACTGCCGGCGCGCGCGAGCGATCGCCGCACTCGAATCTTCTGCAGCACCGGCGCGATCGAAGGCGCCCGCACCTCAGCTGCGCCCGCCAGACCGGGCGCCGTCCAAACCGGTGATCCCATGTCCATTGCCGTTCGTTGCAGCACGCGATCCATACGTGCCATCGCGTTCCTCGCAGTCGCCGCACTCTCGGCGTGTCACCGCAATCGCACCGCGTCGGAGATCGACGCCGAGGCGAGCGAGCCGAGTACGATCGAGTTCAGGAACGAGTCGCTCGCGCAGGCGGACGTCTTCGTGGCGGCGTCGAGCTCGGGGCCACGGCGGATCGGCACCGTCTTCGCCGGCCGGACCGAGACGCTGACGATTCCGAAGGAGATCGCGGTGCGCGGCACCGTCACGGTGGTGGCGCGCCTTCTTGCACGCTCCTACGCGCCCAGCACGGGCGCGCTCGCGATCGGCCCCGGCACGCATCTGTCGGTCCGGCTTCCGCTCGACGAGAAGACGCTCTACGTGCTTCCCGCCAACTGAGCCGCGGTGGCGAGACGCGAAACGGGCGGCGCTCCCTCGAGAGCGCCGCCCGTTCGTCGTGCACCTTGGCGCCGCGTCAGAACGGCAGGTCGTCGTCCTCGTCGGCGAGCGCGCCCGGGAAATCCTCGAAGTCCTCGCCGCCGCCGGCCTTTGCCTTCGCCGGGCTGGCCGAGCGCGTTCGCGCGCCATTCGCCGCCTCGCTGTCGGCATCGCCGCCGGAACGTCCACCGCCCGAGCCCCCGCCGAGCATGATGAGCTCGCGGACGTTGATCTCGGTGGAGTAGCGGGTCTGGCCGTCCTTGTCCTGCCACTGGCGGTACTCGATCCGCCCCTCGACGTACAGCTTGTCGCCCTTCTTCACGTACTTCTCGACGATGTCCGCCAGCTGCGAGCTCTTCGTGTTCCACACGACACAGCGGTGCCACTCCGTCTTCTCCTGCTTCGTGCCACTCGCGTCGTTCCACGAGCGGCTCGTCGCGAGCGAGAACGTCGCTACGCGATTGCCTCCGGTGGTCGAGCGCACCTCGGGATCGTTCCCGAGGTTTCCGATCAGCGTCACCTTGTTCAAGCTCCGGCTCATACACTCCTCCTGGGCGAGTTTATCGATGCCTCGCCGCACACGCTAAAGATTACGTCCATGGATGACGCCACCAAATCCTTGCACACATCCGTAAACGACCGCCGAACAACGTGCTACACGACCTGCTTCACGTGACACTTCACTTCAGGTCGGATCGATCTCCCGCCTGAGCACGAGCGCGTCCTCGACCGGTGATCGATAGTACGCGCGCCGCCGCCCGACTGAGCAGAACCCGTTCGTCTCGTACAGCGTTCTCGCGGCCTGGTTCGACTCCCGTACCTCGAGATACACGGTCTGCACCGCCGCTTCCTCGAGCTCGGCCAGGATCCGCTGGAGCAGCGCCCGCCCGATCCCCAGCCGTCGTGCCTCGGGCGCCACGGCGAGGTCGGCGATCTCCGCCTCGAGTCCCACCACGAGCGCCACAACATAGCCCAGCAGGCCCGAAGCGGCATCCCCGCCCTGCCCTCTCCTTTCGGCGGACTCGGCCACCAGCACTCGCATCCGGTCGAGCGAGAGCGCGCTGGATAGCGAATCCACCGTCCACGGATCGGCGAACGACGCCTGCTCGATGCGGAGCATCGCCGGGAGGTCAGCGCGCACGGCGCGACGGATGTGGAGCGGCTTCGAGGCCAGTGTCGTCACACGACCTCGAGCGACCGTCCGTGCATCGCCTCCCACTTCACCTGCGCCTCGGCGAGCCGCCCATATGCCGGCTCCCACCCGGCCAGATCGGCAGCCGGAGTGGCGTCCACGAGCTCCGTCAGTCGGGCCGCCGCAGCGGCTCGAGGATCGACGTGAGCCGACCCCTCGCGTCCGGGCCCCACTGCCACGGCATCGTGCGCTGCCGCCCGCGCCAACACCTCTCCGGAGGGCACGCGCAGCTCCGGCCCCAGCACGCGGAGCGTTCTCGTCGCGCCGACCTCGAACAGTGCGACGTAGTGCTCCCCGCGCAGGGCGTCGATCGCGGCCAGATATCGGCCCGGCACGAAGGGCTCACGCGACGCGACGACCAGCGCGAGCGACGACACGGGCACGAGCGGGCACACCGCCGCGAGCGCGAGCCCCTTCGCGATCGCCCCCGCGATGCGCAGGCTCGTGAAGCTCCCCGGTCCCGCGCCGCACACGACGCGCTCGATCGCCCCCGGACCTACCCCCGCGTCGGCGAGCACCTCGGCGACGGCGGGCATGAGCGCCTCGTGCTCCCGCCCCCGCATCGCGACCGCGCGCTCGGCGACGACCCGCGATCCGTCGATCACGGCCGCGCTGCCCGCGTACGTCGAGGCCTCCAGCACCAGCGTGATCATGCATGCCATCCCGCGTACAGCAGGCGCCGTCCGGGATCGTCCGGCAGATGCTGCAGGGAGAGCGTCACACGCCCGCCGGGAAGGCGGTCGCCGGCGCGGTCGGGCCATTCCACGAGGACCAGCGCCCGCGCGTCGAGAATCTCGTCCCACGCGAGCGCCTCGAGCTGGTCGGGGCGGTCGAGGCGGTAGAGATCGAGGTGGTACACCGGCGATCGCGGCGCCTCGTATTCCTGCACGAGCGCGAAGGTGGGACTGGTCACCTCGCCCGTGACGCCGTAGCCGTCGCAGATCGACTGGACGAGGGTCGTCTTCCCGGAGCCGAGCTCTCCCGCGAGCGTGACGAGCAGCGGCGGATGTGCCGCGCGCCCGAAGCGGCGGCCCCAATCGCGAAGCTCCGCCTCGTCCATCGCGAGCGCGCCGTGGTCGGCGAGCACCGGGACGAGGGGCCCGTGCGCCTCGCTTCCCGTCGGGCTGGAGTCGCTCACCGACGAGCGCCCGCGGCCGCGTCAGCCGCGACAGCCGGCCGCGCGGTGTTCCCCGCCATCCGTGCCTTCACCTCGAACAGTTGATCACGCAGACGCGCGGCCGCCTCGAAGTCCAGCGCCGTCGCCGCCTCGCGCATCTGCTGCTCGAGCATCGCGACCAGCGTCTCGGGATCGACCATCTCGTACCCCGGCGCCTCCGCCTCGGCGACCTTCCGCCGTCTCGGCCCGCGCTCCTCCTCGCGCTCGGTGCGCGCATCCGCGACCCGCGTGATGAACCGCACCTGATCGATGCTCTTCGACACCGACACGGGGGTGATGCCGTGCTCCTCGTTGTACGCTCGCTGCATCTCGCGCCGACGCGCGGTCTCGTCGATGCATCGCTGCATCGAGCCCGTGATCCGGTCGGCGTAGAAGATCGCCCTGCCGTTCAGGTGTCGTGCGGCGCGTCCCACCGTCTGGATCAGCGACCGGTCCGAGCGCAGGAACCCTTCCTGGTCGGCGTCGAGGATGGCGACGAGCGACACCTCGGGCATGTCGAGCCCCTCGCGCAGCAGGTTGATCCCGACGAGCACGTCGAAGTCGCCGAGTCGCAGCCCGCGCACGATCTCCATGCGCTCGATCGCGTCGATGTCGGAGTGCATGTACCGCACGCGCACGCCGACCTGCTGGAGGTAGTCGGTTAGGTCCTCGGACATGCGCTTCGTGAGCGTGGTGACGAGCACCCGCTCGCCGACCGCGGCGCGCTTCCTGATCTCGCCCAGCAGATCGTCGACCTGGCCGCGCACCGGTCGTACCTCGATCTCGGGATCGACCAGACCCGTCGGCCGAATGATCTGCTCGACGACGACGCCCTCCGACAGCCGCAGCTCGAGCTCGCCCGGCGTGGCCGACACGAACACCGCACGCGGCGTGAGCGACAGGAACTCGTCGAACATCAGCGGCCGGTTGTCCAGCGCGCTGGGCAGACGGAACCCGTAGTCCACGAGCGTGAGCTTGCGCGCGCGGTCGCCGTTGAACATCCCGCCGATCTGCGGCAGCGACACGTGCGACTCGTCCACGACGACGAGGAAGTCGTCCGGGAAGTAGTCGAACAGACAGGCCGGCCGCTCGCCGCTCGCGCGCCCCGAGAGATGCCGCGAGTAGTTCTCGATGCCGGCGCACGTCCCGATCTCGAGCATCATCTCGATGTCGAAGTTCGTCCGGCTCTCCAGCCGCTGCGCCTCGAGCAGGCGGCCGGCGTTCTTGAGCTCCGCCAGCCGCTCCACGAGCTCCCCGCGGATCAGCTTCACCGCACGCTCGAGGGTGGGACGCTGAGTGACGAAGTGCTTCGCGGGATAGATCGCCGCGCGCTCCAGCGTCGCGATCGTCTCGCCGGTGAGCACGTTGATCTTCGAGATGCGCTCGACCTCGTCGCCCCACAGCTCGACGCGCACCCCCTGCTCCTCGTACGCCGGGAAGATCTCCACCGTGTCGCCGCGCACGCGGAACGTGCCGCGCTCGAACGCGACGTCGTTGCGGTTGTACTGGATCTTCACGAGCGAGCGCAGGATGTCGTCGCGGTTCACGCGCTGGCCCTGCGTGATCGTCACCATCTGCTCGCGGTACGACACCGGATCCCCGAGGCCGTAGATCGCGCTCACCGTGGCGACGATGATCACGTCGTCGCGCTCCATCAGCGACGAGGTCGCCCGCAGGCGCAGCCGGTCGATGTCCTCGTTGATCGACGCGTCCTTCTCGATGTACGTGTCGGTCGTCGGGACGTACGCTTCCGGCTGGTAGTAGTCGTAGTACGAGATGAAGTACTCGACCGCGTTGTTCGGGAAGAAGCTCTTGATCTCCCCGTACAGCTGCGCCGCCAGCGTCTTGTTGTGACTCATGACGAGCGTCGGCTTCCCGTACCGGGCGATGACGTTGGCCATCGTCATCGTCTTGCCGGAGCCGGTCACGCCGAGGAGCGACTGGAAGCGGTCGTTCCGCTCGAGACCTGCGAGCAGCTCGGCGATCGCCTTCGGCTGGTCCCCAGCGGGCTCGAAGGGCGCCTGGAGTTGGAAGTTGGCGCGGGGCATGGGGGGAATCTAACGCTATCGGGGTTTGTTCGGGAGGGCGGACGTCCGGCCGCCGTGGCTCGCTGGATGGCTCGAGAGCCTAGCCATCCGACGCGTCGATCATACCTTGCCCGCGACCCTCACCCGATTCCGTCGCCATGCGAACTCTCGGAACGCTCGCGCCCCTCGGCGCGCCCGTCGTGGTCCAGTCCATGACGATGACCGACACGGCCGATGCGGCGGCCACCGCGCGCCAGTGCATCGAGCTGGCCGAAGCGGGCTCCGAGATGGTCCGCGTCACCGTGAACGTCCCCGAAGCCGCGGCCGCGGTGCCGGAGATCAAGCGGCGGATGCTGGACGCCGGGTGCACCGCCCCGCTCATCGGCGACTTCCACTACAACGGCCACCTGCTCCTGACGCGCTACCCCGACTGCGCGGCGGCGCTGGACAAATATCGCATCAATCCCGGCAACGTCGGCACCGGCAAGCGCCGCGACGAACAGTTCTCCACCATCT
>Ga0207643_10001275_pt1 | contig 14700 bp, 19 predicted proteins | sample KBSMisM62_FD_184313 | JGI IMG/M metagenome (GOLD analysis project Ga0207643, IMG submission 184313) | Miscanthus rhizosphere microbial communities from Kellogg Biological Station, Michigan, USA - KBS Miscanthus M6-2 (SPAdes) (version 2) | ecosystem: Host-associated > Plants > Roots >...
TCCGCGGCTGACGATGATTAAATTCAGACCAATATAGATCACCACCAGAAACACTGCGATTCCGATCGCTTCCTTGAAACCGCGAAGAAAAATCGCTCCCAGCGCAGCAATCAGAACAAGCGTGACGATGATTCGATGATGAAGAAAATCAAGGTGCTGCACCACAAACGGATTCTCGACGATATGCGCCGTGGCATCTGCGGCTGACAGCGTGATGGTGATGATGAAACTGGTGCTTGCAAACCCTAACAGCGCAAGTACAAAGAGTTTTCCCTTCCAACGCGACAGCAAATTCTCGAGCATCGAGATCGAGCCATCGCCATACGGACTCTCCGCCGCAACGCGCCGGTACATGGGAAGCGCGCCGAAGAGCGTAAGAAAAATCAGAACGAGTGTTGCGATTGGCGAGAGTGCGCCGGCGGCGAGAAATGCGATACCTGGTTGGTAACCGAGTGTCGAAAAATAATCCACTCCGGTCAAACACATTACCTGCCACCAGGGATATTGTTTGTGCGCAGTGGAAGACTCTTGCGTTGAGCCGCCTCGTTTTATGCCCTCATAAAGCCAGAGCTGGAACTTGCGTCGTGATCTCTGGAGCAGCCCCATTATTTTGCGTTCACAAAAAAAGCGGGCGGGGGCCTCCCACAGCCCCCACCCTAAGGCCACGTGTCCTCACCCCACGCGACCACTTCGTCCACCGGGGAGGTGAACGCACTGCGGATTATGCAATAGTCTGACTAAAGTTTCAACCGGGTCATTGTTTTTCACGAAGCTCACGATACGCACACAACTGGAGGGAAACTTATAGAAAGCATAAGCAATTTAAATTGTGTGTGAGGAGCGCGCTCAAGTTTCCTTTGCGCTGTCCGGCGATGGTTGGACCACCTGTTGACCAGTCGCTTCACGTGGACCAAGATCGGCCAGCGCAACAATTATGAGCAACGCAGCGACGCCGAGCGTGCAAAGGATGTAAAGAACGTCGGATCTCTCGAGATAGATGAGAACCATCACGAGCACGGAAAGACCGAGTGCCCAAAGAACAGTTATGAGTTTTCGACGGCGGCGATCGCCGGCCAATGTTTTTTGATTCATGACTTAATAAATAATGCGGCTAGGCAAATAAGTGCTTGTAGAAGTGATGGCGCCCGTCACACCGCCGGTGAGAGCACCCATCAACGTCGATGCAATTCGACTCGACGAGAACATTCCCGCCTCTGACACCTCAATCACATCGTAAGGCTGAAGCAGGAAATCCGGTTGCTGGTTCTTCTTGATCGCTTCCAGGTTGACGCTGATAACTTCCTGATTTGGCGACCCGGGAACCTGCCGAAATACCTTGACGTCGCTGAGCTTCGCTTCCTTTCGAGTGCCGCCCACCATCGCGATTGCACGACTCAGCATGAGCTGCTCTCTCAGAAAAATCCCACCGGGCGACATAACCGCGCCAGTTATGTAAACCGGTTCGGCTTCAGTCACCAAAACATAATCGCCAGGACGAATCACCGGATTGGCTTCAGCTTTTCCGGCCCGAAGGTCGCCGATTTTCACGATCTGGAGCGGGATTCTTGTGCCGTCGATTGGTGCAGCTTCCGCTTCCTCTCCGGCCTCAGGACACATCAGTGGTTCGGTGTGAAGAATCTGAATCGTACCGGCGGCACGTTCGGTGAATCCACCAGAGACCGCCATCAATTCATTAAGTCGCACCCTTCGTTTCATCTCGATGCGAGTAGGCTGGCGCACTGCGCCGAACACCGTGGCCGGCTGGCGGCTATTCCGTTCCGCGATGCGCACGCTGACCTGCGGATTGTTGATGAACTTCGCGTACGCGGTGGCGATGTCTTTCTGCACGTCTTTATCGCTACGGCATTTGGCTTTGATCGGAGTTTCCAAAAACGGCAACGCGCTGAGATTGCCGTCGCTGTCGACCTGCACTGTGGTTGTCAACTCCGGCTGGCCAAACACTCGCACGTCGAGTACGTCACCAGGACCAAGTAAATACGATTTGATCCCCTGAATGTCGAGGTTCGACGGCTGCGGAACGTTTGTTGGCGTCGAGGGCTGCTGTTGCTGTTGTTCCTGCGCGTGAACCGCGCCGATGAACATGCACACAAACGCGACCATCAAAACCAATAATTGCTTAACTTTCATCACACCACCTCAAACTTAAAGTCATTTGCCTGGGGGCAACTCCGTTGACCGTTACGGTATGGGACGCATCAGAGCGTTTTGAAGTCCTCCGGTGAGAGCATTCAGAACAATTCCCAACCAGGAGGTGCCAGCTAAAACTCCGTTCTCTGAAACGTCGATCACATCGTAAGGCTTCAGAAAGATGTCGGGAGCCGCATTCTTCTTGATCGACTCGAAATTGACCTTGATAATCTCCTGTCCGGTACTGCCAACTTTTTGCCGGAAAATTCGAATCTCCGAGATCTTCGCTTCCCTTCGAGTTCCGCCCACCATTGCAATTGCACGGCTCAGCGTCAACTGGTCCCGCATGAGGATGCCTCCAGGCGACATGACGCTGCCTGTAATGTAAACCGGCTCGGCCTCAGTCACCAACACCAGATCGCCTGGCCGGATGATTGGATTCGACAAACCCTTCTGCAAATCTGCAATCGCCACAACCTGAAAGGGTATCGCTGTGCCATCGATCGGGAGCGCTTGTGCTTCCTGACCAGGTTCGGGACACATTACCGGCTCAGTGTGGAGTATTTGAATCGTGCCCGCAGCCTTTTCCGTGAAACCACCTGACGCTGCGATTGCTTCGTTCAATCGCACCGGTCGCAGCATGGGAATCTTTGCCTCTTTCCGCACGGCGCCGAAAACATTGGCAGGCTGACGGCTGTTGCGTTCCACGATTTGCACGGCAACATCCGGTTCTTTAATGAAACGCGCGTAAGCAGCAGTTATGTCCTGTTGCAGTTGTCGTTCAGTGCGACATTTCGCGGGAACCGGTCCAATAAACGGCAGTGAGCTCAGGTTTCCCTCACTATCAACACGAACCTTTGGCAGCGAGATTGTCGTCCCATAAACGGTAACTTCGAGAACATCGCCTGGTCCCAGAAGATAAGTTTGACTCTCTCGCGTCTCGGCAAGCTTCGATTGAATCTTCGACGCTGTCGTTGGATCCTGCTGCGCCTGGACCACGCCTAACATCAGTGCCGCCGCTACGATGGGTGTGCCGAATAATCGCCGAGTTTTCATGTCAGATTCCACTCTTCATGGCTGCGTCGCGCAGTACGCGTTCGAATTCGTTATGACGTCTTCGAGTATTTGTCGCGGCTGTGTTTCTTCCGACGGTGCAAGGTTCCAGGCCATACAAAACCCGTGAAAAGCAAGTTGCAATGGTCGCACAAAAGGTGATAAATGCCAACCAAACGCATCGGCAACGGGGTCCGTTTGTACCCTCTGCGGATTCGCGAACTACCACACTTGGGGCATTTCAAAGAGATCATTCGTCGCCGGTTGGACCAGTTGAATCCGCAGCCAGCTGATGCCGTTCGTTATTCGATCGAAGACGCGTTTTCAACTTCTCGATTTCACCCTCGATCTTCTCTGTTCCGGCGACGCGCACCTCATCCTTGACAGTTCCCTGACTGAGATAAAACAGCGCATCGCGGTAACGATCGATTGCGCGACGGTAATGTCCTTTGAAAGCAGAACGCTCTGCGAGCTCAACCCAGTGTGCGACTTTGACGGACGAAATGAACTCGCCGATCGCAAGTTTCGATTCATTCAACTCGGCCTCATCCGGATAAATCCTGTGGGCCGAATCGATGCAATCCATGGCCCTCGTGGCAGTTTCGATCTTGTCGAACGTGCGTGCGCGCTGTTGGGCCTCATGAAGTAAAGCTCGCGACTGACCGCGCGCCCAGGTCATCAGGTGATGCCGGTGCAGCGCGCGAACGCGTTCCTGTCCGGCGCGAATCGCGATCCCTTTTTCGCTTCCGAAACTGCCGGATCGGATCGCCTCGTCAGTGCGCGTAAGATAGTCGTGGCACATTTGCGCGACGTCCAAATGCGCTTCCGGAGTCGAACCTGGACCATCAGCGGCTGTCGACTGTTTTTGAATTGTTCGCAGCGCGGCTGAATGTACGGATCCAGAGAACCCTCGCTTCTGGGTGCGACCACTCTCGCGTGGTCGACTGGAGGTTTTCTGCTGGCTAATACCGTTCTCTAAAAGATAGCGCGTCCACGCTCGCCGCATGACAACTTCGCGCGCAGACAATGCCACCAGCAGCACCACGCTTGCTGCCAGTCCGGCGGGCAGCCACGGAGCCTCATCTCCGCTGCGAACGAGAATCCACCAGAGGCCGAAGAGCAACCCCGCAGCGGTCACGATCGCGACCGTCAAATACCCCGTGCTTGACGGCATTCGCCCACGCGGCGGGCGGGCGTGCACGTCCGCTGGAGCGTGCGAATGAGATCGCGGACCCCTCGGGAAGAATTGATCGGCGGAGTTGTTTCGCATACAAACGGTCGGGGGATGGCCTCACAAAGCTCTCAGGGTGATAATAGTCGGCTTTTTGGGATCGTGCTGTCAATATAGGACGGCTTTGAGAAATCAGACTCACGCCAACAAGGAACACCAAGATGAATGATAAAGAGTTCAACGGCAAAGTTGCGTTCGTTACCGGCGCCACTTCAGGAATCGGACGGGCCTGCGCCTTGGCTTTTGCGGGCGCGGGCGCAAAGGTCGTTTGCGTAGGGCGAAAGGAAGATGCGCTCCTGGACGTCGAACAGCAGGCTCAGAAGCTCGGCGCTGAAGCGCTGACGATCAAGGCCGATTTGGTCGAGTTGCGTGAAGCACAGGCGGCGGTCGAACGAGCGGTTCAGGTCTTTGGCGGGATCGATGTGCTGGTTAATGCTGCGGGACACCTCAGTAACGGCACAATCGAGAACACGTCACTCGGCTCGTGGGACGACATGATGAATGTCAACGTTCGCGCTCCATTTCAGTTGATGCAAATGGCTCTGCCGAGCTTGATCGTGCGTCGCGGAAACATCGTGAACGTGTCGAGCGTCACAGGCTTGCGAGCATTCCCGGGTGTGCTTGCGTACTGCGTTTCGAAGGCCGCGTTGGACCAGTTAACGAGATGTTCGGCGCTCGAGTTGGCGGCGAAAGGCGTGCGCGTGAATGCTGTGAATCCCGGCGTGGTGGTGACAGAAATTCACAAACGCGGCGGAATGAATGACGACGCTTACGCCGCGTTTCTCGAACACTCAAAAACAACACACCCACTGGGCCGAACCGGACGTCCGGAAGAGATCGCGGCGCTCGTGTTGTACCTGGCTTCAGATCAAGCTTCATGGATCACCGGCGCGACGTATTCGATCGACGGCGGTCGTTCGCAAACTTGCGCTCGTTGATCAATTTGTGCTTTTTGTTTCGCAATGAACGAATCACCAACGATCATCATCCGCACCTCGCCGCAGATCAGCGCTATCCGAATAGTCCTTGTGATTGCCGCAACGCTTGTCGCACTGGTTCTCGGATTGTTGGTCCTACTCGTGATCGGCATCGAGACTGGACCAATCGCGTTCATCCTTGGTCTATTCACGGCGACGATTCCCGTTCCACTCTACATCGTGCTCGTCCTCTGGCTCGATCGCTACGAGGCCGAACCACTCTGGATGCTGGCGACTGCCTTCTTCTGGGGCGCGTTCGTCGCTCCTTTCTTCGCGTTTCTTTTGAACACGACGAGCCAGGGCGTGGTTACCGCACTGACAAATGCGAACGCCGGCGAAGCGTTTGCCGCCGTCGTCTCCGCCCCGATAGTTGAGGAAACGGGCAAGGCGCTCATCCTCTACATCTTTTTCTTCTGGAAGAAGGAAGAATTTGACGGCGTCGTCGACGGCATTGTTTACGCCTCGATGTCGGCGCTCGGTTTTGCGATGACCGAGAACATTCTTTACTACGGCAAAGCAGCATCGGAAGGCGGTGGCGACGCGTTAACCCTGGTCTTCATCCTCCGTGGTTTCTTCGCTCCGTTCTCGCATCCACTGTTTACGAGCTTAACTGGAATCGGTCTGGGCCTCGCGCGACAGTCGAACAACATCGCCGTCAAGCTCATCACGCCTGTCGTCGGGCTCATGATGGCGATTTTCATGCACAGTATTTGGAACGGTTCGGCTGTGTTCGGCGGTGGCGCCGTCTTCGTTCTTACTTACATCGTCGTGATGGTGCCTGCTTTCATCATCATGCTCATCGTGATCGCACTTGCACTTCGACGCGAGGGGCAAGTTGTACGCGAGTTTCTCGTCGTCGATCTCCAACGTGGTTTTCTAACTCAGGAAGAATACAAGCAACTCGGTTCCATCTTCGGCAGGATGGGTTCTTCGTTCAACGCCTTCTCGAAAACTGGCGTGAAGGGTTGGCGATCTCGCATGCGCTTCAATCAACTCGCCAGCGAACTCGCGTTCCATCGCAGTCGTGTGTCCAGGGGCGTGCATTCAGCAACCCTGGACGTTCAGGCCCATGAGAGCGCCTACTTACATGCGTTGCAGAACCTCATCAACGAACTCCGAGGCGGCAAGTGAAATAGATACGCCGAAGGCGTTGGCTAATTTCAGCCCAGCGGTTGGAGCGCAGCAACAACCCTGGGGTACAAAAAAACATTCCGATTCAAACCCTGAAAGGGTTAGTACCGCACAGGTCTAACGCTTTCAGCGTTGGTCCATTGTTTCAAATTACCACCCAGGGTTGTCGCTAACGCTCCAACCCTGGGCTGAAATTAGCGAACGCCTTCGGCGTATCTGTTTCAAATTTTCAAACTGACGTATTACCCCCGTTGCATTAATGCTCGCTGCCTGTCTGGTTCTGGCTTATACTTGGCGCGGGCTGCGCAAGGCCATTTCATCAGAGCTGGAAGCTCGTGAGAATCCAACTTCTACCCAGCACGTTTGACGCCCAGGGCGTAGCGACCCTGGAGCAACGGTTGACCTGTTATCTAATCGACGACTGCGTGGCAGTTGATGCCGGTAGTATCGCAATTGCTCTCACCAACGAGCAGCGGTCCACAGTCAAAGACATAATCGTCACTCATCCACACCTGGACCACATCGCAAGTCTGCCAATCTTTATCGACGATCTTTATCCGACGTTAAAGGAGCCGATGCGCGTTCACGCGACCCCGGAAGTGATCGGCCTGCTCGAGCGCGATGTTTTTAACTGGAATGTGTACCCGCGGTTTTCTGACTTGAAGAACGACTATGGACCAGTGATGGAGTACGTTCCGATTCCGATCGGCACGCCATTCCGCGTGGCCCATTTGAACGTCGTCGCCGTGCCCGTGAACCACATTGTGCCGACTATTGGTTTGGTAATTTCAGATGGACAGAAAAGTATCGCGTTCAGTTCCGACACTGCCGAGACTGACGAGTTCTGGAAGATTGTGAATGAAATGAAAGGGCTCGACCTCTTATTAATCGAGGCTTCGTTCCCGGATCGGATGGCAAAACTCGCCGACGTCTCACGTCACTTCACACCCGCATCGCTGTCGCAGGAGTTGAAGAAACTCACGCACAACGGCATGGACATCATGGCGGTCCATCTCAAGCCGAGCTATCGCGACGAAATCATCGAACAACTCGACGCGTTGAATATTCCAAAATTGAGGGTGATGGAGCCCGGGAAGGTCTATTCGTTTTAGCCGTTAGGATACCGGCCGATCGAAGTGAATTGGCTCAAATTCCTTTTCAGCGTGTTCGCCGTCGGCGCCGTGAAGTGAAACTCGCCCACTCGAGAGCAGTTCTTTGACAAGGAATGTGCGCTGGCGCCGGTCGCGGCCGGGCATCACTTCAGCCCGGAACGTAACGGGCATTCCCGGTCTCGCCCAGACGTCACCAACTCTCTTCGGATCCACGTTCTTTCTTTTTAATAGAGCACCCGCAGCACTGACGGCTCCGGCGCCAATAGCCAAACCGCCAAGCAACCAACGTGTGCGGCCTTTCATCGAGTGTCCCTATTCGCAGAGCGGATCGAGTCTGGCGGTGATTGTGGGAAGTCCGCTCAGTGCGCGTTCCGCATTCAGTGGAGTAAAGCTCGCCCAGTCCGCGGGCACGTTCGCCTCTGCGAACACGGCCTCGACCGGACATTCAGGAACACACGCGTCGCAATCAATACACGTCTCAGGATTAATCACCAGCATGTCGTCGTCGAGATGAAACGCCTCAACGGGACAGACAAGCGCACAATCAGTGTAGCGACAGTTAACGCACGGTTCAGCCACGACGTAGGTCATTGAAAGTTCAGCTCCTGGGTTTGATAAAAGGTTTCGTCACCGGAATCTTAACCATAAAAGACGCGCAGAGACAAACAGAATCTCATAGCCACAAAAAGGCACAAAAGGCGGTTGAGTGTCATCATTAGCACGAGGATAACTTTACGGCCGAGTTCTACAAAGATTCGTGGTCGAGCGCGATGTTGCGGCTCCGCTCAGGGTCTGAGACGAACGAAAACAATCAGAAATACCAGCGTCGCATCGGAGCTGCGCCTTCGAAATCGTAGAAGCGAAGATCTGACGCGGTGAGCATTTTGGTAAGCATGATGATCTGGCCCGTGTGCATCGAGAAATGTTCGGTGACGTGGAAGATGGCCTCGAGAATGTCGACGTCGTGCCCCTGGATTTTGCGTTGATCAAGCAGGACTGACGGATCGACGGTGTTAAGGACTGTTTCGACGTCTGAGAGCGTTGAGCGGAGGAGCGTGATGAGTTCGTCGCGGCTGATAATCTCCCGCTGCTCGAACTCAGAATCGCGAACACGCGTGTCCGGATGAGAGCCGACACCCGACACGATCCACTGCCGTGCGTTGCCGCAGAGGTGCAGGATCAAATTCCCAATACTGTTCGATTCTTCGTTCGCACGCCACCAGATCTGTTCGTCGGACAGTTTTTCGAGGCAGCGCTCGATCTTGGGCAGATAGTCGCCCAGCAGAAAGGCCCGGGCGCGGTCGATGAAAGCTTTCGAGATCAAGTCGGCTTCAGACATCGTCTTCAGTGACATCAGGGCGTTGTTTGTGCTTGGCTTTACGGCCCGCCGGACGCGCAACCTCGTCAGGCTTCGCCCGTGATAAAGGATGCCCGGGCGGCGCAGTGGGCTTGCGGATGGTGTCAAATACGGGCCGTGCCCGCTGTCGCTTCGTCTTTGGTGGAGAACTCCTTCTCGCCATCATTCGCCTCCACTCAGATTATTCGGAAGCTGTGATGCTATCGCCACTGCAAACGGAGTGTCAATAAAGTTAAAGGCGCGAGCGGGTCCACTGTTTTGACAGTCCCTCTCGCGCCGTACCTGTTTCGAAAGCCGGCTGCTCTTCTATGCGGATTAGGCTTCGCTACCCCGAGGCGTCTTCGAGAGGAGCCTCAGTGCGTTGGTCGTCTCGGCCCGGCGCTTCTGCTGAAACTCCGTAACCCAATTGGTTACAGTTCCCACCATATCACGCGCCGTTTCACGAGCGGTATTTGCCTTTGCCTTGACGGTTGGGCGGGTTTTTTCGCCCTTCTTTATGATTCGAATTGTTTTCTTCTCAGACATTGCTATTTTTCGAGTTCGTATGAATGCTGTTGTATCCAACGAAATTCTCGCCACACAGTTCCGTAATTTCTTAGAGCTTAGAACGCTGGACGCCGATTACGCTTGCAAAGAAGAGGCCACATCCGCTAACGCGCAACTGGTGAGAAAAAAGGGCCACTTCGAAGAAAAAACTTACCGCAATCGGTGTAATTTGAAGTTTGTACGGTCGCAAACCGTACACGTGCAGCGGACAGTCAGACTTTTAGCGAGACAGCCTGCTGCTCTGGAAATGCGTCACCGTGCTTGTGCTCCATGTCCAGCGCCCAGATAACCTTGTGCGTCCGGTAAACCATGAGCACCAACCCGATCGCGGCGCCGATGTTCACGTACTTCAGGCCGTTGACCATCGTGCGCGTGCCGTACTGCACCAGCAGAGCGTTTATGACGATGAGGGCTAACCGAAATTCAGTCGGTCCAAACTTCAGGTAACTGATCTTCAGACGCTCCGTCGCGGCAAACGCGAGAAACGTGCTCACCTCGTAACCTGCAAAGATTGCAAGCATGATCAGTATTTGGTAGCGGGAGCGGTCCGGCAGGATGAACGCGTAACCAATTATGACCGAGCACAGGAACAAATAATCGAGGAGATGATCCATGTAATAGCCCCATCTAACCAGTCCCGTGCCTCGATATTTTCCAATTTTTCCGTCGTAATGATCGGTGACGTATTGGAGGGCGACCATCGCGGAAACGCCCCAGAGCCATCGCAAGTCGCGCGCAGCCAAATACGAGAAAAAGAGAATGAAACCGGACCACACGAGCGTCAGCATTGTCAGGTGATAAGTTTCCAGCCACGACGGGATTCGCGGTAATACCCGCACCGCCAGCCGGCGTTCGAACGGAGTCAGAAAAGAAGTATTGCTCTTGTTTGCGCCTGGAAATTGTTGAGTTTCAATCATGGGTTCAAAGAGGCTCCGTCGAAGACTTTGCAAGCCCCAAGCCAGCCGTTTGTGGCGCTTTTGCGTCGGTGTGGCGTAATTGTTTGAAGTTTCTATCCGACGAGTGTCGGGTTTTTGTTTGAATTAAATGAAGACTACTGACTGGGAGCTTGGTATCTCAAAGCGGCGACGGCAGCGAGCGTTTCTGCACGCAAGCATATCGTCGATTCTAACGAGGTAATCGCGAGACTTCTGAAATCTAGCCTTGTCCTGTTCGTTTGCTCCACGAGGGAGTTGAGGTTTTCTCGTTCGCTTCAACCACCTGACGTCGTATTCGGCGCGTTCGCGGCAGTGAGGGCAACTGTACGTCGCCTTTTTAACTTCTTCCTTCTCGTTAAAGAAATCGCGCTCGTTCATAATTGACTCTCACACAACTCGCGTAGGTATCGAAAACTGTAGATTCCGGTCTCGTGGCCGTCGCTCCAGCGAAAGTTTAGCGCATATCGACCGACGATGCTCAGATCCTGGATCTCAATAGTGTCAGAAATGCTTTCCGGCTTCAATACACGTTGCCCTGTCCACTCGTTGACGCATTGTGCACAAGGACACGAACGTCGCAGGTCGGCGGCGCGGTAAACACATTGCTGCCCGTCTGCCCACGTAATACTGAGCGTGGAATCATCCTCGTGTTTTATTTCCCGTGGCTCGATCTCCGGTCCGCGTCTTTCCATGCTGATTTCACTTCTCTTCGGGGAACTTGAAGCCGATGTACGTGCCTGCGCTGAGCCCCATCAATCCCAGCAAAGTCGTACTAAACTCCGGCATCGTCAGGCTATTGTAAACCGATGCGATAAAAATGATACCGAGAACGATCGTCCACGCGAAGATCTGGAACCGATGGAAGCTGTAACCGCTCGAGTCGGAGAGAATGTCGCGCAGAAAACCCTTCGACACAGTAGCAGACTGCTGAGATGCAAGTGAGCGCAACTGCTGATCGATCTGGCCGAGGCGTGTGCGGCTGTCGGTCAGTTGGCGGTTCAGTGCGTCGCGGTTGGTTTGCTCAGTTACCGCTGTCGACGCTGATTCGTTCGCAGCATCCATTTGCGCCTGTGTTTCCGTCATGCTCTGCTCGAGCGCAACCTTTTCAGCCGTCAAATCCTGCACCTGATTTGTTTTCGCCGTGTCTTTACCATTGTCGATCATCGCCTCGCCAAGCGCTGTGCCCGCGCTGATACCCATCAACGCGAGCAATGAACCCGTGATGGTGTCGAGTGCGGAAGTGATCAGCCAGATTGAGACGTAGGACGCATAGATCAGGAAGAACCAGAACGCCATTTGAGCCCGACCAAGATTGTACGGCCGTCTCTTCCCGGCAACCGGGCTTGGACCAGGTTCCCGGATGATGTTGGTGGTGCGAGCGAGCCAGAGTAAGAGCACTAACGTGACGCCAATCACCAGTAACGAGACTACGCCATAGACCGGTGAAATCACTGTCAAAGGAAGAGGGTTGCCCCGCGCGTGCTCACTTTCGAATGCCGTCTCATTCTCGAGACCCGCACTGACGGTTACGGGTCGCCGGATGCCACTCGGCGCACCCAGCAGATCAGTCCAAACCTCTTTGTTTTGGGGAGTGATTTCGAGATGGTAGATCACGCGGCCTGTCCCGACATGGAGTTCTTCCGGATAGTTTCCCTTGATAGCGCGACCGTTTATGTATGGAACAAGCTTGTTGACGTCGTGCTTTTCCGCCCACTGTTGAAGATTCTCAATATTGAGTTCGACGATATCGTCGAGCTCGAGATGGCCGATCACGGATTTGACTTTAGGCAGCTTTGCAGCCGGACTCGGCGACGGTTGAGGTTGAGTTGCAGTTGACTGACTGCTTTCTGCGGCTGTGGGCGATGGACTGTACTGCGGCGCAGTGTTTTGCGCAGACACACGCGAAGCGGTGAGCAGAAGTAAGCTAAGCAACAGTAGTCGTGCAAATCGATTTGGTTTGACTGTTCGCATGATTGCGTCCTCACGCTATTTGCGCTCGATGCAGAGTACAGATGTAATGCGCCCTGAAGGATGTATTAAATGCGAGGCCCCGGGACTGCTGCCGGGAAGACACGATGAGCGAATGCTTTTATCGCAGTCGTCGCGGGTAAGTCAATTGTAAAGATTGACCTCTGTGTCTCTGTGTCTCTGTGCCTCTGTGGTGAACTTTTCCTGAGCAATGATTAACCACAGAGGCACAGAGACACAGAGGTTGCTCAGAGAAGAATTGAGATTAGGACACTACTGATTGAAGCGCTTAACGATGAGATTCGAGCGCTTCTGTTACAGCGCCCGCCTGGACGTCGAAGTGTGAAGCGTTCCAGACAGCTTTCCCGTCACGCAACACGATGACCTGTGGCGTCTCGTGTCGCACACCGGTCAGGTTCGCGAGCTCGCGTGAGATCTCACGCGCAGTTTGAACTTCGAGTATGTTCACCTGCGCTTCGAGTTTTTCCATCTCGCGGTAGGCGCGCGCGCTGATCGAGCACGCATTACTATGTTTGAAAACAAGTACCGGTTTCTGCTTCGAGTCGGTGATTAGATTATCGAGCGTCGCGCGATCGTCAATTCTGAAAAATTCTTTTGTCATAGCTCCGTAGTTTCGACTGTAAATCTTGAGAACCTGTCATTAGTCGATTACAGAGTTTACAAGATTTTTATGTTGACGGCTGAATGGAATCGGCATATTGTGCCTGAGCTACCGAGAAAGCTTTGGCTGTCCTCATAGCCCAGGCTACTTACTGACGAGCCTCACGAGTCTCTCTAAAAAGATTCTCCTGCTTTCTCTGACGCGAAGAATTACGTCTGAAACCTCATCAAAGGAGAACGTGTATGTTCATTAAGCCGGATTATCGTCTCACCCGACGACTTCCTTTCAACCTCATCTGCGCGGTTTTGCTGTTTCTTGCGACTGCTCAGGCAGCGCTCGCCGACGAACTCGCAGTTTGGAACTTCAACGATTCAAATCTAACCGTCGATCATGGAAACGGAACGCTAACCAGCAATCTGATCGCAGCAAACATATTGTTTGCCGCAGGCACTACCAACAACGCACGCCAGGGGGACGTCGCCGGACAGGCACTCTCACTTCAAGGCGGAACCGGTACTGCCAACAATGGCCGCAATCTCACCTTCAACCTAAGCACGTTGGGTTTTTCAAACATCATCGTGAGTTTTGCGACGCAGGGAACGAGCACGGGATTCAATAGTAATCAGTTTCAATACAGTCTCGACGGCTTGAACTTCATCGACTTTGGACCACCGTACGTGCCGCTCACCGCGTTCGGATCGGCGCCGGTGGTGTTCACGTTGTCGAGCATCTTTGGGCTGAACAACAATCCAGACGCAGCGTTTCGCATCGTGTTCAATGGCGCGACATCGTCGACAGGCACAAACCGCATCGACAATTTCACTGTGGAGGGCACGCCGTCGACGAGCTCGGAGGTGCCGGAACCAATGAGTGCCGTGTTGTTGTTGAGTGGGTTGGGAGGGCTCTACAAACTCAAGAGAAGACGTAAATGAACGAGGGGCGGCCACGGAGTGCCGCCCCTACAGAACCAAATTCTCTAGTTCCAATCGCCGACGAGAACGAACGGCGCCCAATAAAACGGCGCACTGTATTTCTTGCCGGTGATCATAGCTAACTGCGCGCCTCGCAGCGCGCTCGAGGAGGTGGTGCCTTCAGTCGCCAAAAGCCGTTTGTAGAAGTCTGTCATTAAGTCGGCAGTGGACTTGTCTGCCACCGACCAGAGACTGACGCCGACAGTCGGCGAGCCTGCATACATAAACGCGCGTGCAAGACCCATGACGCCTTCGCCTCGCTTCTCTTTGCCGAGACCTGTCTCGCAAGCCGAGAGCATCACGAGGGGCGAACCGAGGCGAAGGTTGAAGACTTCGTCGGTGCGCAGGAAGCCGTCGTGCGTCTTGTTGCCGACGAGTGAAAGCACGACGCCGGTGAACTGCGGGCGCTCGGCGTTCAGCAAGCCGTGTGTCGCAACGTGAATGATGCGGTACTTGCTGATGTCGCGTGCGCCGAGGTTGTCTTCGTTTGCGTCGAGGTCGAGCCAGACGTCAGCCTGGCCTCCCGAGGCTTTGGCGAGCTTCGAGATCTGCTCGGCTTCGGTACGTGTGCCCTGAAGTCGCGCCAGCGGCAAGCCTTCCATCGCCGCATTCGCTGCGGGCGCAGGAGCAGCTCCGCCGACGTCGACTA
>Ga0207643_10001281_pt1 | contig 14683 bp, 12 predicted proteins | sample KBSMisM62_FD_184313 | JGI IMG/M metagenome (GOLD analysis project Ga0207643, IMG submission 184313) | Miscanthus rhizosphere microbial communities from Kellogg Biological Station, Michigan, USA - KBS Miscanthus M6-2 (SPAdes) (version 2) | ecosystem: Host-associated > Plants > Roots >...
ACGACGGGAACTACCTCGCTCCTCCCATGGGAATTGAGATCCTCAAGGACGTCGAGCTGGTGCGTTTGCGGCCCCACGCCCACGTGCGCGGGAAGAGCGCGGAGTACAAGCTGACGTATCCGGACGGACGCGAGGAGGTCCTGCTCAACGTCCCGCACTACGACTTCAACTGGCAGGTTGCCTACGACATGGCCGTGCATCTGCCAAAGGGTTCCAGGCTGCGGATCGAGTTCCGCTACGACAACTCGACGAGCAACAAGAACAACCCCGACCCGAACCGGTGGGTCTATCAGGGCTACCAGAGCTGGGAAGAGATGATGGCCCCGAATCTCGGATTTCTCGTGGACCGCGACGCGGACATCGCCGGGCTGATGACGGTGACGAATTGAGCTATCGCGTCACTTGATGTGGCCCTCGACCTACACGAACGGTGGTGGCATCACTTCTTTAAAGTCGCGTACTTCATTGCGTTCGGCTTGGCGCACCCTCTCGCGTTTCTAGCCTGGGAAGCTGACCCATGCGCGGCTGTCGCTACCAGAAACTCTGTACGCGCGAATTCATTAAGGTTTGTCGCTCTCGAATAACCTCCGATCGGGGATGCCTATCGTCGTCTCCATATTCCTGTCGCTACGTTCGCTGGTTCGCTCTCGTGCGGCACTGCATCTTGAGATTCTCGCGCTCCGGCACCAGTTCACCTGCCTTGCTCGTCCGCCCTCTCCCGATTAGAAGTTGAACTTGAACCCCAGTTGCATGACGCGCGGCGCCGTCCCTGCAGCGAGCGACGTCACCTTCCCGAAGTCCGAGCTGTTCATCGTCGAGACCGGGGTGTTCGGCGTCATCGTGTTGAAGACGTTGAAAATCTCCCACCTGAATTGGAAATGCCTGAGGCCAAACCGGAAGGAGCGCGACAGCGACAAGTCGACGTTCCAACGCCCCGGACCGAGAATCGCGTCAAGCGGCATCGTCCCGTAGGTGCCGCTGTCGGGCCTCACGAACGCGTTGGGATTCAGCCACTCCGTGAGGGTCCGATCTGCCACATACGGATCGTCGAGGATCTGGATCGCTCGTTGGTTGTTCTGTTGACTGGTCAGCGCAGTATCGGCACCGGTGGTGACCGTGAAGTAGGAGCCGGACCGGACGGCCAGGATCCCCGACACCTGCCAGTCTGAGCTCAGTGCGCTGACGGCGGAGTTCGCTCCAGACTTGGGTATCTGGTAGACGACGGACACGTTGACATTGTGGTCCGGTGAATTCGGGCATCGGCCTCGGTCGGCGTCGCGGTCTCCAGGAATCATGTACGGCACGCCGGCGACGCCTGGCTCGCTGTTCCACCGATCGGTGATACACCGCGAGATGGCGTAGTTGCCCTGCAGCGAGAAGCCGTTGCGCTGGCGCTTCTGCACCGACAGCAACACCCCGTTGTAATTCGACGAGGCGTCGTCATCGAGCTCCTGGATACTGGCGAAGTACTGTCCTTCCGCCGGGTTCTGCATGTTCAACACGCGACGCGATTGCGTGTTGTTGACGGTCGACGCCCCCGGAATGTAGACCGCTGGGTTGATCTGGTCAGTCCCCCAGATGTGATTCGTGATGCTGCCGATGTAGTTTGCCGAGACCATCCAGTCGGTGCTGAGCTGCTTCTGATAGCTCACATTCCACTGATCCACGGCCGTTGCCTGCAGGTCGAGCGGGTACGTCGTGTAGTTGCCCCCGAGCGGGAACACCGAGTCCGGGCTCGCCCCGTTGAGGAGGGCCGGAATCGGATCGCCGCCAGGCGTCGCCGACCACGGGTCGTCCCAGCCCCTCGGCAGGTTGTTCACGACGATCGAGTTGCCCCAGGGCGACATCTGCGCGAGGCCCGTGTAGGTCTGCAGGTGGGGCAGATCGTAGAGTCGTCCGTAAGCCAGCCGCAGCGTCTGGAGCCCATTGCCCCGCGGATCCCAGACGACGCCGACGCGCGGCCCGAAGTTCCAGGGATCGCGGCGGGCGACCGACTTGCCCGGCATCCCTTCGTCACCGGTGAAGATGAGCCCGGCCGGAGCGTTGCGGAAGACCGAACTCTTGAGTCCCGCATCGAAGCGCGCGCGATCGAAATGCGTGATCTGGCCCGGCCCGCTGTACGCTGGAAAGTAGGGATCCCATCGAAGGCCGACGTTCAGCGTCACGTTCGGAGACATGGTCCAGCTGTCCTGGACGTACAGGCCGATGTAGTTGGAGCGCATCTTCGCCCCCGTCGGGGTGCCAGCCGTGAACTGGTTCGCTCTGCCGATCATGAAGTCAGCGAGCCCCAGCCCGGTCACGCCACCGTTGAACGACGTGTTGCCAGCGGCGGAGGTGTACGACTCCGGGTCGTACTTCGAGTAGATGTAGTTCCCACCGAACCCGAACTGGTGATCGCCGCGAAGGATGCTCAGTTCGTCCGAGGCCTGGTACACCAGGGTCGGCGTGGCGGTCGGCAGACCCGGCGACATGGAGAAGCCGCCCGAAACACTCAGGCGCAAGTATTCAGGCAACACCGGTGTGGCCTTGACGCCGATGTCGTTGTAGTCCAGCAGCGGAACGTACTCTTTGGTGTGAGGGCCTCGATTGACCGTCACGCGGAACGCGTTGACCGTGCTGTTGCTGATGAGGAACTGGTGACCCAAGACGCCTGAGTACGCGCCGTCCATAGAGGCGGACCGGGTAGGCGACAGGAGCGTCTGCCCGTCGTAGTCGCTCGGCGCGAAGTAGTCTGAAATGAGCAGCCGACCGAAGATTGACTGTCTGTTGGTGATCGAATAGTCGACTTTGGTAGTGAAGACGTTTTCGTCACTGTCGTCGATGCGGTCGAAGAAGACCAGGCCGCAGGCATCGTCCGTTTTCGGCAGCTGGCTCGCCAGCGCCAGTGACGCCGGAGAAAAGAGCGCCGGGTTGATTCTGTTGCCCACGAACGGTGCCCTGAGTGAGATCGCCCCGCCCGTGTTGCACGCCGCCGAGGCGATGGCGGTAAAGTCGCCGTTCAGCATCGCCTGCGTCGGCACGTACTGGAAGGAGGACGCGGGAACACGCCGGATCCTGGTGCGTTGATAGGCCAGGAAGTAGAACAGCCGGTCCCGGACGATCGGGCCGCCGACCGAACCGCCAAACTGGTTGCGGTTCAGACCGTCGCTGCGCCGCTCGCCGTCGGGGCCAAGTGGCGCGAATGGGTCGGTCGCGTTCAACGCGTCGTCGCGGACGAACTCGAAAACGCTGCCCGACAGGGTATTCGTACCGGACTTGGTCACCGCGTTGACCACAGCGGCCGAGTGATGTCCATACTGGGCCGGCAGAGCGCTCGTCTCGACCTTGAATTCCTGGAGTGCCTCCGGAAACGGTAACGGCAATGACGAGCCGTTGAACGGGTCGGTGTGCGTGGCGCCGTCCAGCGAGTACGCCGTAGCGTTCGGCAGACCGCCGGCCACAGCAATGGTTCCTGGCGACGTGGACGTGGCCCCTCCGCGCGCGCCACCCAGTGTTCCGCCCGAGACCGCCATGCCCGTCATGTACACGAGGTCCAGCGTCTGGCGCCCGTTGAGCGGCAGCTCGAGGACACGCTGATTGTCGACCACCATCCCTATGCCGACGTTTCGCGTCTCGACCAGCGGAGATGCTCCTGCAACGAGGACGGTTTCCTGGAGGTTGCCGAGCGAGAGAGCCGCATTGATGGTGGGTGCTGCGTTCACCTCCAGCACGATTCCCGTCTGCGCGAACGTGGTGAAGCCCTGCAGTGAAAACTCCAGCCGGTAGGGGCCCACCGGAAGACTCGGGATGTTGAAACGGCCTTCCTCATCTGTCACAGCGGTGCGTGTGAACCCCGTGTCGGTCTGCGTGGCCGTGACAGTCACACCGGGCAGGACGCCGCCGCTCGCATCGCGAACGGTGCCCGCGACGGAAGCGGTGCCCTGCGCAAATGCCAGTGATCCCGCGAACAGCGACGCGACCACGGCTCCGAAAAGACGCCGACGGATGTGACTGATGTCGCGCATATGTGGACCTCCGAGCGCATTCTACGGATCTCGGTTCGTGCCGGCGGCGAAAATCTACGTTGGTTTCGTGCAGCACAAACAACCGGCGAACCGACACAGCAGTACAGGAACTGCCAAGAGTTCTCTGATTGAGGTGTCAAGGATGAATCCTTGATTCGAGCCTTGACGCCTGCCACAATAGGGCCATGGCCAAGGTCACGGGCAAGTTCCAGATCACATTGCCGAAGGCACTCGTCAACCAGTGCGCTATCCGCGTCGGCGACGAGCTGGAACTGAAGTCAATCGGTCAGGCAATTCAGATCGAACGCAGAAACACCGTCGACGCGACTCGCGCGCGACACGAACGTTTGAACCATTTTGATGTCGCCACCAAGCGGCAGGCGGCGCGCCGCGTGCCTTCAGGTCTGCGCGCGGCGCGCTCTCGAGGGTGGAAGCGCGAGGAGCTGTACGTCCGTGGCCGCTCTCGTTGACACAAACGTTCTCGTCTACCGATTCGATTCGCGGTTCCCGGCGAAACAAAAGCGTGCAACGGCGCTCCTCCGCGCGGGGATTGCAGAGGACTCGATTCGAGTCCCCCACCAGGCGCTCATTGAGTTCGTCGCGGCGACGACGAAGCCGCTTGCGCGCGATGGCACCTCGATCCTAACGCCGGAGGACGCGCGTCGAGAGGTGGAGGAGATGCTGGCGCAGTTCACGGTGCTGTATCCCGACGAGGAGGTGCTGCGAGTCGCGGTCCGCGGCGCCGCCACGTACGGGCTCTCGTGGTTCGATGCGCATCTGTGGGCCTACGCGGAACGATTTGGCCTCGACACGCTCTGGTCCGAAGACTTCGAGGACGGCAGGCTCTACGGCCGCGTCCGAACACGCGATCCGTTTTCGACGGGTTAGCGCGTACTGTCCGAAACTCTGAAGGGACCGACTTCGAGCAGCAAGGAAGCCATGATCCGCGAGAACAGGCCAGTTTTACGCGGCCTCACAGACGAGCCAGGGTGCGGAAATCGTCCAGTGCGGCGAGCCACTCACATTCAAAGTGCTGGAGCGCTCTTCCACGCTCTCCTCTCAATACTGCATTCCACGCACTTAGATAGTGGGCCTCAACGGTGTCGGCTTGCATCACCGAGATCAGTCGCTCCCCGCCGCCATACACTTCCACTGCGGCCGTCATCTCAAGCAGGAAGAAGCTGTTCGCGAGGAACGCGAAGAGGCGTCCGAGCCAATGATCCAACCATTTGCTCGCGATAGCCAATGCTGTAGCGCCAGAGTCGAGTTGTTGCTGCAACCGCGCCTCGCTGGGTGACAGGACGTCGACAAACTGCTGGAGTCCACGCGTCAAGTCCGGCAAAGGGCTAGGTCCACCGCTCGATACACTTCGCCCATCCCGCCGGCACCTAGCGCGGCGCCGATCTCATAGGCTCCGAGACGTTGCCGGGGGTCAACGCCATCGGCCGCGCAGATTCTGCCACACGGCTCTGGCGCTGGTGTAGGCTACCGCCGGGAGGAATTGCCATGCAGAACCGACCGGTCGTCGGCCGCCGCAATCTACGGATGGCCACCATCCTTCTGCTGGTGCTCGCGCTCGGTGTCGCTTACACCTTCCTCGAACGCCGGACCTGGGCCCAGGCGCAGGAGGCACCGCGCTTCGAAGTGGACCCGTTCTGGCCGAAGGCACTTCCCAATCACTGGGTACTGGGCCAGGCGATCGGCGTCTGGGTGGACGAACAGGACGTGGTGTGGATGGTTCATCGCGGATCGGCGACGCTCGCTGACAACGAGAAGGGGCTCGAGCTGAAAAACGCAGAATGCTGCGCAGCCGCGCCGCCCATCCTCGCGTTCGATGCCTCGGGGAACCTGGTACGATCCTGGGGCGGGCCGGGGGCCGGCTACGACTGGCCATCCGGCAACCACGGCATCTTCGTGGACCACCAGGGCAGCGTGTGGATTGGCGGCAACGGGCCGGGCGATTCGCACGTGGTGAAGTTCACCAAGGACGGGAAGTTCATGATGCAGGCCGGCAAGCCCGACGCGCGCCGCGGGCCGGCCAACGCCCAGGGGCAGCCCACCTACGTTGGCAACAGCCACGACCAGGTGAGCTTCGGCCGCATCGCCAAGATCTTCGTGGACCCGCGCACCAATGAGGCCTACCTCGCCGACGGGTATTTGAACAAGCGCGTCGCCGTGATCGACGGCGCCAGCGGGAAGTTGAAGCGCTACTGGGGCGCCTACGGAGAGAAGCCCAACGACGCCAACCTGGGACCGTACGACCCGAACGCACCACCGATGAAGCAGTTCCTGAACCCCGTGCACTGCGTGATGCTGTCGAAGGATGGCCTGCTCTACGTGTGCGATCGCAACGGCGACCGGATCCAGGTCTTCAAGCCGGATGGTACCTTCGTAAAGGAGCAGTTCATCGCCAAGGGCACGAAGGCGTCGGGCTCGGCGTGGGACGTGGCCTTCTCTCCCGACCCGCAGCAGCGCTTCCTGTACGTCACCGACGGGATGAACAACCGTGTGCACATCCTGCGGCGCGACACGCTAGAGGAGCTGACGACGTTCGGCGACGGCGGGCGCCAGCCCGGCCAGTTCTTCGGCGTGCACAGCATCGCCGTGGACTCGAAGGGCAACATCTACACGACAGAAACCTGGGAGGGCAAGCGGCTGCAGAAGTTCGTCTTCAAGGGCCTCGGCCGTGTGCCGGCACCGCACCAGGGCACGCTGTGGCCTCAGTCGGCGCGGCAGTAGGGGAGTGTCATGACGAGCAGACGGGCATTCCTGCAAGCCATCGCCGCCACCGGCGCGGCGTCGCTGGCTCCTTCGTCGGGCCTGTTCGGCCAGGAGCGCGTGGTCAAGCTGAACGTGCGCGGCGGCGCCATCGACGTGCACCATCATTTCGTGCCGCCAGGCGGCACCGCCAATCGGCCGTGGTCCCCAGAGATGTCGCTCGAGCAGATGGACAAGTTCGGCATCGGCGTCGCGATCCTGTCGATGACCCAGAACGGCGATCTGTTATACAACGGCACCGAAAAGGGCCGCGCCGCCGTGCGTGCCGGCAACGAATACGGCGCCAGGCTGATGCAGCAGCACCCGACGAAGTTCGGGCTGATGGGCGGCATCCCGATGCCCGACCTCGAGGGCTCGCTGAAAGAAGTCGCGTATGCCTACGACATGTTGAAGGTGGATGCCGTCGCCATTTACACCAACGACAACAAGGGGCGGTGGCCGGGCGACCCCTATTTCGAGCCGCTGTGGCAGGAGCTGAATTGGCGCAATGCCATCGTCTACATGCACCCGCTGGCGCCGACGTGCTGCGGTAGTCTGCAGTACGGCCCGTCTGCGTCGATGCTGGAATACGACTTCGACGTCACGCGCGGCGTCGCCAGCATCGTCGTCAACGGCGTGATGTTCCGCTATCCCAACATCCGCTTCATCACCGTGCACTCCGGCGGCACGGTGCCGATGCTGGCCGGGCGCATGAACGACCGGCTGCCGCGCGGCTCGGAGAAATACCTGCCCAACGGGCTGTACGCCGAGCTGCGCAAGTGGTACTACGACATCGCCCACGCCAGCTTCCCCTGGCCGTATGCTGCGATGAAGGCGTTCATGCCGGAGTCGCAGATCCTGTTCGGCACCGACTACGCGCCCGAACCGATCGAGTCCACCGTGGACCAGCTGCCGGGCCTGAAGCTGCCTCGCGCGTTCGAACAGATGATGCTGCGCGGCAACGCCGAACGCCTGTTCCCGCGCTTCAAACTAACGTAGCCTGCTCCCTCGACGCAGGCTCGCTATAATTTCGACCCACCGTGGCGCTTCGTACGACGTCCCACCGCGATCGGTGGCGGGATCGACAGCGACCGCGTGCACGGACTCACGCTGCCTGAGGGACGAGATCGACAGGAGTACGCGACCAGGGCCGCATCTATCACCTGCGCGGATCCGAAGTGGAACTGCTCGAGCGCGCGGCGCAGTACCGCGTCACGTTCACGGAAGATCTCAAACAAGACGCCGGCGACGCTAATCGTTTCAAGGACGACTTGCGCTCGCTGAAGGAACAGGGATTGATCGAAGAGCGGAGCTGACACGTCCCCGAGAGGGGCGTGTCGCGGACGTCGTCAGCGTCACGCGCGAGAGCAAGGCGGTGCTCGATCACCACCGCGATCCGGATCACAACTCGGGGCAGATGTATTACAGCGGCTGGTGAAGCCGAGTGAGGTCTGGCACGACGCGAGTCTGTTGCGGATGGTGCGCCAGGTCGAAACCGAGCTCGCGCAGGAGGGGAGTCGCCTTCAGCGCGTAGTCCTGGACGACGAGTTGAAGGGGTCAGCGTACCGAGCGTGTCTGGAGGCGCGATTTAAACGGTGAGCCGGATCCTTTCAGCGTCCGAAGCGATCTAGCCATGGCTCTAGTTCCTCCGCCCATGCCTCGAAGGCAGGTGTCTGGGTTCCGACGTTTACGACTCCGGACTGCGGAGAACGCCACATCTCCTGGTTGTGGGAGCCGTCGGGAAGGAAAAAGCGCTCGCCGATGTTGACGTAGAAGACCGTATTGTCGTCTGCGAGGGTGCGATACACCGCGGCGTTCGCTTCCGCGACGTCGCTCCACTGCTCTCGGTTCAACTGACCCCGCGGAAAGGCGGCGGAAAGCAGAATCTTCGCCTGCGGCTGGCGTGCGCGAACCTCCGCGAGGAGCCGCCTGTAACCCGCGGCAAACTCGGTTGCACGGTCGCCCATCGCCTGGTCGCCCGGACCGAAGGCCTGGAGCACCACGATCTTCGCCTGATAGCCGTCCAGCTCTCCGTTCTGCATCCTCCAGAGCAGGCTATCGAAACGCGTGCCTTGCGAGCCGAAGTTTGCCGCCCTGCGTAAGCCTAGCGTCCGATCCCACACGCTACGGCCACGGTCCGGCCAGTTCCACATCTCGGTCTCCGTCGTCCCGAAGAAGACGATGTCAATGTCTCCCTCCCGCGCTCTGTCAATGAAGCGGTCATGGTGCCCTCCCTCCAGTGGGGTCAGCAGGCCGGCGGGCGCACCGGACATCGGCGTCCACGGGGCTTTCGGCGGCGTGCCGATCTGCGTCACCGACCGTTCGGGCTGTTGCGCGGGCGGGGCCAGCAGACTGGCGGGCGCATTTAACGTCGGCGTCTGGACCACTCTCAGCGGCGGCATGGAGATCTGTGTCACCCGCCGCTCGGGTTGCTGCGCCCAGGCGGCGTACCCCAAAGTGAGGCTCAGGACCACGATGGTGGCGGCACCCGCGACGGCGCGACGGCGGTCCAGAGGCGCCCGACCCAACATCGCGATCCGCTCGCGTAGGTGCGTGGCCGAGCGGCTCGTCCAGACACAACCGAGCGGCATGACCGCAGGCGAGAGCTGAGTCTTAAGCAGCGCCTGCGCATAGGCGCGGCGCTCCGACGGACGAGCGGCGATCACAGTGGCATCGCACGCGAGTTCCTGATCCGTTCTGACACGGTTCGCCGCAAGGTGGACGAGCGGATTAAACCAGTTGGCGCAGCGCGCGACTTCGACCAGGGCATTCACCACCGTGTGGCCTGAGACGCGGTGGACCTCTTCATGTGCCAGAATCAGCGCGCGCTCCTGTGCGTCGAAGCGCGTCTCGAAATCCGCCGGCAGAACGAGCCGCGGCCGAAACACACCGACGAGAGCCGGTCCGAGCGACGGATTGGCTACAAGACGGCGCGAGCTCACCGTCGAGCGCACAAGCAGCGCAACGGCTCCTAGAAGCCAGAGAGCGACTAGCGCGTCGGCGAGCGCGGGAACGAAAAAAGATGGCATCGCCGCGATCTGCTCGAGTGCGTCCCCCGGTTCCGCATGCGGGGCTGCCATCGTGCTGGCCTGCTCCCGGGTGGCCGTGACGGTCTCGGGTGACGAGGCCACCACTACCCGCTCTCGAGGCGGCAGAAAGCTCGCTGCTACCGCGAGTGGGACCACCAGCCAGAGCCAATAGGCGACGCTCGCGCCCAGCCAACGCAGCACGAACGGCCGAAGTAGCAGCACCAGCAGAATCGCGAGGCTCGCGATCACATTAGTGCGGACCAGTCCCGCCAGGAGCGCTTCAACGGTCATGATCAAGCCTGCTGATTAGCCGCTTGAGCTCCTCGATCTCATCGGCGCTCAAGTCCTGCCGCTCCGAAAACTGCGTAATGAAAGGCGCGATTCGTCCGCCGAACAGCCTGTCAATGAGGTTACGGCTCTGCTCGTGGACATAGTCCTCGCGCCGGATCAGTGGACGGTAAAGATAACGGCGCCCGTCCGGCGTGGCGGCCAGAGCCTTCTTTTTCATAAGTCTGGTCAAAAAGGTGCGGATTGTGCCCGCCGACCAGTCGCGGTCGCTGTTCATCGCTCGGACAACTTCGTCTGCGCTGAGCGGCCCTTCGGCGGACCAGAAGACCTCCAGTACTTTGCTTTCGGCTTCGCTGATCTTCATGAATTAATACACTTGTATTCGATGCGCCAGGGCTATTAAATACACTTGTAGTAGTTCGTGTCAAGCAGGACCAGCGAACGGCAACCGCGAACAGTTGGATGCGGCGTCCGAACGCCGACGCCGTAAAAATCGCACACGTCAATATGCGAGTGGTCGACGCTTCGATCACGCGCCAACAGACCTCTACCGGCTTCGATCTCAGGACGTTCGTCATCGAATGGCTCACGAGTTAAAGGCGGCAACAACGGGGGGCTGAACTTACTGCAAACCTAGCGTGCGCGTCTGTCGGAATACGACAATACCTGCCAATAGCGGCGTAGCGCCAAGCGGCATACAGTGCGAATGTTGCCTGTCGAGTCGTTCTCCTCGCGTCTGCGTATCGCGGGTCTAGGGCCCTTTTGACTCAGCGTCGTCCGAACTGAGCGTTAGCACCTCGGGAATGCGCCTTACGATTCAGTCCGCGTCGGCGTTGCGCACGGTCTGTTTGATGCTGATCTGGCGAGAGGAAACGGATCTGCTGCACTCCCGCAGCCGCGACGAACACGCTGAGATTGTTCGACCGGGGATCGGCCGGTTGAAGGAAAAATCCTTCACCCTCTGCCCGATAACTCTGCGTCGATCCGATAATGACCTCGTTGTCCCAAAACGTCACTTCCATCCTGTCGCCATTTGGCGTTTCGGAGAAGAACGTGTCTTCCACTCGCGTCGGATCACCCGCGAAATCACGAACGAAGAACAACGCTTTCAGGTCCGAGAGAAGAATGATTGTCGATTTACCGTCTCGCAGATCGGACGAGACGTGCAGGTGCGCCTTGGATGGATCAAAGTCGTTCGTATAGCCGCGCACGATACGTCCATCTTTGAATCGTGCGACAACTTTCCCCCAGTCGACTGCCGTATGCGCGACGGACACTGCAAGCTCGGTTGTCTGCGATGTGAGCTTCACGGTCAGTTCAGGAATCGTCAGCGGTCGCTGGAACGCACACGCACCTTCGTATGTGAGGATGTCGCTCAACGATGCGACACGACAGCGTAGAACCTTCGACGGAACCACAATGGGGCGTTCCGGCCCCGTCAGCTCCAGGACGACGCTGGAGTTCGGTTTCAGAGCCTTCTCAGTCTCGAGCAGAAGGCCCCCGGCGGAGATGTTAACGACGCGGACTTCCGCACCGTATTTGACGCTCGCACCTCGCAGCCATTCCAGTTCGTTGGCCTTGCGTCGTTCATGAATGCGCCGATTCGAAAGTGACTCCTGGTGGTCGAATGAGCCACCGATGCACACTGGTTCCAAAAGTCGTGGGTGCAGCTCCGCGCGTGCCATTTCTTACCTCGATTGGCGACCGTGCAACCTCGACGCCAACGCGGGGCTCAGAGCTAGAGTTGTGGTTGGAATGACTTACGGGCTAACGGAGTAAATGTGAGGGGGGTGTGAGTTCTCTTCCGGAACAGCGAGTGATTCCAAACGGCACACGCGAAGAGACCGCGCGGATCGACGCTACGAATCGAGCCGTGAAGCATCTTCGGCACGCTCACATCTCGTGCAACGCGACACGGCAGAGCCGCCTTGCTAGTTCACTGCGGCTGTGTCGCTTTCGGGGAACCGTTGCTCCAACCCATTTGCCTGATTAAGCAATCTTTGTGGAATGGCCCCGCAACAGAGGTTGGCGCATAGGGCGTTTCGTCACCACGCCGTTAACCGTGGCAACCGCAACACCGAGCTGTATCCCGACGGCCAAAGGGTCATACCACCACGGCTCCCCTTCGATGGCTAAGTTGCAGTCGAGGCATCGATTCGTCATACCGATAGACTCACTCTGAGAGTTCTCCGATTCTTGGTCTTGGCCGTTTGGTGGTCAGGAATCGACACTCCAACCCAGTTGCCGTTCTAAGCACTTCTTGTGAAAGGGCGCGGATACACCGGTCGGCGGGCCAGGTCTTTGGCTAACCACCCCTGAGCGCTGAGTAACCTCGGTGGACCACTTATTTATCCCGTGGGCTAGAGGGTCATACCACCATGGGTCGCCTTCAATCGGTTGATTGCAGTCGAGGCAACGAAATCTCATGGCCAGGCTTAATCGTCCTTCGACGCTGCTCGTATGGCTTCCAACCAATCCTGCGCCAGCCCTCGCGCCGACTGGATATCAGGCACGATTTGCGACCGCAGGGGTGCATCACCGAAGTAACCGATCCGCAGTTCAACATCGATAGTGACCGCACCGAATATCGCGCACCTCATAATGCGGCTGCTCGCGGCGTCGAACACTTGCCAAGAGACTTCTAACGGCTCCGACGTTTTCGAGTTCGTCATGAAACTTACCGACGATGCCGGGACCGCAAAACCGGCTGGCGGGCTGAGGCGACGTGGGGATTCGTCCCGATCTGCTGAAAAGGCTTTTTCTGTGAAGCGGGTGTGTGTTCGATTACGACCGTCCCCAGTCTCGTGGACCCTATACCTTGGGCGACGTAGAGAACGGCAGAGCACGCTGCGGATCGTAGATGGGCCGTAGAACTACTACCATACTGCGTTTCTACGAACTGCGCCGGCCCGTGGCGGGTTGGCCGCCGCTACCTCTGTCGCCGTTGCTCGAGCTGACTCCTCGCATTGAACTCCGTATACGGTCAGGCATTAATCCGCCCGTAGGCAGACGCGCCGTCCGTAACGGCTCAACATTGGACAGAGCGGGTTCAACGACAGCGGCACGATCATTGCCCCAAGGCAAGTGCCGAAGCGGGGGGAAAACGACCGAGCGCCGAATCGCTTCGTCCTCGCCGTGCCTTTTGGAACAAGACTCATGAACGAACGCAAGGCGTTTTGGTTTGTGCTGCTGATGGCGTCGTTCGTGTTAGTTGGCGCGTGGCGTATCGCCGGCTGGGCAGGGGTGCTCTTGGCTGTCGGCAGCGTCGGTCTATACATCGCATACCACGACACACGTAGCGAGAAACATGCGGCGACCATCAGGGGTTCTTCCGAAATGCTCCAGTCGATTGCTCAACGGATGTCGGATATGTCCGGCGCTTTGGAGTCCATCCGCGAGGACTTACGCAAGGAACGTGAGGCGGAAAAAGAGAAGGAGCGGCGTCGTTTTTGGCGAAAAGTCGAGGTGCAGGATAGCGGCGGGGCCGGCCCGGTTAACTGACCAGACCTGATGTTCGAGTGCCACACCAGATTGATGGTTGCGTCGAACCGGTCGCTGCCTCACCTTCCGAAGACCATGGTCAACATACGTCAATCACTGTCCATGGCGATTTGCGGGGGGCCGAATTGGTTCAACTTTTCGGCTGGGATCGCGCTTTCGCGGTAGGGCTTTTCCTCTTCGGCCCACTCGTGTGCTTCAAACAGGGAATCTGGCACGTCCAGCGCCAGTAGCACATCGCCTCATCCACACCCATCGGCCTCCAATGGAATATCCGAAACCCACACGCCGTCCCAGCCCGAATCCGGCATGTAGATTCCCCCCGTATCACGAAAGCCCTCGCGGAAGATGCTCTCCGCGATGTTTACTGATGTTCGATGAAAAACGCGCATGGGTGCCCGTTGTTTTTGCCGATCACGGCAGCGCCGATCAGCACCGGGATTATCAAACCTTGGATTGTAGTTGATTTGGATTGCCCGCAAAGAGTTCTCAACGGGCAGGCGTGATGGCTGCTGATGGGGGCAATGAATCGGGGGCGAAAGTCGCGTGTCGGCTGACACCATTTTCGGGCAGCACGCACGTTGAAGCACCGAACGAGGAACGCCCGATCAACTTCGCAGCCTCGTGTTGCGACTTGTGCTGCTCTTCGGTGCGCCCGGCGTCGGCAAAACGCATCTCGCGATTGCGCTGGGCCGCGGTTCCTGGTGCGAGCCGATGCGCGGCGCTTTGAACGGCACGCTGCGATCCAGCGGACTTGCAGTCATTCCGGGAGTCAGGCCCAGCGCCCGTACCGCAGTGAGTTGCGGAAGCCTCAGTGTCAACTACGACACTCCGAATCGGAGGCGGATCACATCGCCGCGATACTGAAAGATCTTCCTGAGTGTCGAGCGGATGAAGACGCGATTCGCCAGCCGACCGAAGAGCCCGAGCGGCGGTGTGTAATACACACGATCCTCCATCACCGTGCGTCGGCCATCGGCCTGAAATGTGTGTTCGTGCCACCAGAAGCGGTACGGGCCCTTCTCTTGAAGATCGGCAAAGCGTCGGCCCGGCTCCCACGTGGTGATGCGCGTGCGCCAACGAACAGGCAGCGGACCGACGCGCACG
>Ga0207643_10001292_pt1 | contig 14601 bp, 9 predicted proteins | sample KBSMisM62_FD_184313 | JGI IMG/M metagenome (GOLD analysis project Ga0207643, IMG submission 184313) | Miscanthus rhizosphere microbial communities from Kellogg Biological Station, Michigan, USA - KBS Miscanthus M6-2 (SPAdes) (version 2) | ecosystem: Host-associated > Plants > Roots > Rhizosphere...
GGTCGCGACGCCGCTCGAGCAGAAGATCAACGGCGTCGAGAACATGATCTACATGAAGTCGACCAACGCCAACGACGGCACGTTGACGCTGAAGGTCTCGTTCGAGGTCGGGTCGAACCTCGACATGAACAACGTGCTCACGCAGAATCGCGTGTCAGAGGGCATGCCGCAGATGCCCCAGTCGGTCAAGAACTACGGCGTGTCGGTGAAGAAGGCGCTGGCATTCCCGCTCCTCGTCATCTCGATCAAGTCGCCGAAGGGCACCTACGACAGCGCGTTTCTCTCGAACTACACGACCATCAACATCAACGACGCCATCGCCCGCATCCAGGGTGTGGGGCAGATCAATCTGTTCGGCGGCAGTGATTACGCGATGCGCGTCTGGCTGCGTCCGGACGTGATTGGTCGGCTTGGCATCACGATCCCCGATATCGCGAACGCGATCTCTCAGCAGAATCAGTTGACGCCAGCGGGTCAGATTGGCGGGCCGCCCGCCGCCACCGGCACCGAGTACACCTACACCGTCCGCACTCAGGGACGTCTGCTCAACGAGGATGAGTTCGCGAACATCATCGTGCGGACCAACCCCGATGGCTCCGAGGTCCGCCTCAAGGACATCGCGCGCCTCGAGCTCGGGACGATGCTCTACAACTCCATTGGCCGCCACGACGGCACACCGTCGGCCGTCATCGCCGTGTTCCAGATTCCCGGCACCAACGCGCTCGACGTGGCCAACAAGATCAAGGCCACGATGGAAGACCTGAAGACGCGCTTCCCACGGGATATGGACTACCTGGTGTCGCTCGACACGACGCTTCCTGTCACTGAGGGTATCGTCGAAATCGAGCACACGCTGTTCGAAGCGGTGGGGCTCGTCATCATCGTCGTCTTCATCTTCCTGCAGAACTGGCGTGCCACGCTGATTCCGCTGCTCACCGTGCCGGTCTCGCTCGTCGGCGCATTCATGTTCTTCCCGCTGCTCGGCTTCTCGATCAACGTGCTCTCGCTGCTCGGCCTGGTGCTTGCCATCGGCATCGTGGTCGACGATGCGATCGTCGTCGTCGAGGCGGTCATGCACCACATCGAGCACGGGATGGCGCCGAAGGAAGCGACGATCAAGGCGATGGAGGAGGTGTCCGGCCCGGTCGTAGCCATCGGCCTCATCCTGGCGGCGGTGTTCGTGCCCGTGGGCTTCATGGGCGGCATCACCGGGCGGCTGTATCAGCAGTTCGCGATCACGATTGCGATCTCGGTGCTGCTGTCGGTCATCAACGCGCTCACCTTGAGCCCGGCGCTTGCGGCCATGCTGCTCAAGCCAGCGACGGGCAAGAAATCATTCCTGACACCGTTCTACAACGGCTTCAACCGTGTGTTCGGCTGGTCTACGGATCGCTACGTCAGCTTTGCCGGCATCCTGGCTCGAAAGATGGTCCGGAGCCTCGCCTTCATCGGCATCCTGATCTTCGCGACCGTCTCGCTGGTCCAGCGGATCCCCGGCGGCTTCGTGCCTGAAGAAGATCAAGGATATCTGCTGGTGAACGCCCTGCTTCCGGATGCGGCCTCGCTCGAGCGCACCGATGCGGTGATGAAGAAGGCCGAGGCGATCTTGCAGAAGAACGAAGCCATCGAAGGCTTTAACACGATCACCGGCTACTCGCTGCTCACGGGCGCCTACTCCTCGAACATGGGCTTCTTCTTCGTGCAGCTCAAAGAATGGGGAGAGCGAACGACTGAGGAGTCACATGCCAACGGCGTGGTCGCGGCGCTGAACCGCGCGTTTGCGCAGGAGATTCCGGAAGCGGGCGTGGTGGCGTTCGGGCCCCCGGCCATTCCCGGACTCGGTACGGGCGCAGGATTCACGATGGAACTGCAGGACCGCAGTGGTGGATCGCCGGACTATCTGGCGCAGCAGGCCGCGCGCTTCATGGAGGCGGCCAGAAAGCGTCCGGAGATCGCGCGGATCAACACGCTCTATCGCGCGACGGTGCCGCAGATCTTCGCCGACATCGACCGGAGCAAGGTCCTGAAATCGGGCGTCCCGTTGAACGACGTCAACACGACCTTGGGGGCACTCCTCGGCAGCTCCTACGTGAACGACTTCAACCGTTTCGGCCGTGTCTACAAGGTGTACGTGCAGGCCGAGCCGGAGTTCCGTCAGGATCCGAAACAACTCGGGCTGTTCTTCGTGAAGAACCAGAAAGGCGGCATGGTCCCGCTCGACACGCTTCTGGCCACCGCGCCGAGCAACGGACCGGAGTTCACCAACCGCTTCAATCTGTTCCGTACGGCAGAACTGACCGGAGTGCCTACCGCGAATTTCTCATCCGCGCAGGCGCTCGATGCCCTCGAGCAGACGGCGCGCGAAGTGCTGCCGCCGGATGTGACGTTCGACTGGGCGGATCTGTCGTTTCAGGAACGGCGGGCGCCAGGTGTGGCCACGGTATTCGCGCTGGCGATCTTCCTCGTGTTTCTCATCCTGGCTGCGCAGTACGAGAGCTGGGGCCTGCCGTTCAGCGTTCTTCTCGGGACGCCGTTTGCTGCCTTCGGGGCGTACCTCGGTCTCTACCTGGCACGCGCCATCATGGGCCCCAGTTATGTCAACAACGTGTTCGCCCAGATCGGGTTGATCATGCTCATTGGCCTCGCCGCGAAGAACGCGATCCTGATCGTCGAGTTCGCGAAGATGGAGCTCGAGGGGGGAAAGCCGCTCATGGAGGCGACGCTCAACGCCGCGAAGCTGCGCTTCCGCCCGATCCTGATGACAGCCTTCGCGTTCATCCTCGGTGTCGTGCCGCTGCTGACGGCGACCGGCGCGGGCGCCGAGGGGCGCAAGGTGATGGGGATGACGGTCTTCGCGGGCATGCTCGTCGCGACCATCCTGGGCGTGTGTCTGATCCCGATGCTGTTTGTGTTCGTCGAGAAAGTGACCGGTGGGTCGAAGCACCACGCGCCTGCCCCGTCAGCCGTACCGCCGCCATCGCTGGCGGCTCAGCATGGACAGGGGAGCCACTGAGATGGCGCAGCTCGTTGTCCCTGTGCGGTTGAGCGGGCTGGCGGCCGTTGCGCTCCTGTCGACTGGCTGTCTGGTCGGGCCCAACTACCAGCGGCCGCAGATGCCGAGCCCGCAGCAGTTCCGGTTCGTCGAGGGCGCGCAGGCCGAGTCCCTGGCGGACGCACCCTGGTTCCAGGTGTTCGACGATCCGGCGCTGCAGGAACTGATCAAGACCGCGATTGCCAACAACCTCGATCTCCGCGCCGCGGTCGCGCGTGTCGAAGAGATGCGGGCGCGCGCCGGCATCGCGAAGTCGTACCTGTATCCGCAGATCGACGGTGTCGCCAACTATGGCGCCCGTGGCGCGACGAGTTCGCAGTCGGACGGCGTCGACGACGAGGACACGTTTCATCAGAACACGCAGTACGGGTTCCGGCTCGGGTGGGAGATCGATCTGTTCGGGAAGCTCCGGCGGCAGAACGAAGCGGCCGTAGCCGTGGCGCTCGCCAGCGAGCAGGCGCGTCGCGGTGTCATGGTCACGCTCGTCGGTGACGTCGCGTCGAGTTATTTCCTGCTGCGTGAGCTCGATATTCAGCTCGTCATCGCACGACAGACGCTCGACATCAATGATCAGACCGTCACATATTTCCAGAATCGCCTCGATGGCGGTGTCTCGAACCGGCTGGAGGTCGATCGGATTCGCGCGCTGCGCGCCCGGACTGCGGCGACGATTCCGAATCTCGAACAGCAGATCGCAACGGTGGAAAACGAGGTCTCGTTGCTGCTCGGCCGCCCGCCGAGTGGGATCGCTCGTGGTCCGGCGGCTCCTGACGCGCCGCTGCCGCCGTTGATTCCACCGGGACTGCCGGCCTCCTTGCTGGAACGCCGGCCTGATGTGACCGAGGCAGAGCAGTTTCTCGTCGCAGCGAACGCCGACATCGGCGTCGCCAAGGCGATGTTCTATCCCACGATCAGCCTGACTGGATTTCTTGGCGGGATTAGTGGCGACCTCACCACGTTCCTTGGTGGCAGCGGTGGGATCTGGTCGGTGGGAGCTGGACTTCTGCAGCCGATCTACCAGGGTGGCCGCCTCCGCCGGAACAGCGAAGCCGCACAGGCGCGATACGACCAGGCGCTCGCCATGTATCAGAAGGCCGCCCTCAACGGTTATCGAGAAGTGGCCGATTCGCTGGTGACGATTCAGAAGCTGGCCGAGGAGCGCGTGCAGCACGAGGCAGGCGTGACCGTGCTGGTGGATGCGGCCGATCTGGCGCGAGCCCGCTACGATTCCGGGCTCGCCAGTTACATCGAGATCCTGACGGCGGATCAGGATCTGTTCGAGCAGCAGTTGCGTCTGGCGCAGACGCGCGGAGAGGAGTTCCGGGCGCGCGCCGAGTTATATCGGGCGCTTGGTGGGGGCTGGCAGCAGCAGCCCTGAGGCGAGGACGAGAGACATGCCAAAAGACAACGGTAAAGAGAAGGACAACGGCACGGAGAAGCTCAAAGGCAAGGAGTACGCGAAAGAGCTGCTGAAACTGCAAGGCGAGCTGTGTGTGCTGCAGGAGTGGGTCAAAGCGAAAGGGCTGCGCGTCATCGTCATCTTCGAAGGTCGTGATGCCGCCGGCAAGGGCGGCACGATCAAGGCGATCACCGAGCGTGTCAGCCCCCGCGTCTTCCGTCTAGTGGCGTTGCCGGCTCCCTCGGACCGCGAGAAGAGCCAGATGTACTTCCAGCGCTACATGCAGCACTTTCCCGCGGCGGGGGAGATCGTGATCTTCGATCGCAGCTGGTACAACCGCGCCGGCGTTGAGCACGTGATGGGCTTCTGCACGCAGGATCAGTACAACCGCTTCCTCGAGTTGTGTCCGGAAATAGAGAAGTACATCACGGAGGCTGGTGTAACGCTCCTCAAGTTCTGGCTCGAGGTCGGGAACAAGGAACAGGAGCGCCGGTTCAAGGCACGAATGGACGATCCGCTCCGGCAGTGGAAGTTGAGCAACATGGACCTGCCGTCACGCGAGAAGTGGTACGAGTACTCGATTGCGCGTGATGCGATGCTCAAGGCGACCGACACCAAACACGCGCCGTGGTACCTCGTCCGTTCCGATGACAAGAAGCGCGCGCGTCTCAACGTCATCGCGCATCTCCTGAAGCTGATTCCGCACAAGAAGGTCGACAAGCCGAAGGTCAAGCTGCCGGACCGGTCGAAGAAGCACGCATACGACGACGAGGCAACGATCGCCAAGCGCAATTTCGTTCCCGACGTCTACTGATCGCTTGTGTCCTGACGATGTCAAGACAGATTCTGTTCGTGTGCCTTGTCGGGCTGTGGTGGCAACCGCTTGCCGCCCAGGATCAGGCACTACCGCCTCCGCAGCAGCCGGCTCCGGTCGTTGAAGGAGCCAGCGCGGAGCCCTCCGAACTGGCTGCGACACTCAGCTTTGCCAATCGTCCCATCGTGACACTGCGTGCGCGGGTGCTTGGACGCGATCCCGCCGATCGCGTGGCCAGCGCGACGCGGGTGCTCGACGAGCTCATCGCCGATGGATATGCGGCCCGGTCGAATCACGTCCGTTCACTGGTGGGCGGATCATCAGCGTTGCCTCGCGAGGGATTGTCGCGCTCACGGCGTTTGACGTCGACAACCTGGCTGGAGAGACCGTCGAGGGTGTAACCGCGCAGGCGATCGTGCGTCTGCAGCAGGCGTTGGCCGAAGCAGACGAGGCACGCACGCCGCAGCGTCTGCTCGTCGCCACGGGTCTCGCTTCCCTGGGCTTGGCGGTCGGCTCTCTGCTGCTGTGGGCGCTGGTTCGCGCGCATCGGCGGTTTGCCGGAAGGCTGGTCGAGGTCGCGGAGGAGAAGCTCGCCCAGACCGGTCTCACGGATGTTGTGTCGTTGCGCGCGTCCCGCGTGCTCGAGTTCCAACGAGGGTTGCTGAGGGCGGTCACTGTCGGCGCCGGGATGGTCGTCGTCTACAGCACGTTCACGTTCGTCCTCAGGCGCTTTCCGTACACCCGCCCCTGGGGCGAGTCGATGCGCGGATTCCTGTTCACGACGGTCGAAAACCTCGCGCTCGGGGTGGTGAACGCGATTCCGGGTTTGTTTACGGTGGCGCTGATCGTCTTGATCATGCGCTTCATCCTTCGTCTCCTCGGCATCTGGTTCAACGCCGTTGAAGCAGGACGGACTCGGGTGCAATGGCTGTATCCCGAGACTGCACAAACCACGCGCCGGTTGGTGTCAGTGCTGATGTGGCTGTTCACGATCGTCGTCGCGTATCCGTATCTGCCCGGGAGTCAGACCGATGCGTTCAAGGGCGTGTCGGTATTTCTCGGCCTGATGTTGACGTTTGGCTCGAGTGGGCTCGTGAACCAGATTATGAGCGGATTCATGGTGACCTACTCGCGGGCGGTACGAGTAGGCGACTACGTCCGCATCGGGGACGTCGAGGGCACCGTGCTCCACCTGGGTATTCTGTCTACCAAGCTCAAGACATTTCGTGGAGAAGAGGCGACCATCCCGAACTCCGTGGTCGTGTCACAGACGACGACGGATTATTCACGTTTTGCCGAAGTCAAAGAAACCTTCACTCCGACGTCAGTGACCATCGGGTACGACACACCGTGGCGGCAGATTCACGCGCTGCTGCTCATGGCCGCGGAGCGGACGCCGGGCGTGCGCGTCGAGCCCAAGCCCTACGTGTTGCAGGAGGCGCTGCAGGACTTCTACGTGAAATACACCCTGTTTGTCTGTCTCGACGCTCAGGACCAGCGCTATTTCACGCTGAACATACTGCACGCGCAGATCCAGGATCTGTTCAATGAGTACGGCGTGCAGATCATGTCGCCGAACTACCTCGCCGATCCGGCGGCACCGAAAGTGGTCGCCAAGAAAGATTGGTACACCTCGCCCGCCCGTGTCGATGAAGGCGCCTCGACTGCCGGTTAAGAAGTTGAACGAGCTCTGATTGGGAATTGGAAGTTGGAGATTGGGCGTTGACGATTTTCAGCTCCCGCTAGAACGCGTGACGCGGTTTTGAGGTCTCGGGCTCATCGTGGATCAGTGGCACGCACGCGTGAATCGTGGTCCCGTTCTGCGGCTGCGACAGAATAGCCAGCCGTCCGCGAACGGCCTTCAGCCGCTCTTTCATGCTGGTCAGCCCGAGTCCGTCTCCGCTGGTTGTCTCGACGTCGAAGCCGACACCAGAATCGCGAACCGTCAACTCAATCTGATCGACGCCACCGAGCAGTGAAACGTCGATCTTCGTCGTGCCGCCATGCTTGGTCGCATTCTGCAGTGCCTCTTGCAGTACGCGGTATAGACACGCGGCGATGCGCCTCGAGAGGCCGTCCGGAACCTTGTCGGAGGAAAAGTCGATCTCTACACCCTGGTGACTCGAGATCTCGTGGCACAAGGCTTTCGCCGCGGCCGCAATCCCCAGGTATTCAAGCCGCGCAGGATGCAAGCGATGCGACAGGGCTTGAACGTCCTTCGCAAGATTCCCGACTTCTTTGCCAACGTCGACGATCTCGCGCCTGACGTCTGTCGGGGCTGGCGCGACACGCACCAACGAATGAAGACGGATACTCAACGCCGTCAGCCGTTGAACGATGTCGTCGTGCAGCTCTCGAGCAATGCGGGCACGCTCTTCCTCTTGCGCGTCGAGCAACCGCTGTTGAATGGTGGCCAGCGCCTGTTCCGCCAACCTGCGTTCGGTGACGTCCAAGGCCGAGCCGATATAGCCCGCAAATGAGCCGTCTCCGTGGTATCGCGGCGCGCCGGTACTGACGATCCAGCGGTACTCACCATCATGGCGACGGAGCCGAAAGTCGATCTGGAACGGTTCTCGGCGATTGAAGGCCTTCGTACAGATGTCCCAGCACGGCACCACGTCGTCCGGGTGGATTCCGTCCTTCCAGCCATTCCCGAGCACTGCCTCGAGCGGTTGACCAGTCAAGTCGAGCCACGTCTGGTTGACATACGTGCAGTGCCTGTTCACGCTCGACATCCAGATGATGACGGGAGCCGTATTGAAGACGAGACGGAACCGTTCTTCGCTCTCGCGCATGGCATCTTGAGCGCGCGTGCGCTCGATCAAGTCCGCCGCCTGCCTGGCGAGGACATCGAATAATCTGAAGTCGTCCTCGGTCGGCGTATGCGGCGTGCGCCAATGCGTCGAGAGCATCCCGAGAGGAGTGCCCGCGCGCGATTGCAGCGGGGTGGATTGCACTGCGCGGATGCCGGAACGGCGGTATTCGAGCAAGTCCTGCGTGCCAGCCATGAACTCGCAGGACTCTACGTCGGTGACCAGGACACGCGCCTTGTCGCGGAGCGCCACGCCGCAGGTGCTTCCCGCTTCGGCCGTCACGTGTTGCCAGAACGTCGCCGAGTGAGGATGAAAGTTCCTCCACGCGAGCAGCATCAGTGCTTCCTTGTCTGGAGCGAGCATCTGCACACTGGCCGCATCAGCGGCCATCAACTCCATCGCGGCGTCGAGAATCTGCGCGAACAGCGATTCCTGCGTGAGCTCGGACATCAGGCGAGTGCTGATCGATTGCAGCGTTCTCGCACCAGCAACCTCGTGAGCCAGTCGCCGTTCGCTGTCTCGCAGAGCCACCTGAGCGCGTTTGCTCTCTGTGATGTTTCGCAAGATCTTGGACGCACCGACGATCGAGCCTCCGGCATCGTGTATCGGGGAAATGGTGAGCGACACATCCAGCGATCGGCCGTCGCGTGTGAGACGACGCGTTTCGAAGTGTTCGATGTGCTCACCGGCGCGTACTCGCCTCAGGATGTCCGCCTCTTCGTCCTGTAACTCGGCGGGGATGAGGATCGTGATTGGTTGCCCAACGGCCTCCTCGTCGGAATATCCAAACAGCCGCTCGGCAGCCCGGTTCCACGTTGCGATCACACCATTCAGGTCTTTGGAAATGATGGCATCGTCCGAAGAATCCACGATCGCGGCAAGTCGCGAACGGAGGTCGTCTCTCTCTGTCAGGTCGGCGCTAGTGACGGCTGGTCGAGCAAACGGATCGCTCATGGCAGTTCGACAACGCGACCTGCAGAAAGCGTCGCGTCTGCTGGTCGCTGACCAGGCAGGCCCGAGATTCGAGTGACGCGCAGCATTCGAGAGCCGCGGGCTCTGACAACTCGGACACCCATTCTGGAGGTTGAGGAGGCAATCTTACATGACTGGGCGCTATTTGGTGACAATCCCGGCTAGACCTCGTGCACCGGAAGTTGTGTGCGCCCCGAAGCGTTCAACCGATGGTTTCGCCGTCGGACTGGCCAGACACCGGCTGTCGCTTAATTAATACTCTTCGAACAACCGCTGCAGTTCCGCGTTGCTCCGTGTCGTGAGCAGCGCCAGGCGGAGCAGCACGCGCGCCTTCTGCGGATTCAAGTCCAGCGACGCGACGAACCCCATCTTGTCGTCATCGAGCTCGACATTGCGGCCGACGCGTCCCACGGCGACGCGCGATGCGCGCACGCATACGACACCGTTCTTCGCATGCCTGGCGAGCGCGTTGACCGCCGCCTCCGTCATGTTGCCGTTGCCAACACCGGCGATCACGATGCCCTTCGCGCCTGCGGCCACGGCGGCGTCGATGAGCGCGCCGTCCATGTTCTCGTGAGCCATGATGATGTCGACGCGCGGCAGCGCCTTCACGCCCTGCACCGAGAAGTCCGATTGGGTGGTGTGGCGCCCGACCGGCCCGCGGTAGAACTCGGCCTGGCCATATGCGACGGTGCCGATGAGGCCGGAGAGCGGCGAGAGACATGTCTGGACCGCGGTGGTGCTGGTCTTGGTGAGTGACGATTCCATGTCGCGATCACGATGGCCGCACCTGTCCGGTCATCGTGGCCGGATCCAGCAGTTCGCTGATCTGCTGCTCGGTCAGCACGCCCTTTTCGCGAATGAGCTCGATGATCCCGCGATCGGTCCGGGTCGCTTCCGCGGCGAGCGCCGTGGTGCGGTCGTACCCGATGACGGGATTGAGTGCCGTCACTGTCCCGATGCTGTAGTCGACGTAGTGACGACAGACTTCCGGGTTGGCCGTGATGCCGTCGACGCAGTGGACGCGGAGCGTGCGCGCGGCGTTGATGAACAGCGTCTGCGCTTCGAAGATGCAGGCGGCGATGACAGGCTCGAAGACGTTCAGCTGCAGCTGGCCGCCCTCCGCCGCCATCGAGATCGTCTGGTCGCTGCCGATCACGCGGAAGCAGACCATGTTCACGACTTCCGGGATCACGGGATTGACCTTGCCCGGCATGATCGATGAGCCCGGCTGCTTGGGCGGCAGGTTGATCTCGCGCAGTCCGCAGCGCGGCCCCGACGAGAGCAGACGCAGGTCGTTGCAGACCTTCGAGAGCTTGATCGCGAGGCTCTTCATGCAGGATGAATAGAGGACGAACGCCTGCGTGTCCTGGGTTGCCTCGATCAGGTCCTGCGCCAGATAGATCGGCAGTCCGCTGATGGCGGCAAGATGCTCGGTGCACTTCGCGGCGTATCCCGCAGGGGCGTTGAGACCCGTGCCAATCGCCGTCGCGCCCATGTTGACTTCGCACAGGACGCGTTGCACGGCGTCGAGGGCGCGAACTTCACCGGCCAGCGTTTCCGCAAACGCCGTGAACTCCTGGCCGAGTGTCATCGGCACGGCATCCTGGAGCTGGGTTCGTCCCATCTTGAGAATCGCTGCGAACGCCTTGCCTCTGGCCTTGAATGAGGCAATCAGTGCGTTCACCTCTGCCACGAGGCGGATGTTTCCGAGCGCCATACCGATATGCAATGCCGTCGGATAGGCGTCGTTGGTGGACTGAGACGCGTTGACGTGATCGTGCGGGTCGCAGTAGGAGTACTCGCCCTTCTGGTGACCCATCAGCTCGAGCGCGCGATTGGCGATCACCTCGTTGATGTTCATGTTCGTCGAGGTGCCGGCTCCGCCCTGGAACACATCGAGCTGGAACTGGTCGTGGAGCTTTCCGTCGATCACCTCCTGGCACGCACCCTCGATTCCTCGCAGGATGGCCTCGTCGAACTGCCCGCACTCGAAGTTCGCACGTGCAGCGGCGCACTTCACCATGGCCAGCGCCTTGATCAGATCCGGATACAGCTGGATTTGAACGCCGGAGATGTGAAAGTTCTCGAGGCCGCGCGCGGTCTGAACACCGTAATAGGCGTCGGCGGGCACAGCCTTCTCACCGAGCAAGTCGTGTTCGAGGCGAGTGGGTCTATCGGACATCTGTGGAGCTCCTCAGTCAGAAAGGGCGGTTCATGGGCCAATGACCGCTGGTGGCGATGGCGTTGTCAGACCTGACGAACCTCTTCCGCGTAGTCGAGACCGCGCAGTCCACTCGGCAGCGCGAACTTGACGATCGGATTTTCCGTGGCGCGCTCGATCAATTCCGCGAGCGCCGAAAAACGGTGCGATCGCAGTTGGCGGCGGAGGTCGGTTTCGCTGACCCAGTTCTCGATGTACTCAATCATCACGAGGGCGCCCATCTGGGTCGATAGTGAACAGCCGGCGCAGCCCGGGGCCGCACGCGTCTGCAGCATCAACGCCTGCAGGGTGGCGGTGATCGATTGCGCTTCCCCAGCGGGTACGCGCCACTGCACTGTCATCCGGACCGGATCGGATCCCATCCTCGCTTCCCTGGCATCTCGGCGAACTTTCAGGAGTCCGGGTGTGCTGGACTGCAGAGCCCATGCCATGAACTGAAAGATCAGCCGTGACAGGTCGCACCGCCGCTGTTGGCGCCGATCCGGGGCACGTGTGGCTCCGCCACTTTGGAGGATCTCCATTATCTCGGAGAACGACGCCCCGGCCGCACGCAACGCACCCGCGCGTCGGCGCGGCCCGCAACTCGCTGCGACTCCCTGCCTGCTGGTTTTCTGCGCCAAGTCTCGCTCTGAACACGACGTGGCACGACCCGTGCTGAAGCGGTCGGTGTATGACCACGTCCACGACCCTGTTGAAAAAGGGAGGCGTGTGGCCTGCGCTGGCAATGCGGGCCGCGATCGCCATCGTGGCCGTGAGTCTGGTTTCGACCCATCTGGCTGCACAGCAAAAGCCTGATCCGCAGACTGCGGTCAACAACGCATTCAACCAATTCAGGACGCTCAAGGAAGGCAAGAACGCCGACTACATTCCCGCCCTCGCCAAGGTCGACCCGAATCTGTTCGGCATTGCGCTCGTCACCGTGGACGGCACGGTCTTCACGGCGGGTGACGTCAAGACCGAAGTATCGATTCAGTCGATCTCGAAGGTCTTCACAATGGCGCAGGTCATTCAGGAGCAGGGTCTCGATGCGATCGAAAAGCGCATCGGTGTGGACGCGACGGGTGCGCGCTTCAACTCGATCATCGCGGTCGAAGGCGTTCGCACAGTCGTTGGCACCGGCGCGCCGGAGATGAATCCGCTTGTGAATCCCGGCGCGATTTCGGCAACGAGCATGGTCACTGGCGCCACCGCGGATGCGGTGTGGGCCGAGATCATCGGCTTCCACAACGACGCAGCCGGCCGCACGCTGAGCGTGCTGCAGGACGTTTACAAGTCGGAGTCCGACACCAACCAGCGGAATCAGGCGATCGGTGCGCTGATGCTGGCCTACGGCTATATCAAGAGCAACTGGCAGCAGGCCGTCGATCTCTACACGCGTCAGTGCTCGATCGGTGTCAACGCGAAAGACCTGGCGACGATGGCGGCGATGCTGGCGGCGGGCGGAAAGAACCCGGTGACCGGCAAGCAGGTGATGAGCGCCGACAATGTGCCCGGCGTTCTCGCGGTGATGGCAACCGCCGGTCTATACGACGACTCCGGCAAATGGCCCTACCACACGGGACTGCCCGCCAAGAGCGGCGTAGGCGGCGGCCTCATCGCGGTGTCACCCGGCAAGTTCGGCATCGCCGTCGTGTCGCCGCCGCTCGATGACGCGGGAAACAGCGTCCGCGCGCAGCGGGCAATCGCCGCTATCTCAAACGCCCTTGGGGGCAATCCATTGGCCCCGACGGCACGTTAGTGGAGGATTCAATGTTGAAGAGAGGCATAGTTATAGCTGGGATGTTCCTCATGACCGGAGTCGTTCCGGCGTTCGCGCAGGGGAAGGTGGAAGTCAGCGGGTTCCTCGGCTGGGCCCTCGCCGACGGCGTGGACGGCAACGCGGTGCTTGCCGGTAACGGCCAGGTCTACGACACCATCGAACCGAAGGATTCGATGATCTACGGATTCACCGTCGGCGTCCTCGTCGGCGAAGGTGCCGAACTCGGGTTCCGTTGGGCTCAGGCGCCGACGACGCTTCAAGTCACAGGAACGGCAACGACGGAGCTCGGCGACATGAGCATCAACTCTTACCACGGCTACTTCGCCTACAACTTTGGCGAGGCCAGCGCGAAGATGCGGCCGTTCGTGTTGATTGGCCTCGGCGCGACGAATTTCGGAAGCGTGACCGTCAACACCGGCCTGAGAGACTTTACGACCGGCGGCGAGACGCAGTTTTCAACGACCTGGGGGGCCGGCGTGAAGTACTTCCCGGCGCCAAAAGTCGGTGTGCGAGTCGCATTCGAATGGACGCCGACGTACATCAAGACCGACACGGCCGGTTGGTGGTGCGACCCGTACTGGGGCTGCTATCTCGTTGGCAACGCGCAGTACTCCAACTCGGTGCAGTTCAACGGCGGTGTGACCGTCCGCTTCTGATCGGATCGTCGGAGAAGAGGTGAGTTGGGGGGCCGGTGGGTGGAGGGGCACGCTTCCGGCCGCCCTCATTCTTGTCGTGGTACTCGCCGCACCGGCGAGCGCGCAAAAGACCGACGTCGTTACCCTCGCCAATGGGGATCGCATCACGGGAGAGGTGTCGACGCTAAGCCGCGGCCGGCTCGAGTACAAGACCGACGACCAGGGCACCGTCTACATAGAGTGGGACAAGATCGCGACGATTACGTCGACGGCGCTGTTCGAAGTCGGCACGAGTGACGGCCGTCGTTTCGTAGGCAGTCTCCGGCCGGCAGGCGACCGCCTGCTTGCTGTCGTTGAAGCCACCGGACCAGTGTCGCTGCCGATGCTGGAAGTGACGGTGATTACGCCGATCGGCCGGAGTTTCTGGAAAAAACTGGACGGCTCGCTCGACGTCGGTTTCAGCTATACAAAATCGAGTGAAATCGCGCAGTTGAACGTCAACTCGAACACGCTATACCGCAGTCCGAGGTTCGAGGCGCGATTGTCGGGGTCGGCCACGGCCACGCAGACGAGCGATGAGGAAGGGCGTGACGACCGCGGTGCGCTGACCATGTCGTATCTGCGCTATCGCGGAACCCGATGGTTCGTCGGCGGCGGGGCCGGATTCGAATCCAACGAAAGCCTCGGCATCACGCTTCGATCTCAGGTCAGCCTCGCTGTAGGACAGCGACTCGTCAACACCAACAAAGCCCAACTCGCAATTGGCGGGGGGTTGTCGGTCAACGACGAGCACGGCGTCGATACCGAGCCGACGCAGAACATCGAAGCAATAGTCACGTTCCGGACGTCGTATTACGCGTACGACTTTCCCAAGACTAATATTGACGTCGGGTTCCAGTACTTTCCCAGCCTGAGCGACTTCGGCCGCCAGCG
>Ga0207643_10001295_pt1 | contig 14571 bp, 13 predicted proteins | sample KBSMisM62_FD_184313 | JGI IMG/M metagenome (GOLD analysis project Ga0207643, IMG submission 184313) | Miscanthus rhizosphere microbial communities from Kellogg Biological Station, Michigan, USA - KBS Miscanthus M6-2 (SPAdes) (version 2) | ecosystem: Host-associated > Plants > Roots >...
GCTTGGCCGGACAACGCCGAGACGCATTCCAAAACGGCAGACGCTGGCTTCGACGATGTGCTCATCAAGCCGACCTCGATCTATCAGATTATCAAGGCCGTTCAGCACAGCGGAAAACAACCTGCCTTGTAACGGCGGTTCGCCCCCAAAACCCTGCGGTGCAGTGCAAGACGCGAGCGTGACCGGGGCGACGTGTGCCGCTCGGCATGAGCACTGACGTCCGCTTTCCACGCATCGTAGGCAGCAACTCGTCCAAAGCAGCTAGTCAAGACTTCGCTCTCTTGAGATACGCTCGGACCCATTCCGGCTTCGTGCCGACCGCGGCAATCGCGGTGAGAAGTTGTGTCGTCGAGCACCGGAAAATTGCCGTCCAATACCTCACCTCGCGGTCCTCGTTGATATTGACCAGAGCGCGATCTATGAGACGGAAGTCACCAAGATCAACCACGTTCGTCATCCACCATTCCGAGCGATTACCCCTTGATATTGCGCGGGTCCGCTCCATGACTATCCTTCCCCGCAATGCGACCGTCTGGGCCCTTGATTACCAGCTCGGTCTGCTTGTTTTGAGCCAGCTCGCGCCCACGGCTGACTGCCTCACTCTTCCGGTCGTGCAAAGAGTCGGCTCGTTGACTAGTCTCTGTTTGAACCGCCCACCGCCCGTTGGGGCGCGGCTCGACTACTACTTGCGGCCTTCTCAGCATGCTCACCTCCGCCATCATGAATATGAAGGCGAAGTAGACCCCCGCTCTCTTGTGAGGACTAGCAGGGCTTACCTGATTTGGATGTAGGTCAATTCCGCAGGCTTCGAAGGGACCGATACTCTCCCGCCAAGCCGGTGCGCTACGCCGAAGGCCTCGTCAAAGCTTCCGTCGCCGGAAATGCAGCCTCAGCTCGCCACGCCAGCCGCGATCGACCGGCTGAAATCGTTCCTGGTGAGCGCTTTCCTTCGCCGGTACGTAACGTACAGTGCAAGACGCGGGCGATATGCGCAGATCAATGGCGCGGCGCGGTTGCTTGCAACGTTACGCGGATACCCGATCTAAATTCGATTAGGACTCACCCCGTGCCGCGAACCAATACGATTGCCCGCTCGATATGGCTGCAATCGGCCAACAGCAGTTGTGGCGAACTGTGCCCCATAGCGGTCGTTGATTGATGATTGTCGGCCAACACCGGATGGTCGCCGGAGCGCCTCCCAGAACCGACGGTCGTTCGCCCTCATGGCGAAGGCCCCTGGGGTGCGTAGCTGCTGCCGCATCGCTGGGTCTTACCGAAGCGTAGACTTGTCCTGTCCATCCGAGGTCGCAGCTTGGGATGCGGAACCCAATGTCGTTCCGGGGAGACTCCGATGAGGAAATACGAGATCCAACGAAAGGTCGTCCTTTACACCATCGTGTGGGCGGATAGCCAAGAAGAGGCCGTGGCAAGATCCGAGGCGGTTCCGCTGAGCGCGTGGAACAGCTCACCGGAGCCCGACGGGCAGATGGTTCTCCTGCTCAATGACCTGGAACTGGGAACAGTCCCTCTCACACCGCACTGGTAGACAAGATCGGGGGCTTCGGCCCCATTGCGCGTGCGGGGCTGCTGGCCTCTGCCGCCGTGATCGGTTTCGCGCCGATTATCTTCGCGCACGCCTTTTGATCGGCGAGATCGACCCAGTCCCCACCCATCGTTTGTCCCCGTGGGCACGGCAACGCTCGCCTTTCAGAGTTGCTCGCAGGCTTTGAGTTACGCCTTCACTGGCGGCAGCAGCAGTGGCACGTCGGGTTCAATTAACCTGAGCCGCGTTGGTCCGATACCGGCAGGGTGTGTGTTCTAGGAAAGGGAGAACCAGGACGAGTGCGCCACGGCTAATGCAACGTCTCCCCTGTCTCGGCGCTGAAAAGATCGATGTTGAGCCTACGCGTGGGCTCAATGCTGCGACGGGAAAGGAGCGCATAGGCAAGGATGTGCAACGCGAACTCACGCGTGAAGGTATCGCTAACGCTATCCGGCCAATCGCTGGACTGGACGCCAAGCAGTTCGAAGTCTCTGGTCGCCGAATGCAATTGACGGCCGACGCGCAGCGGGAGTGCCGCAATCTGGACCAGGCACTCCCTGGGGCCGAACAAAATGAGAAGCAGGCCGCCGCCGCAGATCTTCCTTCAGCTCACCGACGCCCGTGTCGGCGTTCTTTTACGATGCGTGTACAGCGGCGGACCAGCAGGGTATTTCTTTCACCCCTGCTCACCCCGGTCCGCAGGATTCGAAGCACTCTCGGGGCGTTGAAGGTGATTGATCCCGAAAGCGCAAATGACCGCGTCGAATGCGCCCGGATCGAGGTCGAACGCTTCAGCGTCACCTTGCTTGAAGACCGCCTTTGGATAGCGCCTTCGCGCTGCCTCCACCATCGCGGGAGCAAAGTCGATCCCAATAGCGCTGGCGCCCCGCGAGAGTGCCGCGCCAGCACCCTAACCGAGGCCGCAGCACAGTGCGAGCACTTGTGATCCAGCGCGTACATCCGTTGCGTCCAGCAAAGGCACTATCGCGAATCGCGTCACCGAACCCAAGAGATCGTCGTACGCGGCGGCGCCCTTCTGCCATCCGGCGTACTCCAAGCCCTTGAAGGAATCCGGATTGCTGAACGTCTCCTGTTGCCGTTCAACGACCGTCGAGTCTGACCATGAGAATTTGACCGTCCGATGGTCGCAGCTCGACCCAAAGCGGCAACGGGGCCAGATGAGGGCAGCCATTCGCGATCTGCCCGACCCGCCTCAGCCACATTCACCCGACATGGGGAGAACCAGCTTCGTGCGGTGAAGGCCGCGACCCAAGCAGACGCCCGTTACTCGACCCGCTAGGTATCCTCCCGTTGTCCTGTTCCTGTGGTGCTCGCACAATGCTGTATTGAGCCATTTCGAGTGAGTTGATATGGGATCTCGACCAAACGTCGTGGTCATCGGAGGCGGCATCGGCGGCTTATTCGCAGCCAATGCGCTGATCGGACAGGGACTGCACGTTTCAGTTTATGAGCAGGCATTCGCACTGGGCGAGGTCGGCGCTGGTGTTTTTGTGACACCGAATGCCGTGCGTCACTTGGATCGTGTGGGCCTCGGGCCCGCCGTCGAGAAATGGGGCGCACGAGTCGGTCCGGGCTCGTACTACTTTCACCACGATGGCACGCCGATCGCCCCGGTGCAGGTGTCGGACGCCTTCGGCTGGAACGCGACCTTTGGCATGCACCGCGCCGACTTCGTCGATTTCCTCGCTGCCAACCTCCCCGCCGGGATCGTCCATACCGGCCACCGTGCTATCGGCTTCGAGCAGACCGGCGACGTCGCCCGCGTCAAATTCGCCAACGGTGCCACCGCCGAGGCCGAAGTTGTCGTTGCCGCCGACGGAATACACTCCGAGTTGCGCTCCTACGTCTTTCCACCCTCGAAGCCCGTCTTTCACGGCACCATTTCTTATCGAGGTCTGGTCTCGCGCGAGCGCCTGCCGAACTGGCCGATGGACCGCTGGCAAATGTGGGTCGGTCCGTCCAAGCATTTCCTAGTCTTCCCGGTTCGTCACGGAACGATGGTCACCTACGTCGGATTCGTGCCGACCGATGGGGAAATGGAGGAATCGTGGTCCGCACCCGGAGATCCCGCGGTGCTGCGCCGCGAGTTCGAAGGTTGGGACCCGCGCATCGGGAATGTACTGCAACAAGTCGACAAGACATTTCGGTGGGCGCTCTACGATCGTGAGCCGTTACCGACCTGGACCAGAGGCCGGTTGACGCTGCTCGGCGACGCGGCACATCCGATGCTGCCGCATCTGGGCCAGGGGGCCAACCAGTCGATCGAGGACGGCATGGCGCTCGCGACGATCCTGGCCTATGTGGACACATCGGCAGTCCCGGCGTCGCTGCTTGCCTACGAGCGATTGCGTCGCGCGCGCGTGGCAGAGGTTCAGCTTGGAGCCCGGCAGAATGGACTGCGTCTCGATTCTGCCTACGCCGATCTCAATATCCGCGATGCAGAGCTCGCCGCGCACGCCGAATTCCGCAAGCACCTCTATGCCTACGACGTGGTGCCGGGTGCGCGCGCCGCCGCCGCAGCCTTGCCGCGATAGATCCCTTTCGGCGCCTGCATGACCGGCTCTATTTAACCAAACCGGTCTTCCTTGCCATTTCGCCCACCCGCTTGAACTCCGCGCGGATCTCGGCCGTGGTCTGGTCGGGGGTGGTGTAGCTCTGCAAGATGCCGAGCGACGCCAGTCGCGCCGTGACAGCGGGTGCCTTGACCACCTGTTCGATCGCGCCGACCAAGGCCTTCCTCGCGTCTTCGGGGATTCCTGCAGGCGCGAGAAAACTGAACCAGATGCCGAACACTTCCTCCTGATAGCCGAGGTCGAAGTTTCTGCAGCCCAGCCGAGAGCGACGATGACGACTCCGCCGACAGCCCGTGGAATAAAGCCGCGCGATTCGTCGTAAACCTCCTTCGCTATTGGGAAGTAAGCGGCTGCTGGTCATTTCGCAGGCGGGTCGGCCGCGTAAGAGCTTTACCAATCCCCTAAAGCCACACCAGTTACGCGCCATACGCCCAAGCAGATTACGCCTTACAAATAACCGCATGTTTTTCCGCCGATTGAACAATCGCTCGATTGTCCGTGTGTAAACACTTTCGACATTAAGCGTTTGAATCCCGGCCCACGACCAGGGTCCAACGTCGCAGCCGTCAACTGCGGTTCCGGTGATCGAAGGGTCGTGACAGTCTGGCAGCGCAACAGCCAATTGAAAGCGCTTGACGCCATCCGCTCGAAGCGCATGCTGCGCGCATGCTCGCCAACGACTCGAGAGCAAAGCGAGTTCTTCGTAGTCATCCGCCCCCACGAGGCAGTGGCCGAGCTCATGGCCGAGTGTCCCAAGTGCAGCGCGATCACTAGGAGAAGCGGTCGTTTCCTGATTTTGCTGAGCGGCCAGAAGCAACGCGTAAACGACTTCGGGTCGTCAGCTTTCCGTCGCGTCGCTCGCTGTCGCAGTGACCGAAGCGCGCGCATGTAGCGTTCGTCAGTCGGCCGACGGCGCAAGCTCACGATGCTTCCAGGCGGCGACGATCGCGCGGTGCGACGGCACATTGCCGAGGAACGTCGCTCGTTCGGCCGCGTCGAGCGGCTCGGCGCGCTCGCTGAGGAGCCGGTGGGAACGTTCCAGGAACTCGCCCCCGCGCGGCGAGCCGGCCGCGGCGAGCACGTCGTGGCAGGTGAGATAGATCCAGAGCGGATCCTCGGTGCCGTCGGCCGAGCCGCCACCGTCGAAGTGTGCAACGACCTCGGCGATCGTCGCCATCGCGCCTGCGACGTCGCCGCGCGCGAGGGCGACGCGAGCGAGACCCGCGATCGGCTCGGACGGCATGTTCGCGCGGCCGATCTCGCGAAAGAGCGCCAGCGCCGCCTGGTAGCACGCCGAGGCGTCGTCCCATTCGCCGCGCGCCGCGTGTGCGTGGCCGTGAATGCAGCGCAGGACCGCCTCCAGGTCGCGGTCCTGCAACTCCTGGGCGAGCCGCATCGCCTGGGTCGCCCAAGAGATTGCCCCGGCCGCGTCGCCGCGCCGGAACGCGCTCAGCGCCATGTTGCACAGCAGGTAGGAATCGGCGAGGCGCTGCCCGATCTCGGCACACAGGCGCCGGCCCGCTTGGAACTGCTCGAGCGCGGCCTCGTAGTTGCCGAGTAGCTGCTCGGTCTCGCCGAGGTTGTTGATCATGCCGCTCTCGAGCACGCGGTGGCCGATCGCGCGAGCTACGCCGAGCGCCTGGCGGTAGTAGTCGCGCCCGATGCCGAAGCGGCCGTGGTGCGTTGCCAGGATGCCGAGCTGGCCGAGCGCCGTGGCCTCGATCTTGCGGTCGCCAACCTTGCGCGCGAGTACGAGCGATTCTTCGATCTGTGCCTGCGCGGCAGCGTAGTCGCCTTGAAACTGCAGCGCACGCGCCCAGTTGATGCGTGCCGACAGTGCCGCGGCGCGGTCGCCTGCGTCTTCGGCCCAGGCGACCGCGCGCGCCGCCGCCACCGCCACGCCGGGATAGTCGCCGACGAGGAGCGCGAACGCTGCGCGCATGCCGGCGGCGCGGGCGCGAAAGCCGTCGTCGTCGAGTTCCTCGGCGACCTGTTCGAGCGCGGCAACGTCCTCAGCCTGCTCGCTGCGGCGGCCGGTGTTGCTATAGATGCCGCGGCGCGTCTCCAGGAGCGAGAAGCGGGTCGCGGCGTCGTCCGGCGGCGTCAGAGCGAGGGCGCGTCCCAAGTAGTCGAGGGCGGCGAGATTGACGAAGCTACGCGCCGCGTCTTCGCCGGCCTTGCGCAGATAGATGACGACGTTCGTGGCGTCGCCGGCCTTTTCGTAGTGGTCGGCGATCATGCCGAAGTACTCGCTTGCGCGATCACCGCTGCGCTCGACCAGCCAGTCGGCAGCCAGGCGATGCTGCTCGCGCCGCGGCCCCTTGAGAACGCTCTGGTACGTGACCTGATGCAGCATATGGTGCTTGAAGACGAACTCGCGCGTCCCCTCGAAGGCGCTGGTCTCGCGCCCATGGATAAGCTCGCGCAGCATCAAGCTCTCGAGCACTTCGCCTGCGGTCGGGGCGATCCGGCGCAGGGCCTCGTCCCAGAACACGCTGCCGATGACGCTGGCCTGTTGCAGGGCAGCCTTTTCCGGCGCCGGCAGGCTGTCGATGCGCGCCTGCAGGACGCCGGTCAGGGTCGTCGGCACGTTGACCTGGAGCAGCTTGTCGCCGACGACGCGCCAAGGTTCTTCCGTCGTGATGATGACGCCGTCGTCGATCAGCATGCCGACCAGTTCCTCGACGAAGTATGGATTGCCTTCGGCGCTGCTCGCGAGCAAATCGCGCAGGGCCGCCGGAACAGTCTCGAGTTTACGAAGCAGCGTTTCGACTAGCTCGCGCGTCCCGCGCTTGGTGAGCGGCGCGAGGTCGATGCGCTGGTGGTTGCTCTGGCCGCTGTCCCAGAGCGGCCGGTTCTCGTAGCGCATTGGGCGCGTCAAGCCGAGGACGAGAATCGGCAGGTCGCGGCAGGCCTGCGTGAGGTGATGCACGAACTCAAGCGAGCCATCGTCGGCCCAGTGCAAGTCATCGATCAGGAGCACGATTGGCGCGCCGTCTTGCCGGTTCAGGAGTCGGAAGTACTCGGCGAGGGCGTGGAAGGCACGGTCGCGGATCTGCTTGCCCTCGCTAGCGATCGCGGCGATATGCGGATCGGAGGCGTAGTCGAAGCCGATCATCTGGCCGATCAGCGCCGTGTACTCGGGCGCGCGCTCACCAAGCACCTGGCCGAAGCCCTGCGCAAGCTTGGCCTGCGCCGCTGCCTGTGAGTCGCTCTCGAGAATCTCGAAGCGCCACGCAAGCAGGTCGCGCAGCAAGCCGAACGTCACGTTGTTGCCGTACTGATGCGGCCGTCCCTGAAAGAAGCGCACCGGCTCGCTCAGGAGCTCGAGCCAGTGGGTGAACTCGAAGCCGAGGCGACTCTTACCGATGCCCGGCTCGCCAACGACCGTCACCAACGCCAGGCTGCTTTCGTCGCGCATGCGCTGGAAGATCTCGGCGATGCGCGCGAGCTCGGCGTCGCGGCCGACCATCGGCGAATCGATCCCATCGACGCCGCGGTTGGCAACGCGGAACGCGCGCGGCTTGGCGCGCAGAACGAGATAGCTGCGCACCGGACCCGTGATGCCCTTGATCTCGATCGGCGCCTGCGCCTCGACGTCGAACACGCCGCGCACATGTCGGTAGGTGTCGTGGCTGATCCTGAGCCCGCCCGGAGGGGCAGTCTGCTCCATGCGCGCCGCGATGTTCACCGGCGTGCCACGAATACTGCTTTCGGCATCGACGCCGCCGCCCAGCAAGACCCGCCCAGTGTTGATGCCGACGCGCAAATTGAAGTCCCGCAACCCGTAGGCGGCCCGGATCTCGGCCGCCAGGCGCGGCGCCTCCTCAAGAATCGCTAGTCCGGCGCGCACCGCCCGCTCGGCGTCGCCCTCAAGCGCCTGCTCGGCGCCAAATGCGGCGAGCAGGCTGTCGCCCGCATACTTCAGGACCCGGCCGCGGTAGACGCGCACCAGCGCGGACAGGCGCTCGAGCGCGGCGTCCATCACCGCGTGCACGTCTTCGGGATCGAGGTGCTCGCTAAGCTGGGTCGAACCGACCACGTCCATGAAGAGGATCGAGACGGTCTTGAGCTGCTGCTCGCCCTGCGCTCGCGCGCGCAAGGCGGTAAGCCTTTCCTGCAGGGGCGCGATCGCCATGGCGACCACCGCATCGCCCAGCACCGCACGTTGCGCTCCTAGTGCAGCGATGATTTCTTCGAGCTGTTGCCGTTCCGCGGACATTGGGCACGAGGATAACAATTCTGGCCCCTGCCGAGCACCCGCTTGATCGACGCGTATCCAGCCCAGAGCGAGCGACCGCTTTGAGCGAGCAGCGTGTAGACGGCCGGTCAGCGACACTCGAGCCTGAACGCGAGCACTTGATCGTCGACGGTCGCAGTTCGACCCACTCCAGCCGTTGCGCCTGACAAAAACCAGACATTCCACCGCATCAACTTTGGGACGTTCGGCTACTGAATCACCTCCTCCGCGCGCAGCAGCACCGACTGCGGGATCGTGAGGCCGAGCGCCTTCGCGGTCTTGGCCGCGAGCCGCCTGATCGTTGACGGTCGCAGATCGACCCAAAGCCGTCATTCACGGTGTAAATTTGCTTCCAGGATTTCCGATGCCGACATCTGCGGCTTTTCTCGGAATCGTTATTTGCAGCTAAGGATGGATGCCCAAAGCACTTTCTATGAAAACGTCGGACAACGAGCAAAGTGTTCTCAGGCATGCCGTGCGGACCATTACTAGTTAGGCGGTGCCGGTCTTCGCCGTGAAGCTCTTCCTCGCGATCCGAGCATTGTTCTTCGTGGCACTTCTGCCAGGCGTCGTCGCTGGCTACGTGCCGTATCGAATGCTCCTCGCGTCCGACAAGCTGCGTGTTCCTGCGGTCGGTGCTGCCTCTGTCGCGGCTGCCGCCTTGATCCTGCTCGGCGCTCTCGTCTTGCTCCGCTGCGTCTGGGACTTCTTCGCGAGAGGCAAGGGCACCCTCGCACCAATCGATCCTCCTCGCAACCTTGTCGTCAGCGGTCTTTATCGTTACACCCGAAATCCCATGTACAACGGCGTCCTCGCAGTCCTCGTGGGCGAGGCGTGGCTCTTCAACAGCACTTCGGTACTTACGTACGCGGCCTTCGTTCTCGTCGCCTTCCACCTGTTCGTGGTTCTGTACGAGGAGCCGGTTCTCCAGGCTCAGTTCCACGAGTCTTACCTCGCTTATCGCCGTTCAGTGCCGCGCTGGGGCTTTACCACTCACCCATACGAAGAGAGGACTGGGAGCACCGCCTAACATGGCGTTGCAGCCGACTTTCACTCGCACGCGCATGGCCGAGTACGGCCAGCGCGGCTCGCGCCAGCGGCTGAACGTCGGGCGTTAGAGCTACGCGAATGTCGGCTCCTGGCCGGTCAGTGACTCTCGAGTCTGAACGCGAGCGGGTTGATGGTCGACAGTCGCAGTTCGAACCGTTGCGGACGGTCGGGCTTCTAGAAAGCAGACAGTCAGTTGCGGCGACGAACGCGAAACCGGCGAACAATCCGGAACAGCTCTGTTACTGGATCACCTCGTCCGCGCGCAGCAGCAGCGATTGCGAAGACTTCCAGCCGAACTGGCTGCCTGGTTCACTAAACATCCCTGCGCTAATTCGTCCCGCCGAGTCGCCGCAGTAAAAGCAGACGGCCGATTCGCGTGACCACGGTGATTTCGTCCGAAGATGGCGGGCAAACCGACCCGGGCGCGCTCAACAAGCGACGCTGTTTGGCGGCGACTTTCTCCTTGATGGTCGCCCGCCTCCACTGTTCGACCAACAGCCGATGAACGTCATTGGGTGTCGTACGGTTACCGCCGCCTCCACCTGCCACTGTGCCCCCACGAGTACCGCCTCGCATTCGCTTGATCACGGCTTGCCCCCTCACAGCAATGAGTACTGTCAGGGTGGCAGAAGTCGGGCGAGACTGGAGATGTTGCCGACGTTCGGTCGCACGAGGCGACCAACATTACGTAGCAGACAACGACGTGAAACTTCACAACAGTCGACTGCTGTCGACCCTTTAGTTGGCGTTGGTCACAAGGAGAAGCCGACGTTTGCCAACTTCGCCTCGGGCCGCCGCGCGATACCTTCGGCATGCGCAACGTGAGCGAGGGAGCTAGTCTCGCGTTCGGTGGGCCGCGTTTTATTGCATTGCCAGAAACGCCTTGGCCTGAGCCAATTCGGGCCGCTGGGTATCGCGGTCGGCGGACAAGGTCTGCAACTTCGCATAGTAGTCGCGAGCAGCTTTGCGGTTGCCTGCGGCTTCGGCGGCGCGGGCAGCACCGTAAGTGGCACGGAAGCGATTGGGGTCATGCTTCAGCGAACGCTCAAACTCGATGAGCGCCTCTGCTGGCTGGTTGGTGGCCAGCAACATCTGGCCCAACAGTTCCCGCGACGGTACGACGTTACCGGGTGTCCTTTAGCACCTGCAGGCGCTCCCACATCCTTGCGCGCCGCTGCAACATCACCCGTACGTGCTGCCCCCGAGGCCGCGGGCGTAGACGAGGATCGCTTCGGCTTGTGGAAATTTGTCCCAGGCCAGATCACTAGGAATGAGTTTCAGCGCAGCCGCCCCTTTCCAGTCACCCCGCTCCAGGGCGAATCGGGCCGGTATGGCGGCAAAGGCGTAGGCAGAGGGGAGATTTTCTACGTTTACCTTACGGATCGCTCCAACGTCGTCTACCACCTGCTTTGCTGCCTTGTCCTGTGCCTGCTGCTCCATCAGCGCTTCGACGTCGGGCACCTTGATCTCCGCGAAGCCATCCGCCCTTAGAACACGGTGAACCCAGCAACGACCTTGGGCACGTCGTGGGCGTAATAGTGGTCTCACGGTTGTTCGAGCAATAGATCGCGTCGAATTGCGCCGGCGGAAGCGTATCAAGCCGGCGCGCGTCACAGACGATGTCGGCCCCGCTCCCCGGATCGATGTCGAGCAATACGTGTTCCCAACCGGCGTAATGCGCGGGAATCGCGATGTCGCGCGAAGAACGGAGGTCCTGGCCACCGGGTTAACGACGGTGCTGGACGCGGCAATGGAACGCGGCGCAATCGCGTTGGTGAAGCCATACACGCTAGACCAACTCGGGGCAGTGATCCGGAATCAACTCGGCGCAAATTCGCGGGCTGCCTAAAGCGCTCTTTCCGCCCGGCGCTTATCCTTGGATCAATCGTCCGTTAGGCGACCGATGGTCTCGACAATGGCGTCAAACGAGGCAGGTTTGAGCATGATCGCGTCGAATTGAGCCGCGAGCAACCGCTCGGAGATAGAGCCCTCAAGGTATCCCGTGAAGGCGATGACCTTTACCTTGCTGCCGTGCGTTTGGCGCATCCGCCTAGACACTTCAAAGCCATCCATCGCGGACATTCCAATGTCGAGAAGCACAACCTTGGGCCGATCCTGGGAAGCTTGCCGCAAGGCGTCTTTGCCATCATAGGAGACCCGGACATCGTGCCCCAACTGCGCGAGCAACGTAGCCACAGCGTCCGCGGCTTCCGCGCTGTCATCGACGATTAGTATTTTTGCCAAGGGACGACGAACTCGCGCCGATCGAGGTGGTTCCCCGAGTGTCCCTGCGCAGACTTGCCACCGCTATAGGGGCAACCGACCAAACGCTCGTAGGAGCGGGCCGCGGTACGGGGCGCACCCCAGATTGAGGCCACTAAATCGGCGGATTTACGGGGACCGAAATCGGTCTCGTTCGGCCCCGTGTTAATAAGAAAGTACGAGATACGCCAGGAGCGCCACCGGAGTCCAGAACGCCAGTACCGTGAGGAAGGTCGATCCGACGATCGCGGGAATCGAGTCCAGCGAATCGCCGGTCGAACGATTCAAAAAGCGGGGTTCGATGCTGGCTTTTAAGACGAGGCTGCGCACGGCTTTTGTCATTATTCCTCTCCCTTGGATGGAGATGTAACTGTAGCTAACAGCTTGTCGCGCAGAATAGGATCGACCCCCTTATAGCTGTAGGAGCGAGGCGGACGAAAGAGGCTAAGACTTTCCGCTTAAGATCGGCGGCGTACCCTAGACGCCAGCTTTAGCGCCTCGTATGCTGACGTTTCGTGAAGGGGGCGGGGAGGTGCGAGGTGCCCAAACTCAGTGAAAATATTTGCGCTCAGATTGAGCGCGCCGCGCAGCTATTGCGGGCGGTTGCCGCCAAGGGTAGGACTTCAAGGCAAGTCGGGCGGGGTGGAGTACCAAATCGCCCTGATCTGCAGGAATTCGTTGATACCGCAGCTTCGCTAGAAGCGCTAGTCAAGCGCTCGAGGCGGCAGTAGCAGCTACGCTGCGAAGTAATCGTGCGGCCCCTTGCATTTGTGCATATGGCCTTCGCCGCCCGTAGTATGTGACGTATCTGGGAAGAAATAGCGATGTCAGGAACGCTTCCCCCTCGTCGATGCGAGGCGGCTTAGCAAGGTGCGGCTGCATCTCCGGCGGCAGTTCCTGCATCTGCGTCAGCTCGGCGTGCGGCACGACCTTCCATGGCGTGAAATAGCGTGCGCGCGGATCGACGTCCCGGATCTCCCGGGGCCCGGTGATCTCCCACTCGCCGTACCGTGCAGCGATCTCGTGTCGTTCAGCGACGTAGGTGCCTTAACCCACTTGCCGGTCACTCGGTCACGATAGCGGAATCGGAAGAGCTCCAGGCGCGGCATGCAGGTAGGATGCCGCGATCGCCGCGAAGCGTGTGCCATGACTATCGGCGACGGCCCGGAGCGTGCTCGACGCATCAACCCGACTTAGAGCGGTCGCAATCTGCCGACATTGCGCGGACGACCTCCTTGCGGTCGAGCGGACGCACTCCGGCGTCGTTCATCTGTGCATAGGCCCCCGTTCGAAAACGGATCAACGCGCCAGCGTTCCCCTTGTCCGTCCGGATGACGCCGACGGCGGTCGCTCCCGCGGGTATCGCACGGGCGTAAAGGTGCGCCGGTCCGCCAACCTCGACGTGATATGCCATTCCAATCCTCCCCAAATTGTTCAGGCGCCGACAACGTAAACGTGGGTTCGCGAAACCTCAAGGGCGTTGGTCGGACGTCGTTGGCACTTGGGCCAAATGCGCCGGGTGCGATTTAGCTCTGCTCCTGCAGCATTCGGCTCGTGCGGTCTACACTGCGCTGAATCGACTTGAGGCGCTACGCGTCGACGCGCTTTGCGCCGAGGAGTACAAAACGGCCCCTGGGGGGCCGTTTGTGACGTCGGTGGAAGGGTAGGAAACGGAACTCGGAACGCCGTGCTCGGCAGTTGAGCGCGGCCCCAACCATCACTTCCAATCTCCGGAATCAGCGTCGAATTCGATCCCACGCCGCGCGCGTTGCGTGCTTCGCGTCTTCCCATTCAAGTCGCGACTGCCCTCGCAGCGTGGTGTAGTCGTGCTCCATCACCGACTCGATATCTTCGAAAGAACGGTCACCGTACCGGCTGGAAGCGTCCCAGCCGAGGCGATACGCGGGAGCGTAGTCATCGAACGTCGTGCCCGACCGATAGTAAGACTCCTGTTGATAGTTGTCCCGCCAGTAGTTTTCTTCGGCCGTCGGGTTCACACTTTCTGCTACTGCCTTTCCACCTAATCCGCCCACGACTGCTCCAACCGCTGCCCCTACAGCCGTTCCTATCGGGCCCGCCGCCATTGTCCCAGCGGCTGCACCGGCTGCAACTCCACCAGCTACAGCACCGAGACCAACACCAACCGGATGCGCGCCCGGCGCTCCGGTGATGGGGTCGGCGTTGGAATCCGGATTAACGCGTCGATCGTTTGTCATATTCGCCTCGTTGGTTTGCTACATATTGAGCGGTCGCACTCGCGCGAGGCGAGTACAGCGCAAAAAAGTCGCGGAAAACGACGCTCTTTGCGGCCAGCTGCATTGTTATGTCCGGCGCAGGCTTGCGAGAAGCGGACGGTCCCGCAAACCGTTGTAGTCGGCTGCCTACTCTGGCAGTGGATACGCGTGAGATGAATTTTGGGCTGAAAAAACCTTTGCATACGCGGGTAGGTAGCAACCCACATCACCGATTACTCCCCGTTCTGTCATCCCAGCATCGGGTCGTTCGCCGCAGGTGCACCGTGTCGTCGGGGGAGTCGAAACCCTACGCCGCGAGGTGCGCCGAACGGCCTGCGAGAGCCGTCCCGCGGAACAAAGATCGTTCGTTACGCGACGATTCGGGAGTTCGTAACGTGGTGCTGGCCGCTCCACTCGTGAAGTTGGGCCGGCACCAAGAGGCCGGAGTTACCGTGGCGCGCCGTTAGAGAGTGAGCCGACCTTTCGCTCGTCAGTACACCTCAGGGGCGTGTCTTTGCGCCAGCACTTGCCGACGTCGGTTCAGCTCGCAACCACCGGTCATAGCGAGCCTCGCCTCTAGAAGCACAATGACCTATCCCCGCGGGCGAAAAAAGGTAACGTAAATTATCTCCGACATCTGGAGCAGCC
>Ga0207643_10001298_pt1 | contig 14563 bp, 9 predicted proteins | sample KBSMisM62_FD_184313 | JGI IMG/M metagenome (GOLD analysis project Ga0207643, IMG submission 184313) | Miscanthus rhizosphere microbial communities from Kellogg Biological Station, Michigan, USA - KBS Miscanthus M6-2 (SPAdes) (version 2) | ecosystem: Host-associated > Plants > Roots > Rhizosphere...
CAGATGGCTTCCACGCGAGCTCTCCATACATCGGCAGACTAATGGCGACAATCCTGTTTACCGGCAAGCTGAACTCCGGTTGCGACGCAACGATCACGCTGTAGCCGGCGCCGAGTGACCAGCCCGCGAGGACCAGCGGTGTTTTGCTGTCGATGCCTGGTTGCGCAAGCGATAGCCGTGCGATCGCGTCGTAGTCACGCGTGAGTTGCTCGCTCGCAATCGGTTTCTGCGGAGTCGCAAAGTTCACCAGGTATTCCTTCACATCAATGCCGACAACCGTAATGCCGGTCGCGGCAATGTGCGCCGCAATGTCTGCGCAAAACGGGCTCCAACCTCCATCACCGCTCGTAAAAAGAACGAGTGGTTGATTCCGCGCATTCTCCTGTTGATAAAGCTGGAGATTGAGTGGTGGACCACTGCGAATGCTAGCTTGAAACGTAGAATGTTTGACTTCGTGCGACAGCTCTTCGGGAGTGACGTGATGATAAAAACCGTGATACCACCTCACTGCGTACACAGAAGCGGCGCAGGTAATGAGAACCAATACCAGTAATCCGTATTTAATCCGTGTCATCCGCGGCTCCTCATCCACGTCACCGCATCGCCAAGCGCTGTGTAAAACTCCTCACGCGCCCCACTAAACCGGTGATTACTCGCCTTGATCAGCACGTACTTCTTCGGATCTCTGGCAGTAGCAAACAACGCTGTGCCAACCTTTTGCGGACTTGCCGTGTCAGACGTGCTTTGGATCATGACCAGCGGCACCGGCGCAATCTCAGCCAACACGGCTTCACTGCGGAATCCGTAAAACGTATTCCCTTCCACATTGAGGTTCGCATGGTTTGCGCCGATACCACTGACGAGCTGGTTCTGTTTCGGCAAGCCGATGGAGATGATCCCGGCCCAGTTGGCCCGGGTCTGGGCATCTGAGCCAACCGCAATCGCAAAGCCGGCCCCGAGCGACCAGCCATAAATGTATACCGGCGTTGCAGAACCAACTCTCGCATAAACACGAAGCGGTCGAGCAAGGTCTGTGTAATCGCGCGCAAGCTGATTGATAGTCAACGGACTTTTCAAAGACGAAAACTCACGCAAATACACCTTGGAATCAATCCCGGCAACGGCAAAGCCCAGGTGGGCCAACTGTTGCGCAGTGCGTGGCGCCAGTCCGCGCCAGCCACCATCTCCACACGCATAGATCGCAGGCAGCGCGGATTTATCACCTCGCGGGCGATAAAAGTGAACTCTGAACTGTTGTCCTCTGACGCTGACGTCGCGATCTTCCGTGACTACGTCAGGCCACGTTTTCACATCGTCCGGGTCGTAGTGATCAGGAGGCTCCTGCGCTACGACACGCGTTACGACGACGAGGAAAGCAAAGCCCAGAAGAAGCCAACGATGAATGAGGCTGCGTGTTTCCATGTTCTGATCTTTTCGTGAAAATCTCTGTGCCCGAAAAGCGTCTCGAACGTGATCGCGTTGCGCACCTGAATCACTGCGTAGAGCATGCTCAGCGACAGCCGGCGTTGATTGAAACAGAAGTATCGCGGTTCCCAGATGTGCGGGTGATACTTGGCTTTGTAGCGATACAGAAGTTTGAAATCGTAATTGAGATTGACGCGCTCGTAGACGAAACGCATGACGCGCGTCAGTACCGGATGGTTATCAAGGTCCGGATCGTCGAGCAGTGCCAGCGGCGCAAGCCCCATTGATGCCATGTGACATCCCTCGTCGTGCAGCAAGCGAAGGATCTCCGTGGTTAAGAGTTCCATCGTTCCACGCACGGCATCGGGCCTGCGCCGCGTTACGTCAAGGTAGTAACCACTGCGGCCATAAATTGGCTCGCAGACAATAAAGCCCTCGATCCGCTTTTCGGTTCGTCCGATGAAATATCGCTTCGCCGATGGATGGTCCAGGCCCAACGAGCCGAGCACAAATCCCAGCTCGTGATTGCCTCGACCTTTCAGCCATTCGGCGGAGATCTCCCGCAGTTCGTCGTTAATTGCTTCCGCGTCTTTTGCAAACGGATGATGCTCACTTACTACAACTCCATCGCGTCTCGCTTTGTTTGTCGCAGCGCGGACCAACTCCATCTTGCCGCCGGCAAGTGTGAAGTGGTCCAGATCGAAGATTGCTTCTTTCCCGATCTGTACGTCGCCAAAGCCTTCCTGGCGAAATGCGTTCAGCATCGGCGGCGACACCTGGTACGCGCCCACCGGTCTCATCATGGCACTCGTGAAATCGTGGATGAGCCGGCGCGCCTGGTGTGGCGCGCATACCGGATCGCCGGCAATCAAAGCTACACCGGCGCTAACCTGGTAAGCGAGAAATCCGTCCACGCCAGGCGACGTGAAATAGGATTTGGGTCCTTCGAGTAACACATACGAGTTTGAGCTTGTGCCGTAACGCCGGACCCACGAATCGAGTTTCGCTTGCGGTAGTTGCATCGCTGTAGACCATCAGTAACTCAACTTGTTATGACGGTGATGACGATGGTGTTTATGGTGACGCCAGTAGTTCTTGTCGTGCTTGTCGTGCGCGCTGGCGGTGCCTGATTGCAAACCAAGTGTAGCGGCGCCGAATAGCAACGCGCTTCCGAGTAAAAATGAAACTAGTCTCTTCATGATTAAGCCTTCCTTTCAGATATCGAACTCCACCCCGCAATTCGCAACGGTCATGCCAGCCGCAGTTACTTGATTGAGCGGGACTGAGGCGGTTTAGGCACAAGTGCAACTGTGGCTGGTCTGTAGGAACGACAAAAACGCCACAGCATAGTTCGCCACAAAAAGGCACAAAAAGCTGAAAGATTCAGCGGAGCTATTCGTGCATTGTGTGCTTGTTATGGCCAATGGTCGTCATGTTAACGCCGAAGGCGTTGGCTAATTGCAGCCCAGGGTTGGAGCGCAAGCGACAACCCTGGGTCAAAGCAATATAAAAAGCGAAGAAACCCTGAAAGGGTTCGCCATGTGCGGAACCCTTTCAGGGTTGGAACAAATTTAGGAGACGTGATCCCAGGGTTGGAGCGCAAGCGACAACCCTGGGTCAAAGCAACATAAAAAGCGAAGAAACCCTGAAAGGGTTCGCCATGTGCGGAACCCTTTCAGGGTTGGAACAAACTTATGGAATGTGATCCCAGGGTTGTCGCAAGCTCCAACCCTGGGCTCGAATTAGCGAACGCCTTCGGCGTTATATGGAACTCTTGCTGATCAAATGGAACTCCTGCTGATCAAATACGGACTTGTCGCAGTTTTTCTGGCGGCGATGTTGGAGGCCGATGTGATACCGGTGCTGGCGGGAGTCGCGGCGCATCACGGTTACTTCGATCCGGTTGTCGCGGTTGTCACAGCCACTTTTGGCGCACTCACCGGCGATTGTGTTTGGTTTTACATAGGGCGCCACGACGCGATCAGGAACAGCAAGCTGATGCGACGACTCAGATCGAAAGGAGAAACTCTCTTTCATCGCGTCGGACACTGGCAGATACCCGCGTCACACGTTGTCTACGGAACGCGCGTTGCCACGATGACTTTCCTGGGGGCGCGAGGCTCGGCGATTAGCAGATTTGTGTTGGTTGATGGAGTGTCATGTTTGGCATTAACGACACTGCTCTTCGCCCTGGGCTTCGCGCTCAGCGCCAGCGTCTCCCTGGTTCTCGTTAACGTGAGGCGAGTGGAAATCGTGTTGCTCGTCTGCGTTGCGTGTTTTGCTTTTTACTTGCTCAGGCCGCGCGATGCAAACATTTAAGCTCCGCACAAAAACAACGCTGCTGAGCTCAGTGATTATCGTGGCCATGCTGGTCGCGGCATTGGTAATCACCAGCGCCGCAATTGCGAATATCGAGCGTAATGACGACCAGACCCTGGCCGAAATTCAGGCGCGCGACCTGGCCCAACACATCACCGACATCGGCTCGCACGATCCCGAAACACTCGCGCGCGCCGCTAACCTGATCAAAGGATCGCGGCCCAACATACTCGGCGTGCGCGTTTGGGAACTCTCGCACGGAGACTTCACCGAAATGGCTGCCGCAAACGGGAGCGTACCCGCGACGCCGATACCTGAAAACAGCAAGAACGCGCTGATTCGTGGTACTGGATTAACGATCGCCAGCGTTGTTCCGTCGACATACCGTGTCTTCGCAATTACGTCTGAGCACGGCCACGTGAATGGTGCTGTGGAAATTGTGCAACGCTTCGACAATATCTGGCCGGTGGCCTTTCGCTACCTGCGAAGCGTGATCTGGATGTCGCTGATCGCGATCACACTCGTGCTGCTTGGCACGTATTTCCTCCTCCGGCAACTACAGTTGACAACAAAACTCGAGACCGAGCAGAGCACACTTCAACAACGCGTACGCGACGCCACCAACGAACTACAGAAACGAAATCAACAACTCCAGGAAACCAATCTCGAACTCTGGCACACAAACCGCCGCATGAACGAGTTGGGCCGTCTCGCCGCCGCTGGTCAAACGGCCGCTCACTTCGCACACGAAGTAGGCACGCCCCTCAACTTAATCAGCGGTCACGTGCAACTGCTCAAATCAGACCTGGACCGAGATCCGCGCGACGCCGAGTCGCGCATAAGAACAATCAGCGCACAGATCGAGCGCATTGAACGAATCGTGCGCCGGATGCTCGACAAAACCAGGTTTGAAACAGAGCTTGCGCCACTCGATCTAAATACGGTGTTGCGCAAGCTGTGCGACGCGATGTCACCCGCGTTCGACAAGCGCAACATTCGCCTGGTGGAAATGTTTGCCGACAGACTCCCGCTCATGGCCGGTTCGTCAGACCGTTTGCAGCAACTCTTTTTGAACCTCATCAACAACAGCCTCGACGCCATGTCGGAAGGTGGCGAGATTCGGATTCGCACGTCGCTCGAAGGCCGGAACGGTAAAGCACAACGCATCGTCGTCGATTTCACTGACACCGGATCCGGCATGACTCCACAGGTGATGAGTCACATCTTCGATCCGCTCTACACGACGAAAGATCGAGGACAGGGCACGGGACTGGGGCTGGTGATCGTCAATCAAGTCGTAACTGAGCTCGGCGGCACAGTTGAAGTCGAGAGCGACCTGGGAAGAGGCACGCGCTTTCGTTTGACTTTTCCGGCGATACCGAATGATGTGCCGCTCGTCGTCGAGCAACAGGAACATGCGATGCAGCCAGGTGTTTAGCGATGAAACGTATTCTTGTAGTCGACGACGATCGGGAATCATGCGAGCTGCTGCGCGAGATCTTCTCCGCGGAAGGCTGGCACGTCGACACAGCGCTGAGCCCCTCGCAGGCATTCAGCGTCGCTGAGAAAGAGAAGGTTGATCTCGTCGTCAGCGACGTAAATCTCGAAGCAAATCAATCGGGACTAGATCTGTTAAAGGATTTGCGCACGCAGTGTCCGGTGATTTTGGTAACCGGATTCGGCACGCTCGACTCAGCCGTCGAAGCAGCGCGCGAAGGCGCGTGGGATTTTATTTCCAAGCCTTTCAAGGTCCAGGAAGTCGTGGCGATTGCGCGTCGCGCGCTCGATCACGATCGAAACGGCGCGAGCACCGATCGCGGAGCTGAGCAACTTTCAGCACGTTACGAACAAGGCGGACTGCTCGGACGTTCGCCCGTGATGATCGGGCTCTACAAGGAGATCGCGCGCGTGGCGCCCACACGCTCGACCATTCTGATCGCCGGCGAGTCAGGAGCAGGAAAGGAACTGGTAGCGCGATCGATTCACCAACACAGCACACGTTCCACCGGCGCGTTCGTCGCCGTGAACTGCGGCGCGCTTACCGAAACACTTTTGGAAGCGGAGCTCTTCGGCCACGTGCGCGGCGCATTCACGGGCGCTGTCAGCGATCGCAAAGGGCTCTGGGAAGAAGCTGCGGGAGGAACACTCTTTCTCGACGAGATCGGCGAGACCAGTCCCGCGTTCCAGGTAAAACTACTGCGCGCGTTGCAGGAAGGAGAGATCAGGCGAGTAGGCGCATCGCGAGCGACACAAGTAGACGCGCGCATCCTTGCAGCCACAAACAGAAACCTGGACCAGGACGTCAAAACGGGAAAGTTTCGCGAGGATCTTTTCTACCGGCTCAGCGTTGTGACTCTGCGCGTGCCGGCACTGAAAGAACGGCGCACAGACATCCCGCTGCTGGCACAACGTTTTCTTGTAGTAGTGGCCGACCGGGAAGGACACAGGCAACTGACTCTCTCGGAAGAAGCGGTCAGAACCCTCGTGGCTTACGACTGGCCTGGCAACGTGCGCGAGCTCGAATCAGCGATCGAATACGCGGTGCTGCACGCGCGCGGGCACGACATCGCTCCGGAAGATCTGCCGGAGAAACTTCAGTCGGCGCAAGTCCGCACCGCGGCACGTTCACCGCTGTCTGCTCTTTTCGAAGATCTGCCGGTGCTCGACGAGCTTGAACGACGTTACCTGCTGTATGTGCTCGAGGTCGCCGGCGGGAACCGCACACGCGCCGCCGAGATCCTCGGCATCGATCGACGCACGCTCTACCGGATGATCGAACGCTATGGGATCGATACCAACAGCGCCTAATGCCACTGTGGCTATTTTGCCTGGCGGCACAAAGAGCCACAGTCCGGAGTCAGTACCGCCTGCGGTAGCGGGTGGGTCAGTGAACAACCCTTTCGCATGCTAAAACAGGGCTCGCATGCGACTTCGCTGACCCACCTGCGACCGCAGCTGGTACTGACCTGTGCGGATGGTTCATTACTTGTATAGAAACGGATCGGGTCAGTACAGGGATAAGTCGTGATGCGTTTGCGGCTGAATCTACAGCAAAAAATTCTGCTACTCGTGGCTGGTTCGATGTCGCTGATCCTGCTCGCTTCATCTACCGCATGGCAGCACGCTTTCAAATTGAATTTGCGCATTGATAGCCTACGAAGCAGTGCGCATTGATGTCTGCGAAACGGGCAAGCGTCGCAAAAATGCGTGGGCGCCCGCGAAGCGGGCGGCAGAATAAAGCCTGGGGCGCAAGCCCCAGGTTAGGGGTGCAAAAAATGCGCGTCGAGCCCGCGAAGCGGGCGACAGCGCTCAATCGTAAACGCTGCCGCCCGCTTCGCGGGCTCCGCGCCCTTTTAATTAACGCTGACCTGGGGCTTGCGCCCCAGGCTTTATTCTGCCACCTGCTCCGCAGGTTCCGGGCCAACTCCTTTCGCGTTACCTGCTCCGCAGGTTCAGCGCACAATACATTTACGTTACCTGCTTCACAGGTACCGGGCGCGACGTGCCTTCGTCACTTGCTTCGCAGGCTAAGCGCCCCCCAAGCCCAAACCAAAGTTGATGCGGGTGGCCAGGTCGGGAAAGTCGATCAGCGGGTTGCGGTTGCCTTGTTTCTCCTGGATGGCGGCGTTACGGTGGCGCTCGTAGTCTGAGACCGGCTCAGCCTGGTGCCACTGCAAAAGAGTTTGGAGACGCGCCGCTTGTAATTCAGCCGGCTTGTCATCGATGAAGCCCGGATAACGTAACAGGAAATACATCACCGCGCGGGACACCGCTCCTTTACCGTTCTTAGGCTCGAATTTGTTTTCCTCTTTGCGCCCACAGCCCTGCATCACCGCCTCACCAAAATCGACGAAATCAAAAAACGGAACATTCGCGCGGAAATTGTTGCACTTCCCATCGCAGGTAAAAAGGTGATGTAGATCACCCTCCGCGGTAGAAAATATCGGACCACCTTTAAACCAATTGCGCGGCACTACGTGTTCGCAGTTGTACAACGGACCAGCTTCCAGTAACGAAAGCGATCCCTCTGCTTCACCCGCGAGCAGTGCCGACTCCAACAAGGCTTCGAACCGCGCTTCGGCCATGAACGATTCTTCGATCAGCTGCTGTGGCTCGTAGATATCTCCCGTATAGAGGCTGCGAAGCTTGAGGTCGGGCTGAAGATCAACCCACGGATAAAGGTGACGCGACGGCTTGTACGACAACCGGGTTTGATGCGTGGAGTTCACCAGCTTGCTGAGCGAGTTATAAAGAACGTCAGCGTTAACATTACTGCCGAGATCCGTGTTGCGGTAATAATCGTCTCGTTTCGTTTGATCCGCTGTCTCGTCGTAGTAAGGCTTCTTACTTGCCTCTGTAAATTCACGAAGTGAGTCGGCGCGCTCAGTGTCAGTCGCTACGACTTTCGGGATAGTCAAATCACCATCTGAATCAGTGACGGTGCGGCCAGTCGAGCTTGTCGTTGCAGGCGAGGCACCTCCGAGAGAAACAGTAATGTGAAGCGGTACGGTCAGCGTGACACCAGATGATCCGACTGACTGGACGCCCAAGGTCGTCGTCCTTTCGACAGGCATACGCTCTGCCGGAGGCGTAGAGACTTCTACCACCGGCGGAGCAACCACAGTTCCCGTCTTGGGTGGAGTCAACAATTCAGTGACCAGCGCCTGACGCCCGGCATCCATCGCTGCCTGTTCTGCTTTTACTATCTGAAGAATTTGACTAACCCGCGCGCCTTCATTGCCGATCCATTTAATTGCAAGCTCGCCCATGTCGCGCGTCCATATCTGATCATTTACCGTTAGAATTTGGCCTTGCTCGTTCCGCTTGGGCCAACCTGAATGATGCAACCCAACCATTTCCCAGCGATTATTAAAAAGCGGAGCGCCTGAAGACCCCGGCATCGTATCTGACTCGTAGTGTAGCCAGCCTGGCGGGTCCTCCGGCAGGTCGAGCAAACGATTTTCCTGTAGTACCACTTGCTTCAGTAAGCCACTCGGATGCTGAATTATATTGATCGGCTCACCGATCGTTACTTTCCCTTGCGAATCGTCGAGAGGATTGAAGCCATAGTCACTGAGACTAGTCCCAGTGTGAAGCGCAGCGGTCTTTACGGCGACTAACGTGAAGTCAAATGTCTTGTTGGTAAAAAAGAACGTATCGGGATCGAGTTGAAAGGCGACAGTCGGACGCGGTTTATTTTCCAGGTCATCTTCAAAATCGAAGACCGCGCTCGATCCCCTGGCCCAATCGGCACTCTCGAGAACATGATTATTGGTCAGCAGTAGTCGATTCGATACGAGTGAGCCGGTGCCGGATCCACTTCTGCCGTCGGGAGTGCGAATATCGATGCGAGCTATTGCGCGTCCGGCGCGTTGGCCCAGGGCGAAGAACCTGACGCCCAGAAAATTCTCACCGTTAATGATCCGCTCCAACAAAGAGCTGGGGAATTCGTCTTCACCGCCTATCGATTCGAGAACCGGACCGGTTATGCGAGCGGCTTCCGGTGCTGCTACCGGATCTCCCATCACCCGCGCTGCGCGTGCGCGCATCCGGATCGGCGTATCCAGATTTCGGTAATCTTTATTCTTTAATTTTTCCTTGGTTGCGTCGCGCGTTGGTTTTCTCTGCCGCAGGCGAGACTCGCTTTCGCTCAGTACATCTTCCGGTATACCACCGACCGGCGGGAGGTTGGACGGATTCAAGCTCATTTTCGATTCTCCATTTTAAAGAACGATGCTACGTAGATCACCCACGACGAGGGCTTCAGTGGCCGCTTCGAAGAATGCTTCGTTTGTGGAGTCTTCCAGCGGGTCGAAATCGCGCAGCTCACCGAAGTCGAGTTTGGTCTTCGCCTCAAGCTCGCGCACTTTCACCTGGTAGACCTCATACGGACCAACCATGAAGTCTTCAGTCGGTAGCGTTTTTATAAGTGCAGCCTGGCTGAGCACAAAAGCCAGGGCTCTCGGTTCGCTTTGATCGTTTCGAAAAACGACGATCTTCCAGTATTCACGTGGAATTTGCAGACCCCGGTGTTTGCGATCGTTCTGACGAAATACCGGGCCATTGAAGATGCTTACCTTTTTTAACTCTACGTGGGTAGCTTCTTTGGCGATGTGGTTTTCGATATTTCCCCACAGTATTAACTTCTTCTTCGTGGCTTTCGACGACTGATTGAAGACTTCATGCTGCGGCGAGCAGTTGGTGAAGTGGAACGTGTCGTCGTTTGCGAGACGTGCTTCTTCGGCAGTCTTCCCCCAGGCTGCGTCTGCACGCCGGACAAGATGACCGCGATCGAGAGGATTGGATGAATAGATCTCTTCGCCGGCCTGGAAGTCTTCGGAGATTCGAGGATCCATGAACCACTTGTCGGCTCCTTCACGTTCATGAACGACTTTTGCTTTCGCATCAAGATTGCCGGCGGATACAAAAGCGAGCCGGCGTCGCCCATTCATAATGACGGAGTAGTGAAAGTACTTAAGCTCATGTCCACTGCCCGGCACCTTGACCGCAAGCTGCTTGATGTCGGCAGTCAGCTTCGGCAGCGGAACCGAAAAGCCGAGAAAGTCGGGGTCGTAACCGGGGCGGTTGTCAAAATCCTGATCCGGTTCGATCTTCTCGAGAAAGCTCTCACCGAGCGTCGATTCACGCGCTGAAACTTCGGGTTGGGTGGCCTGAGTTGGAGCACCAAGGCTTACTGTAATTTGCAGCCGCAACGTAAACGTACCGGAGGTGCTGGATCCGAAATTGACAGGCGGCGGTGTCATCTCACGTTCTCCTTTGATTCGACAATAGTTTTCTTTTCTTCAGTTTCGGGCGGACGGAATGCTACTCATCCTTATGCCTCTGTTGACCCGTTTCATTTCATCGGCAGGCGTTTGGGATACAGAACTGAGGTACCAGGAATTGAAACCGGCAAAATCTACTCTCGTGTAGTGCGCCTGTCAATAAATAGCTTTCGAGAAGATTTTGAATTGAGGCAATAGGTAAAAAGGTGATTTAGGACGCGTCTGTTGCTTCTTGAAGATTAAGAGCCGCTCCTGAACTTGACTCCCTTCACTCCGGCTTCGCCGCCCGATGTGAGGCGAGGCTCCGCCTCGCCGTTCCCCCTAAAAACTCCGAATGGGCTAAGCCCCTGGTTCGGGCTCTGCCCCTAAGGTTTTCGGCCAAAGGCCGAACCAGGGGCTTAGCCCCACCCTTTAGTGGAACTCTACGGCGAGGCAGAGCCTCGCCTCACATCGGGCGGCAAAGCCGGAGTGAATGGAGTCAGTTCAAGATCGGATCTTAATCTTTAAGTCGGCATCTCACATCGTGCGCGAAGCCCACAACGCACGTGCCTTAGTATCTTTGCTTGCAGATAGAACTAAAGAAACAAAGCGGCGTGAGTGGGAGATTCTGAGACTCTCTGCCGCTTTGCTCTAGTGGGCGGGGTGAGTTACTCCAACGGAAACGAACCGAGCTTCCTTTTTTCCAATCCAGGGTCGTCTCCTGTTTTCTTGTCTAACCTAAACGCGTAAGGCGCTGTCAGATTCCCTCAGATTTTTTCCGATGTTAGAATCAGAGGCCTCGGGCGCCTTGCAAATTGCCCACTCACTCTCTCGAATTTTGGTTGTCGAATAGAAAGAGATTACGGAATGGCCACTCACCAGCCCGAAGAGCCCCAAGCCCCGGAAAACATCACACAACTGCTCAAACGCTGGAGTAATGGCGAAAACACGGTACTTGAGGAGTTGATGCCGCTTGTTTATGACGAACTAAAGCGGATCGCGGGTATCTACCTGCGCCGGGAACGCCGCGAACACACAATACAACCTACCGCCCTGGTTAATGAGCTTTTCCTGAAGTTCTCTGACCAGCACCGTATGAATTGGCAGAACCGGCGGCAATTTTACGGCGTCGCCGCTCAACTCATGCGACGCATTCTCATCGATTATGCTCGCGCTCATCATGCCAACAAGCGGTGGGGCGACCAGAAGTGCATATCGATTAGAAACGTTCCTGGTTTCGGTGCTCAGCCCGATGTCGATCTACTGGCGCTCCACGATGCCTTAAGCCGGCTTGAGGAGATCGATCCATATCAAGCACGAATAGTTGAGTTGCGGTTTTTTGTCGGCCGCACAATCAAAGAAACTGCGGAATTAATGCAGACATCACATGCGACGGTCGAACGTGAATGGAGGTTGGCCAAGGCCTATCTGAAACGTGAACTAACCAGGACCAATAACGGTTCTTGAGGGACTTAGCCGACGGATCTCGCGTTATAGTCAGCAACCATTACAAACCATAACCCTCAAGTATTGACATGATCACGCATGATAGATGGCCGCGAATAAAAGAGATATTTTACTCTGCTCTGGACCACACTCCGGCCGAGCGCTCAGCTTTTCTGACTGAAGTTTGCGGGAATGACACTGCGCTGCGGGCAGAGCTGGAAGCCTTGCTCACCGCCGACGCGCAAAATGAAGACTTTCTCACCGAACCGGCATACGAGTTTGCTACCGGCATGCTCGCCGATGAGCCTCGCGAGTTCTCTCCCGGTCAGGAAGTAGGACAGTACCAGATCGAGTGTTTCATAAGCTCGGGCGGCATGGGCCAGATCTATGAGGCTCATGACACAAAACTGGACCGCAAAATCGCGCTCAAATTTATCTCGCCGGAATACGCAAAAGATCCCCGCCGCGTGCAACGCTTCGAACAGGAAGCCCGCGCAGCCTCTGCCCTGAATCATCCCAATGTGTGCGTGATCCACGACGTTGGAGTCACGGACAACGACCGGCACTACATCGCCATGGAATTCATCCAGGGCAACACGCTCAGGGATGAACTGGCGCGGCGAACATTCAGCCCGCTGGAAGCTTTGGAAATCATCATTCAGGTTGGAAATGCGTTGGCCAGCGCACACGCAAAGGGCATCGTTCATCGCGATATCAAACCTGAAAACATCATGTTGCGCCACGACGGCTATGTGAAGGTTGTGGACTTTGGCCTCGCGAAACTCACTGAACTGCTGCCGCCGCAGCCACACATCGGTGAAGGAGAAGTAGAATTTTATACCGACTCACACATGATGGGCACAGTCAGGTACATGTCTCCGGAACAACTCCAGGAATCTCCGGTGGATGAGCGAACGGACATCTGGAGTCTGGGCATTGTGCTTTACGAGATGCTCACCGGCGCCCCGCCTTTTAAAACGCGAGCACCTAATCAGTTGATCGCTTCGATTCTGTCATCGCAACCAGAGTTTGACGAAGGGATACCAATCCAGGTTCGCGAAATCATTAAGAAGGCACTCGAAAAGGACTGCACTCAACGATACCAGACCATAACGAAGCTCACCGCTGATTTGAGCAAGCTGAAATGGAAGTTGGAACACAATGAGGAAGGTTACATTACTCCAGTTCCGGCGCTGCAACCGGCGCCGATCCTCACTGGCCCGGCAATCTTCACTCGATTCAAGTCGCAGGCAGTATTAACCGCCGATTCACTGTTTGGCGAGATCAGAACATACAAGACAGCAACGCTCTTCGCTGCGACCTTCGCCATTATTTTGCTTTTGGTTTTTTTACTTTCCAGTTCTGGGCCGCACGCGAGCCCCTTTCAAAGCGTGTCAATGCAGTCACTAACGGATGCGGGAACGTCTGTTTGCGCAGCAATCTCTTCCGACGGCACATGGGTGGCCCATGCCGAAGAACAAAATGGGAAGCAACGTCTGACTCTAACCAATACTACGAATGCCAATACAATCGTCGCCGTCCCCGCAGATGACGTGAAGTATCTTGGCATCTCGTTCGCACCTGATGGCAATTTCCTCTACTTCACACGCACAGAGAAGAATAATGACGGCACTCTCTACGTGCTCTCATTGCCCAGCCTCAATTTAATAAAACTGAAAGAAGGCGTGGATAGCCCGGTTAGCTTCTCTCCACAAGGTGATCGCTTTGCTTTCGTACGTTACGACGAGGCAACAACGGAATTTTCCCTTGTACTATCCGATAACAAAATCGATGGAATGAGCGAGGAAGTCATTGCTAGACGCAAAAACGGCGATACGCTCTCTCTTTATGGCGTCGCCTGGTCTCCCGATGGCAGAACTGTTATCTGTCCCGCAGGCGATTGGAAGAAGAGTTGGCAGATGAATTTGGTGGCATTCGATCTGGAAAAGGGACGCGAGCGAGTAATCGGCAATCAATCATGGTTCTCAATGCAACAGATAGCCTGGTACCCCGACATGACTGGGCTGGTTGTCAGCGCCACATTGCGCCAGACGGCCCCACACCAGTTGTGGTGGATCTCTTTTCCTGATGGAACAGTGCAGAAAATCACCAGGGATTTATCTGAGTACAGCAGTGTCGGTTTAGCTGGCAAGAAACTCGTAGCCGTGCAAACGGCCCGCTCGTGGCGAATCTGGATAGTACCACTTGACGACCTGGAGAGAGCGACCCCGATCGCAAGCGGGGTTGGACTCAATCATGGCTATACCCTTGGTTGGACCAGCAAGGAAAAGATAGTGTTCTCGGCAATGGCACAGGAGCGCCTGAATATCTCCCGAATTGATCCTAATGGTTCTAATCAAGTCCAGCTTACCGCTGACGCGGGAGACAACTTCCTGCCGGCTTCATCACCCGATGGACAATTTATTGTGTTTGCGTCAAACCGAGCCGGTTCCTTCAACATCTGGCGTATAAATGCTGAGGATGGCGGCGATCCAACACAACTCACCTTTAGCGACGGCAATTTTTATCCTTCAGTCTCGCCAGACAATCAATGGGTGGCGTACGACAATCTGGTTAAGTCAAGCACAACTATTTTTAAAGTCCCTTTA
>Ga0207643_10001299_pt1 | contig 14561 bp, 8 predicted proteins | sample KBSMisM62_FD_184313 | JGI IMG/M metagenome (GOLD analysis project Ga0207643, IMG submission 184313) | Miscanthus rhizosphere microbial communities from Kellogg Biological Station, Michigan, USA - KBS Miscanthus M6-2 (SPAdes) (version 2) | ecosystem: Host-associated > Plants > Roots > Rhizosphere...
TGCCACCCGACGAACCCCCGATGATGCGAAGAAGACGATTGGGTGTGTCGCTCGAAAGTCCCGTCACGACGCCGGCGGTTGCGCCGGAGAACAGCGCCGACGAGACCTCGGCCGGCGAGGCCCCGGGGTTGGATGCGAGATAGAGTGCCGCTGCCCCGGCGACGAAGCCCGACGCCTGCGACGTTCCACTGTCGAGGTAGTACGCAAGATCATCGGTGTTGCCCGCGGAATAGATCTGCGTTCCCGGCGCGAACAGGTCCACGCACGGACCGTAGTTGCTGTAGTTGGCGCGTGCATCGAGCCCGCCGATCGCTCCGACGGCGATGGCCGCCGGGAGGTTCGCCGGCGAGTAGTTGCAGGCGTCACCATTCATGTTTCCGGCAGAAGCAACAACCGTCACTCCAGCGTTGATCGCGTTCGTCACCGCCAGATTGAGCGCGCTCGACGAGATGCTCGAGAGGCTCATGTTCGCAACGGCCGGACGCACGCGGTTCGCCGTGACCCAATCGATGCCGGCGATCAACCCGCTCGTCGTCACCGTACCCGCGCAATCCGTCACTCGAACGGAGTGGAGCGTTGCGCCCTTCGCGACGCCCCAGGTAGATCCACCGACGATGCCCGCCACGTGCGTGCCGTGGGTGTAGCACCCATCCGGACCGTATCCGTCGTTCACGACGCTGTACGCCTGCACGACACGTCCGCCGAACTGCGAGTGCGTGTGCCGAATGCCGGAGTCGAGGATGTAGACGTTCACCCCGGCGCCGTTGTTGGGATAATTGAACAGCCCATCGAGCGTGAGCCCGGCCTGGTCGATCCGGTCGAGGCCCCACGGCGCGCCCGTCTGCGTGTCAGCGAGCGAGACGGCCTGGTCCGATTCCACCGAGAGGACGCGCGGGTCGTTCATCATCGCCGCCGCCGCGTCGGCCGACATATGGGCCGAGAATCCCTTGAACGCCGCCCTGTACGTGAACCTGTGGTTTGCGCCGTTCACCTTCTCGAGGGCGCTCGCACTGGCGTCTACGTCGGCCACATCGGGGTTCAGGATGACGATGTAATTGCCGTCGATGCTCGGTGCGGCCTGCGGGTTCTGCGCATTCGTCGCGGCGTCACTGTCCGCGGCGTTGCTGATTGGCGCCGCCAAGTCCTGGCAGGCGACCAGCGACATCGCGACGGATCCGACTGCAGTGAGCCACGCCGAACGACGCGTGTGCCGACCAACTGGGATCGAGTGTGGCATGTACTTTCCCTCGTGTTTTCGGCAGCCCGGCCGGCTTGGCGACACGCACTTCTGCGCGCGCCTAGGCCCCTCGGCTTTGCGGCCCCGGCTTTCGCCGGGTGTGCCCTTGTCGTGACCCTCTGGCTGAGGGCCCCGATCCCGCCGTAGTGAGTTGTTGGCCTTCGGTGAACGACGCCCGACTCCACGCGCGGGTAACGCACGTAAGTCGTTGCTACACATATGTTTTGCGTTCCGGCCATCAGCTCGTCACACCGTCGGACGTAGCAAACCCCGGTGCGTGTCTGCAGCACCGGGGGGCCCGGAGAAAACGGAACCTAATCGAGCCGAGAATCAGGCGCAGTGCCGTACGTCACCAAGGCGTCATTGTCGTGGCAGTGGACGTCTGAAGCCGCCTCGACAGGCCGGTGACTCGCCTCGCGCGACTCGGGTTCTGCCGGTGCAACGGTCCGGATTCAGCCCACGGTGATCATGTCCACTCGCCTTCTCCCGAGATTCTGCGCCATCGCCGCGATCGCCCTCGGTGTGGCCTGCTCGAGCAGCACCGAGCCCGGCTCGGACGAGCCGAGCCCCGCGCTCGACGCCCTTCCGCGCGCGCTGACCGGCGGAGAGCAGAAGGTGATCGGTGCGGCGAACGACTTCTCCTTCGCGCTCTTCCGGCGATTGAGCGCCGCGCGATCGGACAGCAACGTCTTCACGTCGCCGCTCAGCGCGTCGATGGCGCTCGGCATGGCGATGAACGGCGCGGCCGGCACCACATACGATGAGATGCGCGCCACCCTCGGTTTCGGCGCGGGCGCGACGGAGAGCGAGATCGGCGAGAGCTACAAGTCACTCATCGCGCTGCTGCGTGGGCTCGATCCGAGCGTCGACTTCCGGATCGCGAACTCGATCTGGTATCGCACCGGCTTCCCCGTCGATCAGGGGTTCCTCGATCGGGGGCGCAACTGGTTCGACGCCCGGGCGAGCGCCCTCGATTTTTCCAGCCCGAGCGCGGTCTCCACGATCAACGATTGGGTCAGCACCTCGACCGCGGGTAAGATCCCGACGATCCTCGACCGTATCGAGGGCGATCAGGTGATGTTCCTGATCAACGCGATCTACTTCAAGGGCAGCTGGCGCACGCAGTTCGATCCGTCGCGCACCGTCACGGCGCCGTTCCATGCGGTCGGCGGCGATCAGCCCGCGAAGCTGATGCGCCGCGACGGAACGATGCGCTGGTTGCAGACGCCGGAGTTCGAGGCGGTCGACCTTCCATATGGAAACGGCGCCTACGCGTTGACGGTGGTGCTCCCCGCCGCGGGAAAGCGCGTGGACGACGTGGCCGCGTCGCTCCAGGCGTCGGCGTGGACGACCTGGATGGGCCAGTTCAACGACGCCGACGTCGAGCTCCAACTCCCGCGCTTCAAGCTCGAATGGGCGCGCGAGCTCATTCCCGATCTGCAGGCGCTCGGCATGCGCGCCGCATTCATTGATGGTGGAGCGGACTTCAGCCGGATGTCGACACTGGGGTCCCAGCTCTTCATCAGCCTCGTGAAGCAGAAGACGTATGTCGACGTGAACGAGGAAGGAACCGAGGCCGCCGCGGTGACCAACGTCGGCGTCTCGTTGACGTCGATGCCCGTGCGCCGTCCGTTCATCGTCGACCGCCCCTTCGTCTTCGTGCTGCGCGAGCGCCTGTCGGGGACGATCCTGTTCATGGGGAAGATCACGCGGCTGCCATAGCACCGCGTTCCGTCGTTCATCGAGCGACGTGGAACGAGCTCATGCCAACCGCGTCACAAATCTTCGGGCGAAGTTTTCGGCGAGCTCGTGTATGTACGCAGTGATCACTGAATTCCCATAGGGAAAATTCAGAAAACGATCACAACTGTGACGGCCCGCACAGCGCATTGTTTGCACGCCAACTATCGTCCCATGCGACTGGCGCGCTGACGCGGTCACCCTCGCGTACGACGTATTCCCCACAACGTCGTCGACCCCACACAACCGACAACGCAACACGGTAGCGTCGCTTCCTCTCGGAGTGATGCGTACTCTCGCGCGTTCGTCGCAACACGAGAGAGATTCACTTTTTCGATGCGTCCACCTCAACGCTCGTACCGTACCATCGCGCCCGTACTCTTCGGGCTCCAGGCACTCCTGGTCATCTCCTGCGAGGCCTCAAGCACCCTCGACCCTCTTTCAGCCGACGGCCTCACAGCGAGCGAGCAACGAGGGCGTCATGCAGCCACCCTTGCACTCTCCGCGCCCGACTCGTCGCTCGGCCCGGGGCAGCAGGTTCAGCTCAAAGCCACCGTGAAGGACCAGCGCGGCAACCTCATTCGCAAGGCCGACATCGCGTGGTCCGCGGCGTCGAAAGACATCGCCGACGTTTCGTCCGTGGGCCTCGTCACCGCTGGGACGACGTCCGGCACGACGACGATCTCCGCCACGGTGGAGGGCATCTCGGGCTCGATGACCGTCCTCGTCTCCCCCGACGAGACGGTCGAAAATCCGATCCCTGAGGCGCCGGGGGACACGACGACAACGAGCGATACGACGACGACGGAGAGTGATACCACGTCGGCGACGCCGGACTCGGCGACGACCACGCCGGTCGGTCCCGCGGTGCACATGACATCGATCACGGCGAACACCACCACGCTCAAGGTGGGTGAGGTCACGCAGGTGTCGGGCGTCGTGCGCGACGTCAACGGCACGCCGATCCCCGACGTGCCGATCACCTGGTCGACGTCGCCGACGACGGTCGCCACGGTCGCCAGCACGAGCTCCACCGCCGGACTGGTCACCGCGAAGGGCGCCGGCACGGCGACCCTCTACGCCAAGGCCGACACCACGGTGCGCTCCATCGTCATCACCGTGGTCGACACCGCCAGCACCACGGCCTCCGGTTCGCCGGCGCCCGGCGGCGCCTCGGGCGCTTCGTACGGCTCCGCGACGCCGGCCGCGCTTCCCCGGGCGAGCGTGAACACGTCGTACCCGTCGCCGCTCCGGCAGGTTCGCGTCCCCGCCGGTGCAGATCTCCAGGCGGCGATCGACGCCGCGCAGCCCGGTGACGAGCTGCTGCTCGCTCCCGGTGCGAGCTACGTCGGCAACTTCTATCTGAGAGACAAGGGCTCGAGCTCGGCCTGGATCACGATCCGCACCGATCTCTCCGACGGCGCGATCGGCGCGCCGGGTACTCGTATGACGCCGAGCCGCGCCGCGAGCGCGAACCTCGCGAAGATCATGACGCCGAACATCTACTCCACGATCACGACGGACCTCACGGCGCACCACTACCGTTTCACCGGCGTGGAGATCGGCACGACGACGGGCACGGTCCAGAACACGCTCGTCCGGTTCGGCGAGAACACGAACATCCAGTACAACGCCGCGACCACGGCGAACAACCTCATCCTCGACCGGACGTACGTTCACGGCCAGTCGGACGGCTCCGTGCGGCGCTGCGTCATGTTGAACAGCGCCAGCACCGCGGTCGTCGACTCGTGGGTCTCCGCCTGCCACAGCAACGACGGCGACTCGCAGGCGATCATCGGCTGGAACGGCCCGGGTCCGTTCCTCATCCAGAACAACTACCTCGAGGGTGGTCACGAGGTGGTCATGTTCGGTGGCGGCGGCATGACGACGCAGGGCGCATCTCCGTCGGACATCACGCTCCGCGGCAATCACATCACGCGGCCGACGAGCTGGAAGGGCGTGTGGCAGGTCAAGAACCTGATCGAGCTGAAGCACGCTCGCCGCATGCTCATCGAGGGCAACGTGATCGAGAACACCTGGCTGGATGGGCAGGTCGGCTTCGCGTTCGTGGCGAAGTCGGAGAACCAGAACCTCGACACGCCGTGGACCGAGACCAGCGACATCACGATCCGCTACAACCGCATCCGTAACGTCGGCAGCGGCTTCAACATCGCCGCGAACCCGTCCGGCACGGCCGCGGTGCCCGCCTCACGCTTCGTGATCACCGACAACGTGATGGAGAACGTGGGCAATGCACCCTACACGGGCGACGGCCGCATCTTCCAGTTCCTCGGCGCTGTCGCCGATGTCGTGACGATGCACAACACGATGGTCGGCGCGGCCGGCGGCAACTCCGCCACCATCTACTTCGGCGCGCTGCCGACGCTCCCGCGTCTCGTCGTTCACTCGAACGTGTTCGCTCATGCCAACTCCGGCATCAAGGGCGACTCGTACGCCGAAGGCACGGCGACGCTGAACGTCTATGCGCCGACCGCCCTGGTGACGAACAACGCGATCGCGGACGGCGGCGAGGCGTCGGCGTATCCCGCCAACAACTTCTTCCCGGCGACGCTCGCCAACGTCGGCTTCGTCGACATCAATAGTGGGAACTACCGTCTGAGCCCGTCGAGCCCGTACGCCGGCAAGGGCTACGACGGCCGTGAGATCGGCGCCGACATGAATCAGGTCGACGCGGCGACCCGCAACACGGTGGTCGCGCCGTAAGTCCACGCGCTCCAGCCATGAACACGACGCCCGCCGATCGAAGCCGATCGGCGGGCGTCGTGCGTTGCGGCCGGCGCGCAGCTACTCGCCGTAGGGGATCCAGATGTTCTTCACCTGCGTCGCCTGTCGCAGGAACTCGCGACCCTCGCCCTCGCGCGAGTCGAGCCAGGCGCGACGGTCGAACTCGCACCACGTCCGCTTCATGTTGCCCGCCGACGCCAGCTCGACGGCCTTCACTCCCTCCGGCGACCCGAAGTACCACACCGCATCGACGTCGTCGTGCTCGGCCAGGGTGCGCGCGAGCGTGTCCGTCACTCCCGTCACGACGTTGATCACGCCGCTCGGGACGTCGGACGTCTCGAGCACCTGATAGAAGTCCGTCGCGGCGAGGGGCGCGCGCTCGGACGGGATCGCGACCACCGTGTTGCCGGCGCAGATCGCCGGCGCGACGAGCGAGACGAAGCCGAGCAGCGGATGCTCTTCGGGGCACGCGACGCCGACGACGCCGATCGGCTCGTTCATCGCGAGCGCGACACCGCGCAGGGGCACCTGATGCACCTGCCCGTCGTACTTGTCGGCCCACGCGCCGTAGGTGAACAGGCGCCGCACGGTGGCCTCGACCTCCGCCGCGCCGCCGACGCCGAGCGCATCGAGCCGGCGCGCCAGCTCGTCTGCCCGCGCGCTCAGATTCTCGGCGATGTAGTAGAGGATCTGGGCACGCGCGTGCCCCGTCGCCTTCGACCATCCGGCGGACGCGGCGTGCGCGGCCTCGACGGCATTGCGGATGTCCTTGCGATTGCCTTCGCCCACCTCGCCGAGCGCGCGGCCATCGGCGCCGATGATCCGGATCGAGTAGCCCGAGTCCGGACGCACCTGCTTCCCTCCGATGAACAGCTTCGGCGTGCGATCGACGGGCGGCGCGCCGCGATCCGGATCATCGAGCTCCGCGGCGCGGCGAAGCGGCCGCACCGCACCGCTGCCCCTCGTGGACTTCGACGCGGCGCGGGCGGCGCGCCCCGCCGCCAGATCGTCGGTCTCGGAGAGACGTTCGGGAACGAGGTACTCGTACATCCCCTCGCGTCCCCCTTCGCGGCCGAACCCCGACTCGCGATAGCCGCCGAACCCTGCCGCGGCATCGAACAGGTTCGTCGAGTTGATCCACACCACGCCCGCCTTGATCTTCGGCGCGATGTCGAGCGCGAGGTTGATCGACTCGCTCCACACCGATGCGGCGAGGCCGTACGTCGTGTTGTTCGCCAGCGCCACCGCCTCGCTCGGCGTACGGAACGTCATGGCGACGAGGACGGGTCCGAAGATTTCCACCTGCGCGATCGTCGACGACGGCTGCACGTTCGTGAACAGCGTCGGCGGATAGAAGCAGCCGTCCTGCGGACATGCCCACGTGGGCTGCCACATCTCGGCACCTTCGGCCTTCCCGGCGTCGACGAGTGACCGGATGCGCTCGAGCTGCACGGGCGCGACGATCGCCCCCATGTCCACCGACTTGTCGAGCGGCGAGCCGAGTCTCAGCGTCTCCATGCGCGCGCGCAGCTTCGCGATGAGCCGGTCGCTCACCCCTTCCTGCACGAGCAGGCGGGAGCCGGCGCAGCAGACCTGCCCCTGGTTGAACCAGATCGCGTCGACCACGCCCTCGACCACCGAGTCGAGGTCGGCGTCGTCGAACACGACGAACGGCGACTTCCCGCCCAGCTCGAGCGACAGCTTTTTGCCGCTCCCCGCCGTCGCCTTGCGGATGATGCGCCCGACCTCGGTGCTGCCCGTGAAGGCGATCTTGTCGATCCCGTCGTGGGCGACGATGGCGGCTCCGGTGTCGCCGTCGCCCGTGACGATGTTCAGCACCCCGGCCGGCAACGCCGCCGCGTCGGCCAGCTCGGCGAAGAGCAAGGCGGTGAGCGGGGTGAACTCGGCGGGCTTGATGACGATCGTGCATCCCGCCGCGAGCGCCGGCGCGACCTTCCACGCCAGCATGAGCAGCGGGAAGTTCCACGGGATGATCTGGCCGACGACGCCGGCCGCATGATGCCCGGCGAACTCGCTCTCGATCAGCTGCGCCCACCCGGCGTGATGATAGAAGTGCCGCGCGACGAGTGGCACGTCGATGTCGCGTGTCTCACGGATGCTCTTGCCGTTGTCCATGCTCTCGAGCACGGCGAGGAGCCGCGAGTTGCGCTGCACCGCGCGCGCGAGCGCGTAGAGATAGCGCGCGCGCCCGTGTCCACCGAGCGCCTGCCACCCGGGCAGCGCCTTGCGCGCCGCTTTCACGGCCGCGTCGACATCGCGCTTCGACCCCTGCGACACCTGGGCGATGACCTTTCCGGTGGCGGGGTTGCTGACGTCGAATGGCGCGGCGGGCTTCGTCCACGTGCCACCGATGTACTGACCGAACCGTGCCCCATGGCGAGACAGCCACTCGCGGGCCGCGGCATCCCCCTCGGGCGCCGGCCCGTACTCCATGGTGTCGAAGACCTCGCGGACCGATGTCATGGTCAGACCATGGGATGACGATGCGCCGCCGAGTAGCGCCCGGTGACGAAGTGCTCGAGCTGTCGCTCGATGTCGGTGAGCAGCGCGCTCGCGCCGAAGCGGAAGAGATCGGGCTTGAGCCAGCGGTTCCCGAGCTCGTCCTTCATGAGGTAGAGATACTCGAGCGCGTTCTTCGCGCTGCGAATGCCTCCGGCGGGCTTGTAGCCCACCGCGTAGCCGGTGGACTGATGGTACTCGCGGATCATGCGCACCATCACGAGGCTGAACGCGAGCGTCGCATTCACGCTTTCCTTGCCGGTGCTCGTCTTGATGAAGTCCGCGCCGGCCATCATCGCCACCATGCTCGCGCGCGCGACGTTGCCGAGCGTCGCCAGCTCGCCCGTGGCGAGGATCGCCTTCATGTGCGCGTCGCCGCACGCCTCGCGGAACAGGCGTACCTCGTCGTACAGCGCCTGCCAGTTGCCGGTGAGCACGTGCCCGCGCGTGATCACGATGTCGATCTCGCGCGCACCCGCGGCGACCGACGCGCGGATCTCGTGCACGCGCTCCTCGAGCGGGCTCAGGCCCGCGGGGAACCCCGTGCTCACGGCGGCGACCGGGATGCCCGTGCCACGCAGCGCCTCGACGGCGGTGGGGACGAGGGCGTGATAGACGCACACCGCTCCGGTCGTGAGCCGCAGGTCGCTCACTCCGAGCGCGTCGACGAGGTCGTTGCGGAGCGGATGCGCCGCCTTGGCGCACAGCCGGCGCACGTTCCCGGGCGTGTCGTCGCCGGCCAGCGTCGTGAGGTCGATCAGCGTGATCGCCCGCAGCAGCCACGCCGCCTGCCACTCCTTCTTCACCGTCCGCCGCGTGGGAATCGTCGCGGCTCGTCGCTCGACGGCGCTGCGGTTCACGCGCAGCGCGCGCACGACGTCGAGATCGAGCGCCGTGCCCGGGTTCCGCTCGACATGGTCGTCGGTGAGGCGGGGGCGCGGCGTGGCGTCGCGCGCGTCGCGGTCCGAGCTGGTGAGCCGGAGCGCCGGTTCGGTCTTGGCCTGCATGGGATCCCGTGGCGGGAGAGAGGCATGCGGTATACGTCGCCGCAGTCGGAATGTACCGGTGGCGCGGGCGGGGCGGAAAGACCGGACGACGGGGCCGGTAGTTCGGGGGACCGGTACCCGGGGATCCGTGACAGTACCGGTACCGATGTACCCTGTACCCGTACCCTGGACGCCCGACCCGGCGCGCACCACGAGCTTCAACGGGCGCGCGAAGTCTCGCCCACGGCTCCCCGGCCCCTCCCCAGTGTCGCTCCTCCGCCGCGCAGCCGATAATCTCAATATGCCGACGATTCCCGCCGCCCCCGGTCCGGGGCTGCCACCGACCGACTCCGCGATGACGCTGGATTTCCGGTACTACTTCGACACCGCGTGCGACGGGATGATCGTCTTCGACGCGTCGCGCCGCGTGCGGCTGGTCAACGCGGCCTTTGCGGAGCTCATCGGTGAACCGGTCGACGCGCTCGTCGGCCGCCACTTCGAGGAGCTCACCGAGCAGTCCGATCGGCCCGCGCACTCGTCGCCGGTGCAGGAGCTCGCGACGTTCGGGTCGGTCGTCACGATGCACCGCGTGCGCCCGGTGGACGGCGATCCGATCGACGTCGAGATCTCCTCGACGCTGCTCGACGACGGCGGCACGTTCTCGGTCGTGCGCGACACTCGGCGCCGCTCGGAGTTCGGCGCGCCACGCACGTCGGGCGGATTCGTCGCGCCGCGGATCTCCGGCCCGCGCACGCGCGTCACGGAGCAGCTCGCCGAAGCGCGCGACTTCCGCCTGCTGTTCGACGCCACGCCGCTGCCCGCCTGGGTGTACGACGCCGAGTCGCTGCGCTTCGTCGCCGTGAATCGCGCCGCGATCGAGCACTACGGCTACTCCGAAGAGGAGTTCCTCGGCAACACGATCCTCTTCATCAGACCGAGCGAGGACCAGCAGCGGGTGCTCGACTACCCGCACGACAGTCCCGGCACCGAACGGATCGGCGCCTTCCGCCACCGTCGCAAGGACGGTGAGCTGATCGACGTCGAGACGATCTCCTACGGCTTCGAGCTCGACGGCCGCCGCGTGCGCATGGTCGTGATCAACGACGTCACCGACCAGCTCCGCGTCCGTGATCAGCAGGAGCAGCTGCAGGCGCAGATGCTGCTCGCGCAGAAGATGGACGCCGTGGGCCGACTCGCCGGCGGCGTGGCGCACGACTTCAACAACCTGCTGAGCGTGATCCTCGGCGCCACCGAGACGGTGGGCAAGGCGCTCGCGCCGTACGATCCGCTGCAGGAAGAGGTGACGGACATCCGCGACGCCGTGGGCCGAGGGGCCGCCCTCACGCGCCAGCTGCTGATCTTCGGCCGCAAGGAGGTACGCACGCCCGGGCTGCTGGACATCAACGACGTCGTCACCGGCGTCGAGCGGCTGCTCATGCGCGTGCTCGGCAGCTCGGTGAAGATCGAGCTCCGGCGCGACGTCGAGCGCGCGCCCGTCGTCGCCGACGCGGGGCAGCTCGAGCAGGTGCTCGTCAATCTGTCGATCAACGCGCGCGACGCGATGCTGCGCGGCGGCACGCTCACGATCCGAACCGGCGAGGAGACGCTCGACGTCGCCGCGGCCACGACGCTCGACGTGATCCCCGGGCCGTACGTCACGATCGACGTCGAGGACACCGGTACCGGGATGGACGAGGCGACGCGCACGCACGCCTTCGAGCCCTTCTTCACGACCAAGGGACCGGCGCAGGGCACGGGCCTCGGGCTGGCGATGGTGTACGGGATCGTGCGCCAGTCCGGCGGCGCGATCTCGCTCCAGAGCACACCCGGTGCGGGCACGCGCGTGCGCATCCATCTGCCGCGTGGAGGGACGAGCGACGTCGCCGAGCCCGAGATCGCTCCGGCCGCCGAGACGCGGGGGCTCGTGCTGCTCGTCGAGGACGAGCCGCGCGTGCGCTCGCAGGCGCGCCGGCTCCTCCAGCGCTCCGGCTACGCGGTGCTCGAAGCGTCGGATGGCGCGGAAGCGAAGCGCGTCTTCGCCGAGCGGCAGGGCGACATCGACGTCGTCGTCACCGACGTCGTGATGCCGATCGTCGGCGGTGTCGAGATGGTGGCGACGCTGCGTGCGGTACAGCCCGCGCTGCCCGTGGTGTTCGTCTCCGGTTACACCGCGGAGGAGCAGGATCTCCCACTCGGTGATCGAACGGCATTCCTCACGAAGCCGTACACGATCGAAGCCCTCTGCGACGCGATCGAAGCGGTGGTGCCGAGCTGATCGGACTGCGGTCGATTGCCGGAGGGCGCGACACTAACTTGTGGTATGAGCTGGACACCGCCCGAGCCGCCTGACGACGCGAACGACGAGCCCTCCGAGGAGACGCCGCCGGAGCCTCACGGTCCGTACACTCGCGAGAATCCGCTGACCTTCCTCGTGCCGGAGCCGATCCTGCTTCGGCTCGAGCGCGTGGACCGGCCCGGCGCCCAGCCGGGCGAGCAGCCGGTCGCCTTCACGCGTGCCGGACCGGACGAGGTGCTGCTCGCGGTGAACGCGTACCCTGCGCCGCTCGTGGACGCCTTCTTCGCCAGCGACGCGTTCGGCGAGCCGGTGATCGTCGTCGGTGCCGCGTGGGAGGAGGACGGGGGTGTCCGCGGCGAGCTGTCGGCGTTGCTCCCCGAGCGGACGATGCGCGCGATCCAGGATACCGTGTCGCCCGAGGACGAGGACGACGACGCCGAGCCGTGGGCCGCGTCGGCCACGCTCGGCGGGACCTCGTATGAAGAGGTCGTCGGCGAGGGCGAGGATGATGACGAGGAGGACGACGATGACGACGACGATGACGCCGAGCCGCACTTCCCGCTCGTGATCGGCGCCGTGCTGCGCTTCCCCGAGAACAGGAAGTTCCCAGGCGACTTCGAGCTGGAGGTCGACGACCTCATGCGTTCGATCCTGGAAGGCCGCGCGATGGATGCGGGGCAGAAGCGGATCGACAACCTGCTCGGCGGGATGTAGGCGAACCCACGAAGCTGGCTGAACGTAGCATCCCGGCTGAGTCCGTCCCACGCGCCCGCGGCACGAACCTTCCCTCTCCTGACCCGACGTTTGCTGACGGGCGGTATGTTGCCGCCGAGCCCACCAGCGCAGTCGCAGGTGATGTAGTGTCCTGGAGCATCGATACGCAGGGTCATGTCTTCCCTGAGCAGCGGGAGGCGCCCGAAGAGCATTTTCCGCACATCGTCGTGGATCGCGACGGCGTGGAGTGGTCGGTCCGCGAGATGGCGACGCCACAGCTGTGGGCGCGCGCGCCGCGATGCCTCGTCCTCAACTCGCGCGACTGTGTGAGACGCATCTGGTGGTACCCGAGCGACTGGCGCGCGCTCGGCGCCGACGCGCTGTTGCGGCTCGGCCGCGCCGACTGATCGCGGAACGATCCGCGGGGCGGGAAACCGGGGCACGGGGCGCTGCGTACGGATGCACGACCCTCAGTCGGAGCTCGTGTCACCATGCGCAAGACGCTGAAGCTCGTCCTCTACGCCGCCCTCATCCTGTTCGTCGGCCTGCCTGCCGCGTTCGTGCTCGTCGTGGCGGGGATGGCGATCTTCGGGGTCGTCGTCGGCGTCGGGTTCGGTATCCTCGGTCTCGTCCTCACGGCGCTGAAGTTCGCGCTCATGGTCATCCTGCCGATCGCCCTGCTCGTGTGGGTGGCGAAGCGGCTCATGGCGCCGGATCGGACGTACTAGGGCGCTGTGCGCGACGCGCCCTGCGCGATGCGCCAGAGCAGAACGGCCTCGGGAAGCCCTAGCCTCCCGAGGCCGTTGCGCATCGCGCACAGCGCAGCGCGCACCGCCCATTCATAGGGTCCCGCCACTCAACCGTGTCGTCGGTGTACCATCGGACGCTGGCGCACGCGTGACGTCGCCGCCCAGATTTTGCCCAGTCGCACTGCGCTCCCCGAAACCCGCACTCTCCCGATGCCGACGCCGCGTCATCTCTCGTTCGCCGCTCTCGTTCCGATCGTTCTCGCCATCGCGTGCGGGTCGTCCAATCCGCCACCGCAAACGGAGAGCGCGCCGCCCGATACGCGCAGCGGTCGCCCAATGAATCGAGACTCGATGTTCCGGCGAAACACGGTCATCGAGAACAACCGGCCCGATGTCGGCGCGCGCGCCGGACTGCTCGTCGTCGCCAATCAGCAGGGGGCAAGCGCGACGATCCTCGACGCGGCCACGCTGAACACGGTCGCCACCGTCCCGGTGGGCCAGGGTCCGCACGAGGTCGCGATCTCCACCGACAGCCGCTGGGCGGTCGTGACCAACTACGGCGTGCAGGGAGCGGCCGGCAACACGCTCAGCGTGATCGACCTCGCGGCCGAGACACCCGCCGTCGTGCGCACCATCGACCTCGGGGTGTACCAGCGCCCGCACGGCGCTGTGTTCGTGAAGTCGGGGACCAAGCTCCTCGTGACGAGCGAAGTCGCGCAGCGCCTGCTGCTCGTGGATTTCGTCAGCGGGCGGATCGACACCGCCATGGCGACGAACGGCCGCGGCTCGCACATGGTCACGGTGCAGCGCGACGGACGCCGCGCGTGGACGGCCAACATCACCGATGGCACGGTGACCGAGTTCGACGTCGACGCTCGCACGACGAAGCGGACGTTCAACGTCGCGGCGAACGTCGAGGGAATCTCGGCCACGCCTGGAGGTGTGCAGGTGTGGGTGGGGAGCAACTCCGCGAAGACGGTCACGGTGGTGAACGGCGCCGATGCGGCGATCATCGGCACGATCAGCGGGTTCGGCCAGCCGTACCGCGTCGGCGTGTCCCGCACCGGACGCGTCGCTCTCGTCAGCGATCCTCCGTCGAACCGGATCTGGATCTACGACGTCGGGACGCGGAAGGAGCTGTCGCAGATCGATCTCGCCGGCCAGACGGGGATCGGATCGCCGGCGGCCCAGGCGGCTCCGGAGGGAATCGCCTTCGATCCGATCACGGACTACGCGTACGTGACGCTCCACGGGACGAACCAGGTCGTCGCGATCGACCTTCGAACGCGGAAGGTGATGAGCTTCGGATCGGTCGGGGCGGGGCCGGACGGGATCGGGTACTCGCCGTACGTGCGGCGCTGAGCACGAGTCCCACGGGAATTCCGGGGGTAGCGGGTACTCGGGTACCTGTGCCGTGTACGGCACGCTGGGCGAGACGTTAGCGCGCCCGTTGAAGCTCGGGGTGCGCGCCGGGTCGGGCGTACAGGGTACAGGTACAGGGTACATCGGTACCGGTACTGTCACGCATCCCCGGGTACCGCGGCGACGGCCTCGATGCGGCGGCTCGAGCGTAC
>Ga0207643_10001300_pt1 | contig 14557 bp, 16 predicted proteins | sample KBSMisM62_FD_184313 | JGI IMG/M metagenome (GOLD analysis project Ga0207643, IMG submission 184313) | Miscanthus rhizosphere microbial communities from Kellogg Biological Station, Michigan, USA - KBS Miscanthus M6-2 (SPAdes) (version 2) | ecosystem: Host-associated > Plants > Roots >...
ATGGCGGCACCGAGCCAACAGGGAGCACTCGCCGACGCCGTGCTCCAACGCATCGGCCAAACGGTAGGGCAGGGTGCGACCGTCTCGACCGTCTTCGGCGAGCCTGTGGAGCGCGAAGGGATCACGGTGATCCCGGTGGCGAAGGCACGCTTCGGTTTCGGCGGCGGTGGTGGTGCTGGAGCGCATCGCAGCGCGGACGGGTCTGGTGGCGGCGGTGGCGGCGGAGCGATCGTGAGTCCCGTGGGGTACATCGAGTTGAGCCACGGAGGCGCCGATTTCAAGCGGATCTCCGGTCCCTTCGAGCGGGTGGCGCTTGTGGTGGCCGCGTCGCTCGCGCTGCTCGCCGTCAGGCGGCTGATCGTCGAGTAGTACCGGGATCCGCGCGCGTCAGGGTCGCAGCCGTGACGCACCGCCAGGCGCCGGGAGGAGAAGACGACCGACCCTCGTCATCAAGTGAGGTACGGGTCGGAGGTGCTGTTGGGGCCCTGTCAGCCAGACGTGTTACGTCACACCTTGTTGGAACCGGCGGCCGGCCTCAGAGCGTGAGTCGCGGCGCTGATCTTGTTCCTCAAGTCCCGCTTCTGTGCGGGCGAAAGACGTTTCCAGACGGAGTACGCGGCCAGGGCCAATGGGATGAGGCGTCGCAGCTTCATTGTTCTCCTCGAGTCGCCGGCAAAGACGAGTGCTGAGCGAGGCCGGCGAACGGCCCCGTGGTCGACGTGATCTTCCCCGCGAAAGGCCCGGCAGAAACGTCACTAGCTCGACGGCACGACGCGGTCGGACGCGAGCCGCGCGCGGTTTCAGTCGCGGCGGTAACGATCGGCGGCGCGGTGGCGCCCGTAGGCCGTCTCGCGCTCGACGAGGCTCTCGAGGAGGCGCTGCGCACCGGCGAGGTCGCCGAGCGTTCTCAGGACGGCGTCACCGACGAACTTCTCCACGGTCCCCCGTGACGCTTCAGTACCAGCCGCGCCGCTGGGGCGTCGCCGTGCGGTCACCGATCGCCGTCGAGCCAGGTCGCAGAAGAGGATCGTCACGACCTTTCGCACCTCACGCTGTCGTGCCTCGAACCCTGGCGACAGCGTAAGGCGCGACGCGGTGCTCGGTGGCACGCGTCCCGTTCTATGCTCGGCTGGCCCGCACAGGTCGCGAGGCATCCGGAGATGGAGCGCACGCTCGACCCCGCCCGACTGGGAGACCACCTCGACCGGCTCTATCGGGCGGCGTGGGCGCTGTGCGGCTCGCGCGAGGAGGCCGAGGACCTCGTTCAGGAGACGTACGCCCGAGTGCTTGCCCGGCCGCGATGGCTCCGCAACGAGGACGATCTCGGCTACCTCCTTCGGGCGCTGCGGAATACGTTCCTGAACCAGAAGCGGACCGAGAGCCGGCGCCTCCGTCCCGGGCCGCTCCCGGACGCTCTCGAGCTCGTCGCGGATCCGCACGCGGTGGAGCCGCAGGCCGCGCTCGAAGCAGGCGAGTTGTATGCGGCGATCGCCGCCCTGCCGGACGATTTCCGCGACGTGCTGGTCGCGGTGGACGTGACCGGACTCTCGTACAAGGAGGCCGCCCGCGCGCTTCGCATCCGCGAAGGGACCGTGATGAGCAGGCTGTATCGGGCGCGTCAGGCGGTCGTTCGGACGCTCACGAGCGGCACCTGACCGACAACGCGATCTCAGTCGCCCGAGACCGTGCCGACGAGCACCTTCTCGCCGGACGAGCTCTGATCGCCGTCGTTTCGTTCGCGCGTGACCGTCAGGGTGGTGAACTGCTTCGGCGACACGCCCGACCAAAGCGTCACGTCGGTGCCTTCGTTGAAGGTCCCGACCGGCACGAGCGCGCCGGACTCGTTGCGCAACCACCCCTGGTAGAAGCGTCCACCGTCGAGACGGGGAAGGCCCGTCGCGTGGAGAACGATCCGCCACCCGGACGACGTCTTCGTGAACGTCGCGGTGCCGCCGGCATCGGGCGCAAGATCGGTCGGTCCGACCGCGGCATGAAGTGTTTCGGCGGAGCTCCCCGAGCCCAGCACGGCGACCCCGACGCCAACGGCGACGACCAGAGCAGCGGCAGCCGCAGCCCCGGCGACGGCGATACGGCGAGGCGTCCGCGCAGCGGGTGACGACCTCTGCGCCTCGATCCGAGTGCGCAGCCCCAACGGAGCCGTTACCTGTTCAGCCGCGCTGCGCGCATACCCGACCGCGAGCCGCTGCTCGGCGAGCCGGCCGGCGAGCTCCGGGGACGCAGCGACCTCGTCCTCGAGCGCGACCCGACGTTCGTTCCCGAGCGATCCGTCGGCGAGCGCCGCGAGTTCGGCGATCTCCTGATCGCCGGGGCCGCGCGGTCGACGACGCCTCAGAGACACGCCACCGAGAAAGGTAACGGCCGAGCCGCCTCGTCGTGGCGGGCCGCGCCCGGGTTTCCAGCCGTTCTGGTCATCACCCCGTAGGACACCGGCTCGCCTTCGCTCATTCCCGGGCCGCTTGGCGATTCGAGCCGGATGCCCCCACCGGAATGAACGAGCTGTCGCCGGTGTCTCCAGCAACGAGAGGTCATCCGACGAAAGGAACGCATGAGCGCGCCGCATCCATATCAGGCCGTTCCGGAGACGATCGAGCGGCGCCGTCGGCGGAGGCACGTCCTCCTGGTCGCCGTCGACGGCGTCGTCCCCGACGGGCTAGCCCACGCGGACGTGGTCGTCATCGCGCCCGCACACAACTCCCGGCTTCGCCGCTGGGTCTCCGACGAGGACGCGGCTCGTCGCCGCGCAGAAAGGCGGCTTTGGACGCTGGTCGACCGGCTCCGGCCGGTCACAGCGCATGTCGAAGGCCGGGTCGGCGACGCTGATCCCCTGCTCGCGATCGCAGACGCCCTGGCGACCTTCCCGGCCGACGAGATCGTCGTCGCGGCCGGAGCCGGGTCCTCTAACGACCGCGCCCAGGCCCTGGTCGCGCGGGCGCGCGAACGGTTCGCGTTGCCCGTCCTCCACGCATGCGACCCGCATGCGGTGGCCGCGTGAGCGCCGCTGCGGAATAGACGCCGCTCGCCGGTGTCTCTAGCAGATGAAAGGTCAAACGACTCGAAAGGAACGAACGATGACGAACGTCAGGCACCACACCGATTCGCGCATCATGCGGCCTGCCTTGCTGGGGATCTCCGCGCTTGTCGCCGCAGCGGCCCTGGGCGGCACCGCCGGGCCCGCAGCGGCCCACGGCTCTCATGGCCACAAGGCGGCGTCGCATCAGGGTCGGCACGAGGCTGGCCTCGGAATCGCCCGCCTCTACGACGGCCTGCTGGCCGTGGAGGGGACGAACGCGGATGACCGGATCGCGCTCCGCGTCCAGGCGGGGAATCCCGCGATCCTCCAGGTCGATCTCGGCGACGACGGCTCGGGCGAGTTCAGCATCCCGCGCGCCGAGGTGGCGAGGATCTCCCTCGACGGCGGCAACGGCGACGACAGCCTGCGCATCGACGAGAGCAACGGCGTCTTCACGGACACGATCCCGACGACGATCCACGGCGGCAACGGCAACGACCGCATCGTCGGCGGCGCTGGGGCGATCACGCTTCAGGGCGACAACGGCGACGACGTCCTCATCGGGGGCTCCGGCGTCGAGACGCTGATCGGCGGCAACGGAGACGACTCGATCGACGGCAACAAGGGCAACGACGTCGCGCTGCTGGGCAACGGCAACGACACGTTCGTCTGGGATCCTGGTGACGGGAGCGACACCGTCGAGGGTCAAAATGGCACGGACACGATGTTGTTCAACGGCGCCGACGCGAGCGAGAGGGTCGTTCTCTCGGCGAACGGGGGCCGGCTGCGGTTCTTCCGCGACCCGGGTGCCGTCACGATGGACACGGACGACGTCGAGGTTGTCGAGTTCAGAGCGTTCGGTGGTGCCGACTCCGTCACAGTCGAGGATCTCGCCGCGACCGATGTGCGCGACGTGAAGATCGACCTCGCAGGCGCCGGCGGCGGTGGCGACGGCCAGGCGGACCGCGTCGTCGTCAACGGGACCGACGGCAACGACCGGATCGATGTCAGCGGAGACGCGGGCGCCGTGAAGGTCAGCGGTCTTGCGGCGACCGTCCAGCTCCTGCAGCCGGAGGGTGGGAACGACCGGCTCGACGTCAACACCCTCGCCGGTACGGACGCAGTGAGCACACGCGGTCTTGATCCAGGAGCGGTCCAGCTCTTCGTGGACGGCTCACCTCTCCCGAAGCAGTGACACGAACGCGAAGGGCGGGGCCTCTCCCGTGAGGCTCCGCCCTTCCCCGTGCTCGGTCGAAGTGATGCTTCGGCCATGGACGGCCACCGCATCTCGGTCAGGGTCCTCGGTGGGCCGTCGGTTGGATTGCGGCGGCGCTGTCGGCCCTGGGCCTTTCGACTGTCTTGCCGTGGTCGAGACGGGCAGCCACTCGAGCCACTTGGGCAGTCGTCTCGGAAGATCGCCCCGACGGTGCTGTTCCTCATCGTCGGCGAGAGGGCTGAACGGCGGCGAGGGGATCCAACCGTCAGGCGACAGCCGACGGCTGCGCACCCGGCAGGTATGCCTCCATATCCCATCCCCCGTTGTTTCCCTGCGCCGCGTCCGGGCCGGCGCCTCCAGTTCAAGTCATAACACGCTGCGACGCTCGAGGCGACGCCGGCGCACGGCGACGTCCTCACCCGCTGAAAAGCGTCTCGCGCCTCGTCTGAGTGGGTAGCACCACCGTTCAAGCACTGAGCCAGGGAGGACAGACGTGGACGAGCGAACGAGACGGGTGGCTGAGAACGAGGTTCTGTTCAGGCAGGTGAACGAGCACGTGGTCGGTGGCGCGAGGCGGCCCGCAGAGAACTTCGAGATCATCTGCGAGTGTGAGCACACGACCTGTATGGAACACCTCCGAGTTACGACGGAGGCATACCAGCGAGCCCGAAGCGAACCAACTGACTTTCTGCTCAAGCCGGGGCACGCGAAACCCGAGTTCGAAACAGTCATCGAAACTCAAGAAGACTTCGAGGTTGTCCGCAAGACGGGCGCGGCGGCTGCACTGGCCACCGAACTCGACCCTCGTTCTTAGGTTCGCGGCTCCAGGCGCAACGACCAGCGACGAGGGCTTGCTCGTCTCTTGTGGTTGCGGGCGAGGTGTCGTCCCGGCTCTCGAGTGAGTAGCCATCGAAGGCGCTTCGCGTCGGTCGTCGCCTTCACTCGTCGCACGGCCACGTGTGTCACCGAGCGCCTAGATTCGGCGGAAACGAGCGTCGCTGAGCGAGTAGGCGGCGAAGGCGATCAGCCCGGTGGCGACCACCCCCAGGAGGAGCGGGCCGTAGGGCTCGTGCAGGAGCTTGGCCAGCGCGCCGTCGATCCCGACGGCCGCCTGCGGGTCGTAGTCGACGGCGGCCTTGACGAGAAAGGCACCGGCGAGCGTGAAGACGACCATCCGCGCGAGATGTCCGACGAGCCCGATCCACCCGATCCACGTCCTGGTCAGCGGTCCCATCTCCTCGGTCTTCGAGTCGGCCAGAAAGTCCTTCGTGAGGCCGCGGTACCCCTGGTAGAGGCCGACGCCGACCAAGACGAGTCCCGCCGCACCGACGAGCCAGGTGCCGGCGGGCCAGCCAAGGACACCTGCCGTCGTCTGGTCGGGATTGGTCGAGGCCTTTGGCGAACCGGCGAGAATCCGGACGGCGACCACGCACATTCCGAGGTAGACGAGACCGCTCGCAAGCGCAGCGACTCGCTCGAATCCTTTGTCCGAGCCCTCGGGGCCGCGTCCCAGCGCCGCGCGGACGAACCTCCAGAGCGCGTAGCCGCCGAGGCCGATCGCAACGAGAGTGAGCAGGACTTCGCCGAAGGGCTGGTGGGCAACGGTGTGAAGGGCACCCTGCTGGTCCGTGAGCTTGCCGCCGTGCCCGAGCGCGAGCTTGAGTGCGAGGACTCCGATGATGGCGTAGATCAGCCCACGCGCGACGAATCCCGAACGCGAGAGCCATTCGAAGCCACTCGATCGGACGACGCCTTCACGAGCCGCCCGGGCCGTGTGCAATGCACTGCTGTTCGAGGTGCTGGTCATGTTCTTCGCCTCCACTCTCCGCGTGCGGTCAGCCGCCCTGGGGCACACGCACCGTGATCGCCCTCGGCTCGACTTTTGCCTTGAGATGCTTGACGGTCGTGCGCTCACCACCATCGAGCTCGTACCTGACCTTGCGGCTCAGCTCCACCTCGACCTTCTCGGCTTTCGTGGTCTGGACGAAGGGCGAGCTGCTGGTGTTGCCGATAGCTGTTCGTGCCATCGTCCGCGCCCACTGGCCGATGCCCTCGGCATTCGTGACGCCGAGCTCGAGCAGGCCGTCGTCCGGACGCGCGTTGTCGAAGACCTCGACTCCGCCGAACAGCGAGCCGATGTTCCCGATGAGGACGCAGCTCGCCTTGCCCTTGTACCAGAGCTCGCCGTTCACCTCGATCCGAGCCTTGAAGGGGTCGCCGCGCAGATGCTTCGAAGCTGTCCAGATGTACGCGACGCGGCCGAAGCGGTCCTTGAGCCCGCCGTCGGCATCCTGGATCATCTGCGCGTCGAGTCCCGCTCCCGCCATGACCGTGAATCGCTCGCCGTTGATCTTTCCGACGTCGAGCTCGCGCTCCGACCCGTGCAGCCCGATGTTCACCGCCTCGGGGATGTCCTGCGGAAGGTCGAGGCTGGAGGCGAACAGGTTCGCCGTTCCCGCCGGGACGATCGCGAGAGGGACGCCCTTGCCGGCGAGGACATCGACGCACCGCTGCACCATTCCGTCGCCGCCCCAGACGAAGATCAGTTCGGCTCCGTCCTTGAGCGCCGCACGGACCCGCTTCGGCGCCAAGCGACTCTTCGGCACCTCCGACCAGATGGGATCCATCACACCGGCGCGGGAGAGCGTCTCGCGGAGCTCCTCGAGCCCTCCACCGATCGTCTTGCCGGCGTGGGCGATCACGGCCACCTTGGTCATGCCCGCTCACGATTCGCGTCGATGGGCACCAAACCGCGCCGCGTGTCGGCAGCGGCGCCTGCGGCGCGCGCGGCGAACACGGTCACCACGAGCGCGCCCGCGCCCAGGAGCAGGCCGGCGGCGCTGTCCGTCAGATGGTGCATACCGCGATACATGCGCGCCCAGGCGACGAAGAGGGGGATTGCGACCAGGAACGCGCAGGCCGCGACGGTGACGGTGGTGCGGCGCGCCCACGAGGCGAGCACGAGCAACAACCCTCCGTACAGTGCAAGTGCCGCGGCCGTGTGGCCGGATGGGTAGCTCGCGTCGACGGGAAGGCTCTCCAGGCGATCGACCCGGGGGCGATCGCGGTGGACGATCAAGGTCGTCGCGCGGTACGCGCCCGACTCGATGCAGATGACGAACAGGACGAACGCGGCCAGACGCCAACGACGGAATGCGAGGAACGCGACGAGGCACGCCCCGACCACCACAGGGATCACGACGCCCCCGGCCAGCGTCGAGCCGATCCAGGACAGATGCTCGAGGTTCGGGTCGCGGTGGTCGGCAAGCCATTGATTGATGCTTTCCTCCCAGGCAGCGAACCCGCCGATCGGCAACAGCAACCGCGTCAAGACGAGGCCCACGGCGACGGTGAGGGCGAGGAGGGCCGCATATCCGGTTGCCACGGCGGCCACGAAAACCACCGCCGGCCGTTGTCCGCCGATGTGCCGCGAGAAGGCCTCGGCCAAGGATTCGGGCTTTGCCTCGAGCAACGGCACGTCCGAGGTAGTGCGCCGTGGGAGGTGTTGGTCACCCTCCGCACCCGCAGCAGTGGCCTCGTGCGGCCACGTGTCGAGTGTTGCCACGCCTCCGGGGTTCTCCACCGCCGCCATGCAGCGGTTTACCCACTCCCGATCGTGGACAACCCTCATGGTGGGCCGGGCGTTTCCAGACGAGAGGCATGTGTGAGTCGAAGATGCCGTTTCTGATCCTCTTGCTCGTCGCGACAATCGCGGGATCTCTCGTGTTCCTGTTGGGCAGCCGATATCCGACCCCGGTGGTCGGCCAGGCTCCCGCGCAGGCAGCCGGAGAGATGCTCGGCCATGAAGCCGCTCGCCATCCATGGCTGTCGAGGACACTGCGCGGCCGCCTCGACCCGGCCAGTGCGACGGGCCTCGCGCTCACGGTCGCGCTCGTTGTCGCGATCGGCGGCGGACTCGTGCTCGGCCTACTCGCTTACCTCATGCGAACCAACGCGCAACTCGTGACGATCGACAACAGCGTCGGCCAATGGGAGGACGATCACGCAACGCATCTCTCGACGCAGGCGCTCCAGCGGGTCACGGATCTCGCCGGCACGTACGTCGTGGTCGTCGTCATCGTCGTCGTCGCCATCGCCGAGGTCGTGCGCATTCCCAACAAATGGGTGCCGGTGTTTCTCGTCTCGGTCGTCGTGGGCGAGATCGTCCTCGTCACGACCATCAAGCAGGCGCTCGACCGGGTGCGGCCGAGCTTCAACCCGGCCGCAGCGACGCTCGGCCCGTCGTTCCCCAGCGGCCATTCGGCGACGGCGGCCGCCCTCTACGCGGCGGTGGCGCTCGTGCTGGCGCGGCGGCGAGCACCGCGCACGCGTGCCCTCATCGCCGGGGCGGCCGCAGCGGTCGCCGTGGCCGTGGCATGCAGCCGAGTGATGCTCGGAGTCCACTGGCTCTCGGACGTCATCGCGGGACTCGCGTTCGGATGGGCATGGTTCGCCATTTGCGCGATCGCCTTCGGCGGCCGTTTCCTCGCGTTCGGCGCTCCGTTGAAGACTGCAGCCAGCGTCGCCGCGTCCGACGAGAGAACCTCCGGCTCGTCTCCGGCAGTCCAGCCGTAGTCGGCGGTTTCCGCCGACTCCAGGGCGGCCGGCGGAACGTCGTGTCGCCGCGGCGGGGGAATCGACCGCCGGGCCGCTTGGCTGCGAGTCCGCTCGCCGTTACCCATACGATCGTGAGCCATGTCTGTCGCCGCGTCGGAGCACGAGCTCCTCGTCGGACCGCTGCTCCGGTACGCGGGCACGACGACGGCGACGGTGTGGGTCGAGACCGGTCGTCCTGCAGAGGTGACGATCCTCGGGCACCGCGAGCGAACGTTCAATATCGAGGGCCACCACTACGCGCTCGTCCTCATCGACGAGCTCGAGCCGGGAACCGTGACGCCGTACGACGTGCGCCTGGACGGACAGCTCGTCTGGCCTCCGGACGACGGACGGCCCCGCCCCGTGATCCGGACGCGCGAAGGAGAGCGAGAGGCAAGACTCGTCTTCGGCTCGTGTCGAGTGGGGTCCCCCGAGCGTCCGCCCTATTCGCTGTCGCGGGCCGAACACGAGGAGGGACTCGAGGTCGACGCACTCTGGGCGTATTCGAAACGGCTCCAGCACGGTGAGACCCCGTGGCCCGATGCGCTCCTGCTGCTCGGCGACCAGGTGTACGCGGACCTCGTTCCGCCGGCCACTGCAGAGTTCATCCGTTCGCGCCGCGACGTACGCGAGGCTCCCGGCGAGGAGGTCGCGAACTTCGAGGAGTACACCCGCCTGTATCGCGACTCGTGGTCGGATCCCGATATCCGCTGGCTGCTGTCGACGGTGCCGTGCACCATGATCTTCGACGATCACGACGTCAACGACGACTGGAACATCTCCGACTCCTGGATCGAGGAGATGCGCGGGCGGCCGTGGTGGGACGAGCGGATCACGGGAGCCTTCATGTCGTACTGGCTGTACCAGCACATCGGAAACCTGTCGCCGCCAGAGCTGGAGGAGGAGACGCTCCTGCGCGACCTGCGTGACCCGCGCGGTGACGAGGACGGCGGACCTCGCTTGCGCGCGCTCGCCCGGCAATGGGATCGCGAGTCGGCCGCGGCCAGGTGGGCGTACTACCGCGACTTTGGACGCTCACGGCTCTTGGTGATCGACTCGCGCGCGGCGCGTGTCACCGTGGAGGGCCGCCGCGACATGATCGACGCCGAAGAATGGGAGTGGATCGCCGAGCATGCCCGGGGTCGATTCGACCACCTGATCATCGCGACGACCCTGCCGGTATTCCTGCCTCCGGGCATCCACCACCTCGAGGCCTGGAACGAGGCGGTCTGCGACGGCGCCTGGGGTGCGCTCGCAGGACGTCTGGGCGAACGGCTCCGGCGATCCGTCGACCTCGAACACTGGGCCGCGTACCAGCAGTCCTTTCAGCATCTCACGGAGCTTCTGCGATCGATCAGCGGACGCGACGAGTCGCCGGCGACCATCATCATCCTCAGCGGCGACGTCCACACCAGCTATGTCGCGTCGGTCGATCTCGGCCCGGAGTCGGGCGCGAGCCGTGTCCACCAGGTCGTCTGCTCTCCCTTCCGCAATCCACTCAGCCCGTCCGAGCGCCGCGTCGTCAGGATGACCGGTTCTCGTGCGGCGGCGTTCCTGTTCTCCGCACTCGCTCGCGCGAGTGGTGTGCGGCCCCCCGCCGCGACATGGGAAATCTCCAGCCGGCGTACGTTCCACAACTCCATCGGCGAGCTCGCCCTCGATCACCGTCGCGCCCAGGTCACGCTGTTCCGCAGCGCACCGGAGTCGGAGCGCGGGAGCCAACCGGGTCTCGTCCGCATGTACGAGGCGGACCTGGCAGCGCAGGGACCGGAGGGCCGCAGAAAGTAACCGGCGCACAGGCGCCTGGGTCGTTCCCTGCTAGCCGTCGACCAGGAGGCTCTGGATCGGCCCGAGCAGTCGGCGAGAGCGGCGCGAGACGCCGGGGAGCAGGCGGAGCCTGTGCGTGGGGGGAGAGCCGGCCCGAAGCCGGGCGAGCTGCTCGGAGGCGATCGGTCGCCAGACGTCGTCGACCAGCTTCGCCGGATCACCGGCGACCGCGTCGAGCGACAGCTCGAGGTGCTCGGCCCACAGACGGTGTCGCGTGGTCGCGGCCAACGCCGGGTCGTCGACGACGAGGTTCACCTCCGTGTCGTTGAAGAGCGAGTGCTCGTTGAGGTTCGCCGACCCGAGGGTCAGCCAACGGTCGTCGACGATGCCGATCTTGGCGTGGACGTAGACCGCCTCTGCCGTACCACTCCCCCGCGCGACGAGCGTGCAGCAGAGAAGCCGGCCGTCGACATCGGCCTCGCTGAGGACCCCGAGCTGACCGCGGGTGTCGTCCGCGCCCGTGCTCGGGTGCCCGGGCAGCACGATGACCATCCGAAACTCGTCGGAGGGCGGCCTTCGGAGCAGCTCCGCGAGGATTTCGACGATCTCGCTCGACCACAGGAACTGGTTCTCGAGATACACGAGAGTACGCGCCGCGCGCAGGGCCCCGGCATACGCCTCCAGGATCGAAAAGTCGCCGAGCGGGAGGCTGCGGTAGACGCGTTCGGGCACCGTTCGCACGAGCTGCACCGTGACATCCCCCGTGGGCTCCGCCGGCTCCGGAGGGGCCAGCCGCTCGCCGGTCACCTCCTGCCAGCGCATTCCGAAGTGGCGCGCGACATCGTCGACGACGGGCCCCTCGACCAACATCGTCGCGTCGTGCCAGCCGGTGCCATTCCGAACCGGGTGGCGAATGCTGTCGAACCGGTCGCCGGCCAGGTCGGTGAGGTCGATACCGCCGACGAACGCCTTCAGCCCGTCGACGATCACGAGCTTCTCGTGATGACAGTGCATCGGCCGCTCACGGCGATCGGTCGCGGCGCGAACGCCTGTACCGTCGGCAAGCTCGGTGATCACTGCTTCGACCTGGCGCCGACCCGGCCGGAACAGGGGTAGAGGCGCCCCCGCCCAGGCCAGAAGACGCACGTCGACTCCGCGTTCGACGGTCTGACGAAGGAGCTCGACGAGCGCCTGGCGGTCGTCTCCCCGGCTGAGTTCGAACGCCGGGCTGAAGAACCAGCCTGCGAGTGCGACGGAGCGCTCGGCGGCCCCAATTGCGGTGGCGATGCGCGGCAGTGCGACGGCTCCGTCGACCAGCACCTCGAGCCGGTTGCCCGAGCGGGGAGGGAACCCATGCGGAGCGACGAACCCCGCACGCGCATCCAGGGCGGCCTCCCAGCCGACCCGTCGCAAGCGGCGGCGATGATGTCCTCGCACCGAGCGCTCGACGGCGTCCCCGAGGGCCGAGTCGACACGTCCGAACGCGTCTGTGAGACGCGACGGTGCACCAACGGGCGTGGGGACGCTGCTACTCATGCCGAGGACGGGATGTCGGTTTCTTTCCCTCGCTCACCGTGCGAAAACCGCGGCGCATGGATCGGTCGGCTCGACAAGCCTGAGCGAACGAGTCGTAACGCGACGCTAGAGCCGAACGAGCGCCAGCGCGACGGCGACGAAGCTCGCGAGCGCGGCGGCCGTCAGCCAGAGCGGAGGCGCGACCGTGTGATGCCACCGGCGTCGCTTCCTACCGCCGCTGAGCACCGAGATCATGCTGCCGTTGTCCATAGCCACGGTTTCGTCCTCCACCGCGCTACTCCTATACCCCACGAAGCCTTCGCTCTAACGCGCTGCGGGCCGGCTAGCGCACACTCGGGCGCGTACGTACCCGGCTCCTCGCCACCCTTGACGGTCGCTGCTCACGCGAGCGCTCGTCGCGCCGCTTCGTCGAACGGGGTGAGCTCGAGCGGGAGCAGCTTCCGGATCCGCTCCTCGCGCGCGATCGTGGGATTGCGCAGTCCTTCGATGAGCGGCCTCGCGACCGATGCGTTCACCGGCGTGACGAGGTTGAGCCAGAGCGAGGAGAGGTACGGCGTCAGCACCGGAACCTCGACGATTGCCGGCTTCCGGCCGAGCAGGGCGGCGATCCGCTCGATCATCTGCCGGTAGGTCATCACCTCCGGTCCGCCCGTGTCGTAGGCCTCGCCGTACGCGGCCTCGTTGGCGCAGACACCGGCCAGGTAATGGGTGACGTCGTCGAGCGCGATCGGCTGCGTCGGGGTCGAGACCCAGCTCGGCGTCACCATCACCGGCAGCCGCTTGACCAGCCCGAGGATCGTCTCGAAGGCGGCGCTCCCCTTGCCGATGATCATCGCGGCGCGCAGGGTCGTCACCGGTACGCCTGCGGAGGCGAGCCGCTGTCCGGTCTCGCGGCGGCTGCGCAGGTGCGGCGATGCGTCGGGGCCGTCCGCTCCGAGCCCCCCGAGGTAGACGATCTGCCGCACGCCTGCGTTCGCTGCCTCGCGCGCGACTGTCTCCGCAGCAACGCGATCCTGCTCCTCGAAGTCGGTCGCGCCGAGAGAATGGACGAGGTAGTAGACGACATCCGCGCCTTCGAGCGCCGCGGGAATGCCATCGCCGCTCGCCGCGTCGGCGACCACCCAGCGGGCGCCGGGCTCGTCACGCGCGGTGCGCGAGACGGCGGTCAGCTCGTGCTCGCCCAGCAGCGGCACGAGCGCCCGGCCGACCACGCCTGTTGCGCCGAAAACGGTGACGTTCACGCGTTTCGGCTCCGCAGCAGGAGCTCGAAGTAGCGGCGGCTGACCGCGGCATGAAAGGGGCTTTGCACCTTCGCGTAGAGCATCCCCGTCCACGGCGGCGCGCCCGCGCGGGCGGCGAGCCGCGGCAGATACTCCTCGACCGTGACGCTCAGCTCCTGCTGATCGCCCTCGGGCCGCTGGGCGAGTGAGACAGACCCGCCGGCTCGCAGTGCGAGCAGTCCACCCTGGATCGCGTGCCGGCAGGTGACCAGCCCGCCGTCGAACGAGAGCTCCGGCGGCCCGAAGGTGAGCAGTGTCGCACCGCCGAGCAGCTTCAGCTTGCCGCCGCCGCCCGTCCAGCTCGCGCGGATGCCGCCGCGGGTGAAGCCGTCGACCGCCTGCCAGTAGGTGACCCCCAGCGTGCGCGCGCCGGCCTCGGACGCCTCGACCACGGGCTTTGCCACCAGCACCCGCTGGCGCGACTCGAAGCCGCCAGACTCGAGCACCCGCTCCGATGTCTCCCAGCCGGTCATATCGCCACCACTGTTCGCGAAGGCTAGTCGGCCTCGCCGGCGCACGGATGTCCGGGTTCGATGGCGTGTGTGTCGATCAGCTGTTCGTCAGCGAGAGTGATTCGCCATACGGGGCGCATGACGCCGGGTAGCCGGGCAAGCTCAGCCTGGCCGATCGTCGACGAGCCCGAAGCTGTAGAGCCGCCACTGCGTCGCGAGCACCGAGACGCCGAAACGGGATGCCACCTCATCCTGATCACCGAATGCGGCCCACGCCTCGCGCACCGCGGCCTCAGGCATCAGGAGCTCAGCGCCGAAGACGTTCGCCTCGCGCTCGAGCGCGCGGTCGGTGTCCTGCGAGACGTCCTGCGAGCGACAGTAGGTCGGTGTGGACGTCGCCCCGTTCGCGTGACAGATCCAGTGACCGAGCTCGTGGGCGATCGTGAAACGGTGGCGGCGGGTCGGGGTGTCGCCGCTCATCGCCTCCGCTGCGTTCACGCGGATGAGACGCTCGACCGGGATCAGCATCCCCGAGCACTCGCCCAGGTCTTCCTCCTCGATCCGCAGGCCGAGCAGGTCCTCGGCGATCGACTCGACCGGCACAGGGATCTCGCCGCCGCCGTAGGTGGCCAGATAGCGCTCGCGGAGCTCGTGCGCCCGCGGATCGGTGTACCGGGTC
>Ga0207643_10001307_pt1 | contig 14505 bp, 11 predicted proteins | sample KBSMisM62_FD_184313 | JGI IMG/M metagenome (GOLD analysis project Ga0207643, IMG submission 184313) | Miscanthus rhizosphere microbial communities from Kellogg Biological Station, Michigan, USA - KBS Miscanthus M6-2 (SPAdes) (version 2) | ecosystem: Host-associated > Plants > Roots >...
GTACTACGTACCTCGTACGACGCCGTACCGGGACTGGCATACCGGCCCCACGAATGCTTGGACGCCGCTCTACCAACGAGCCGTTTCAAGGGGTCAGAGTCGTTGATCCGATCAAGGGGTCAGACACTTGAACCGAGGTGTCTGGCCCCTTGGACTTCGGGTCGTCGCGCCGGAGTTTCACGCTGAGGCGCAGAGGGCCGCAGAGGCACAGAGAGCTGTGACGGCAACGGCGACCGATCGGCGCGGAGAACGCGGAGGGCACGACGAGGGCGCGGAGCGCGGCGCAGCGATCTCTCCGCCGGACCCTCAAAGACCTTGAAGGCGTGGCTGGAGAGGGGCGGTGCACCAGTTCGTGGCGCTCGACCCCGAGCGCAGTGCTCCGCGTCCTCCGCCAGGCTCCGCGCGCTCCGCGTCGATCCGTTGAACCGATCAAGGGGTCAGAGTCGTTGAACCGATCAACGACTCTGACCCCCTCGAACGTCCCGGGAGAGCGGCGTCGGTGCATTCGTGGGGCTGTTCGCGCGGGTCCAGCTACGGCGTGGTACGGAGTACGGAGTAGTACGGCACCGCCTTCACCCCTTCGCCAACTCCTCCCACAGAACCGCAACCCCTCTCATCCCCTTCGTGAAGTTCTCCACGCTCATCCACTCGTCGGGGGCGTGGGCGTTCTCGCCGGGGAGGCCGAAGCCCATGAGGAGGACGGGGGCGCCGAGCACACGCTCGAAGTCGCCGACGACGGGGATCGAGCCGCCCTCGCCGGTGATCACCGGCTCGCGGCCGAACGCGGCGGCGAGCGCGCGGCGGGCGGCGTCGAACAGCGGACCATCGAGCTCGGCGCGCCATGCCCGACCGCCGTGCAGCGCCGTCACCGTCGCGCGCACCCCCGCCGGCGCCACCCGCGCCACGTGCGCCCGCATCAGGCGCTCGATGTCCGTCGGATCCTGATCGGGGACGAGCCGGCAGCTCACCTTGGCCATCGCCTTCGCCGGCAGCACCGTCTTGGCGCCCTCCCCCGTGTAGCCGCTCAGCAGACCGTTCACCTCGCAGGTGGGTCGCGTCCACAGCCGCTCGAGCACCGAGTAGCCGCGCTCGCCGCCGAGCGCCGGAGCGCCCGTCTCCTCGCGGAATGTGTCCTCCTCGAACGGCAGTCCGCGCATCTGCTCCCGCACGTGCGCCGGCCACTCGCGAACCGAATCGTAGAAGCCATCGATCGCGATGCTTCCGTCGGCGTCGTGCAGCGTGGCGAGGATGTGCGCGAGCGCCATCGCCGGGTTCACGACCGCACCGCCGTAGCTGCCGGAATGGAGATCCTGCGCCGGTCCCTGGACGTCGATCTGGAAGTAGGCGAGCCCTCGCAGCGACGAGAGCACGCTGGGCAGTCCGGGCGCGAACATCGCCGAATCGGAGATGACGACCGCGTCGCAGCGCAGCAGGTCGCGATGCATCTCGATGAACGGCGCCAGGTGCGGGCTGCCCACCTCCTCCTCGCCCTCGGCGAGCACGACGACGTTCACCGGAAGTCGGCCGCGCACGGCGAGGTGCGCCTCGAGCGCTTTCACGTGGAGGAAGAGCTGACCCTTGTCGTCCACCGAGCCGCGCGCGTAGATGCGCCCGTCGCGCACCGTCGGCGCGAAGGGAGGCGAGGTCCACAGGTCGAGCGGCTCGGCCGGCTGCACGTCGTAGTGGCCGTACACGAGCACCGTCGGCGCGCCGGAAGGAGCGTCGCGGTACTCGCCGACCACCACGGGATGCCCCGCCGTCTCGTGCACCGTGGCGACGAGTCCCGCCGAGCGCAGCGAGCCGGCGACCCACTCGGCGGCGCGGCGCGTGTCGACGTCGTGCTCCGAGCGCGCGCTCACGCTCGGGATCGCGAGCAGGTCGAACAGCTCGCGCCGGATACGCTCGTCGTTGGCGGTGAGATAGGCGTCGAGGTCGCGTGGAACGGCGGTCATTGGGCGGGTGGGTTACGGGTTGGGGTCGAAGATAGTGCGATGCGCTGTGAGCGATGCGCGATGCGTCAGGCCTCGGGACGCCTCTGCCTCCCCGCAGGTTCCGCCGTAGCGCAGAGCGCAATGCGCATTGCTCAACGCGCGCTCTTCACGCATGTGTTAGTATTGCCGCGTAAAGTGTTTCGCACGATCGCCGCCCACCGGCAACACCGAGCGATTCGAAATGCCCCGACGCAGCAGTGCCCTGCAGGACGAGATCAAGCAGACCAAGCCGTTCCGATCGTCGGCGGAGGAGGTCGTCGTGAGCGTCCTCCGCACCGCAGCCGTGATGCAGCGAAGCCTCGCGCAGGTCGTCGAGGCACACGGGATCACCATCCAGCAGTACAACGTGCTGCGCATCCTCCGCGGCGCGGGCGACGCCGGCCTGCCCACGCTGGCGATCCGCGACCGGATGGTCGAGGAAGCGGCGGGGATCACGAGACTCCTCGACAAGCTCGAGAGCGCCGGACACGTCGTGCGCGAGCGCTCGACGCCGGACCGGCGCCAGGTTCTCTGCCACATCACGCCGAAGGGCGAGAGTCTCATCGTCTCGCTCGACGCGCCGGTGGACGCGGCGAACAAACGCGCCAGCGCGCATCTCGACGACGAGGAGCGCACGCACCTCGTCGAGCTGCTCGGCGCGATCCGCGCCTCGCTGGCGAACCACGCCGGGGAGCGGCCTCAGGGCTCCGCGCGCGAGGGCCAGCCGCCGCGGTAGCCGTCGAGCACCCACAGCCGGCGGACGTCGACCGTGTCGCGCCCGCGGAGCAGCGGTGTCAGCGCGCCACGGCTCACCCGGCTGAAATGGGGTGCGAGTCGGGCGACCGACTCGTGCACGCCAGCACGCTCGTCGAGCGCGAGGACGAGCGCGTCGCCGGCGCGAGCGTGCGACGCGAACCCGGGCCACAGCTCGTAGTTGTTGTGCCGCCCGCCGAGACAGACGCAGAACACCTGCGGCCGGCCGGGCAGATGGTACGCCAGCTCGCTCACGTCCTGGTAGCGCTCGGCGCCCATCCACGCGCGGGCTCCGACGCTGTCGCGCACGGCGACGACGGATCGCGCGAGACCATCCCATCCCGCGGCACGGGCGATCGGGTCGCGCCGCGCCCGTAGGGGAAGAATCCGCACCGCGGCGTGCAGGTAGAGCACGGCGACGAGCACACCCGAGAGCGCGAGCCCGCGGCGCCACCAGCGGGCGAGCGACGCCGACGCCGACGTCGCCAGCATCGACGCGAGCAGGGCGACGCCGGCGACGTACGACGGCGCCGGCCAGTTCGCCTCGACGCGGTGATGGAACGCGCTGTAGACGAAGAACACCCAGCTCCCCGTCGCGATCGCGGCGAGCGCGAAGTGCGCGTCGTCGCGCGGGCGGCGCAGGGCGCGCCAGACGGCGATCGCGACGAGGACGAACAGGATCGGCGTCACGAGCCCCAACTGCCCGCCGACGAGATCGAGCTCGCGCATCAGCGCCGAGCCTCTCGCCGCGCCGAGCCCGTGCTGAAGCTGGAAGCGGAAGGAGATCCAGTCGTGCGTCGCGTTCCAGTAGAGCACGGGGAGGAACACGAGCGTCGCGAGCAGGCAGGCGACGTACGGTCCGGGCTCGCGCAGCCGGACGCGGAGCGATGGCCGCACCAGCACCGCGACGAGCATGGAGAGCGGCAGCAGGATCGACGTGTACTTCGACGCGAACGCCAGCCCGACGCAGACCCCCGCCGCCGACCACCAGCCGAGCGACGACGTCGAGCGCGGCGGAGACTGGAGCGCACGCACCACGGAGTAGACCGCGAGCGCCTCGAAGCACAGCAGCGGTGCGTCGGGCGTGGCGAGCACGAGCCCGGCGGCGGCGAGCGGCATCACCGCGAACGCGAGCGCGGCGAACATCCCGGCGCGCGGTCCGGCGATCAGGCGCGCCGTCGCCGCGGCGGCGAGGGCGGCGACGAAGCCGGCGAGCACGGGAAAGAATCGGATCACGAGCGGCGTCGGCTCGGCGCCGAGCGCGCCGGCGAGGGCCGTGCCCGCACGGATGAGCACCGCGATCATCGGCGGATGATCGAAGTAGCCCCCCGAGAGCTGGCGCGACCAGTCCCAGTAGTACGTCTCGTCGGGGAAGAGCGGCAGCCGCGCGGCGAACAGCAGCCGTACGAGCCACGCCGCGATCGTGACTCCGACGGCGACGCGCCACTGCCGGGCGCCGCCGTCGGTCGTCAACGCCGACGCATTCCGCGCACGCGCGCCAGCAGCACGAGCGCCGCGATCCACGCGAGCCAGACGACGCGCTCGTCGACGCTGAGCGTGCGCAGCATCCCCCACGCGACCATCGGTACCGTGAACGGTACCAGCACCGGCGCGTCGGTGTTCGCGACGTAGCGTTCGACAACCCTCGTCGCACCGCGGCCGCCCGAGCGCAGCATCCCCGAGATCGCGCGCGACACCTCCTCGGGAGGCGCGGCGCGCCAGCCGGGCAGGATGAGCATCGTCCACGCCGACGCCGCATGTCCCCAGCCGTGATTGTCGCTCCCGGCGACGAGGGCGATGTTCGCGCTGTCGGCGATGTCGAGGATGCGCGCGCGCTGCTGACGGCTCTGCGCGAGCCCGCGCGGCGCGCCGTCGATCAGCTCGATCGCGCGCACTCCCGCCGTCCCGCGACCCTTCGCCGTCACGACCTTCGACAGGTTCCCCGGGATCGTCTCGATCAGGACCGGCTCGTTTCCCTGCACCAGGCTCGCGAGCTTGAGCGCCTCGGTGTCGACGTCGCGCAGCGCCGGGTCGAGGATGCCCTGGTACATGCGGTCGGCGTCGAGGATGTTGACGTGCTCGCCCTGCCACACGGCCTCGATGGCGGGAAGCAGGAGCGTCTCCGTGCCGGACTGCGTCGGGTTGTTCGCCCAGCCCTCGCGCGCGCCCTCGAAGGTGCGATGGTCGCTGATGTACGCGACGTCGAAGCCGGCCTTGCGGTGCCAGCGGCGCACGTCCTCCGGTTCCCAGTTCCAGCGGCCGTCGTGTGAGTACTTCGTGTGCGCATGGAAGTCGACGGCGACGATCGCGAGCGCGTCCTTCTGGAGCGCGGCCATCGGCCGCGGCACCATCAGCGCGACGGCATACAGCCCGAGGAGCATCACGAGCGCGATGCCGACGCGGGCGCCGATGCGGACCACGCGCCGATTCGACGGGAGCGCGAGGTCGCGCTCGCGGCGGCTCACCCACCACCACACGACCCATCCCAGCACGAGCGTGACGACGAGCGCGACGTGCTGCCGCACGCTCAGCAGCGTGATCGTGTCGAGGATGGCCGAGATGGGCGCGATCAGCAGGTAGCCCGTGGAGCGGTCGAGCGTCGCCTCGGCCACGGCGCCTCCCGTCGCGGCGTCACGGATGGGGTCGATCGCCCACACGGCGCTCAACGCCAGCAGCGTGGCCGTGACGAGCGCGAACCAGGGAAGCCCGCGCATCCGGGCGAGCAGGCGAGCGGAGCGCGTTTCAGCGCGAGGAGCGTCGTCGCGGGACACCGTGGCTACTCTTCGTGGAATGAAGTTCGCGGCTCGGAGGGACTGCCGCGCCGCAAATTAGCCGTTCGGTGGCGTCGACGTACACCCGTCGCGCTCCCTTCACGACCGCTCATGGCCAACCACCTCGCCAGCGAGACCAGCCCGTACCTGCTCCAGCACGCGCACAATCCCGTGGACTGGTGGCCCTGGGGACCCGAGGCGCTCGAGCGGGCGCGGGCCGAGCGCAAGCCGATCCTGCTCAGCATCGGCTACGCGGCGTGCCACTGGTGTCACGTCATGGAGCGCGAGTCGTTCGAGGACGAGGCCACGGCCGCGCAGATGAACGAGCACTTCGTCTCCATCAAGGTGGACCGGGAGGAGCGTCCGGACCTGGACGCGATCTACATGCAGGCCACCCAGGCGATGACCGGACACGGCGGGTGGCCGATGACGGTGTTCCTCACCCCCGAGGGCGTCCCGTTCTACGCCGGCACGTACTTCCCGCCCGACGACAGGCACGGGATGCCGAGCTTCCGCCGCGTGCTCGCCGGGGTGGCCGACGCGTGGCACAACCGACAGGAGAGCGTCGCTCGCACCACGGCGTCGATGCGCGAGCTGTACGAGGCGAGCACGGAGCGCACGCGCGTGTCGGGCACGCTCGACGAGGATCTGCTGACGCGCGCGATCGTCGCGCTGCGGACGCAGTTCGAGCCGCGGTTCGGCGGCTTCGGCGGCGCACCGAAGTTCCCGCCGACGATGACGCTCGACTTCGCCCTGCGCAGCTGGGCGCGCACCGGGCAGCCGGAGACGCTGCACATGGTGACGCACACCTTCCGCCGGATGGCGCGCGGCGGGATCTACGATCAGGTGGGGGGCGGCTTTGCGCGATACAGCGTGGACGCGTACTGGCTGGTGCCGCACTTCGAGAAGATGCTGTACGACAACGCGCTGCTCGTGCGGCTCGGCGCAGCGCTCTGGCAGGCGACGCGCGACGAGGAGGTGCGGCGCGTCACCGAGGAGACGCTCGGCTGGCTGACGCGCGAGATGACGTCGCCCGAGGGCGGGTTCTACTCCTCGCTCGACGCGGACAGCGAGGGGCACGAGGGACGCTACTACGTGTGGGACTCCAGCGAGCTGGATTCGCTGCTCGGCGAGGATGCGGCGCTGCTGCGCTCGTACTGGGGCGTCACGCCCGAGGGGAACTTCGAGGGCCGCAACATCCTCTTCGTGCCGCACGACGCCGAGGCGGTGGCGCGCGCACAGGGGGTGACGGTGCCGGAGCTGCGCACGGCGGTCGAGCGCGCGCGGCGCATCCTGTACGAGGCGCGCGAGCGTCGCGTGCGTCCGGGACTCGACGACAAGATCCTCGCCGGCTGGAACGGCCTGATGCTGCGCGGCGTGGCCGAGGCGGCGCGCGCGTTCGGCGACGCGGAGCTGCGCGCGCTGGCGGTGCGCAACGGCGAGTTCCTCTTCCGCGAGCTGGTGCGCGACGACCGCGTGCTGCGCAGCTACAAGGAAGGCACCGCGAGGATCGCCGGATTCCTCGAGGACTACGCCGCGGTGGCGCTGGGCGCGCTGGCCGTCTACGAGCTGACGTTCGACCGGATGTGGCTCGAGCGCGCGCGCCGGCTCGCCGACGAGATCCTCGAACGGTTCTGGGACGAGGACGTACGCGCGCTGTTCGACACATCGGTCGACGCGGAGTCGCTCGTCACGCGTCCGCGCGACGTGACGGACAACGCGACGCCGAGCGGTACGTCGCTGGCGATCGAGCTCCTGCTGAAGCTCGGCGACCTGTTCGCGAGCGCGGAGTACTCCGAGCGCGGGCGCTACCTGCTCGAGACGGTCGCGGAGCCGATGGCGCGGTATCCGAGCGCGTTCGGCCACGCGCTCGGCGCGGCGGACATGGCGGTGCGCGGGGCGATCGAGCTCGCGATCGTGGGCGATCCGGGAGACACGCGGTTCCAGGCCCTCGCCGCGGCGGCGGCGGAGCGCTACCTGCCGTCGCTCGTGGTCGCGGGGGGTGTGGACGGCGACGACGTGGCGCTGCTCGACGGGCGCGCGTCCGACGCGCCGATGGCCTACGTGTGTCGCGCCTACGCGTGCGATGCGCCGACGAGCGACGTCGCGACGCTCGGCGAGCAGCTCGACGCGATCGTCGCGTCGCCTACAGCGTCAGCTCCCACGTCTCCGCCGTGAGCGGCTTGCCGAAGGTGTCGTGCACTTCGGTGCGCACGAGCACGTAGCCCGCGTCGGCATAGATCTGCCGCGCCGTCGCCAGCACGCTGTTCGTCCAGAGCGAGAGCGTGTGGTAGCCCGCCTCGCGCGCGAAGCGCGTGCACTCGTCGACGAGCCGCTTGCCGATGCCGAGCCCGCGCGCCGAGGGCAGCACGAGGAGCATCCGCAGCTTGGCGACGCCGGGCCGCGTGGGATCCTTCGCCACGAACACGGACCCGACGTTCTGCCCATTCCGCTCGGCGATCCAGCAGCGCTCGAGCGCGGGGTCGAAGCCGTCGACGTAATCGGCGACGACGCGGGCGACGAGCGCGAGGAAGCGCGGCCCCCACCCGTACTCCCGCGCGTAGACCTCGCCGTGGCTCTGGATGATCCAGCCGTAGTCGGCCGCGCCCGGCGGGCGGATGATGTAGGATGGCGCGTTGCGCGACGCGTCGGCGTCGTCGGCACCGAGCAGATCGCTCACGGTGCGGATCGCGTCGATGAGCCGCCGCTGGCCGGCGTCGTCGAGCGTGGCGAGCAGCTGCGCGACCAGCGCGTCGGCGTCGCGATCCAGCTTGCGGAACGCGGCTTTGCCGGCGGCGGTGAGCGCGACGTGGCTCTCGCGCCCGTCGTGGGGCGAGCGGGTGCGCCTGATCAGCCGGCGCCGCTGCAGCCGCTGGAGCAATCGGCTGACGTAGCCGGCGTCGAGCCCCAGCTCGCTCACGAGCGTCGAGGCGGTCGGTGAGTCGCGATGCGCGAGCTCGAACAGCACGCGCCCTTCGGTGAGCGAGAAGGGGCTGTGCAGATAGCCGCCCTCGTCGAGCGCGCCGACGAGGCGGGTGTAGAAGCGGTTGAACCGCCGCACGGCGGAGACGCGTGCGGCGTGCGGCGAGGCGGGCCTGGCGCGAGATGGCATGATGGAGGGACGCGGGGTGGCCATTCCATTGCCAGGATCACGCAAATACTTGCTGCCGTCAAGTACATCGCCAGACGGCGGACCCGACGGTCGGCTGAGTGCGCGCACGGCGCACACGTTTTGCGCGCCCGGACATTGGCCACGCTGCCGTGGTGTCCATCTCACCGTTGCACAGGAGTCGTCCATGTACCGTCCACATCCGCGTCGCCTCACGGCGGCGGCCGTCTTCGCTGGCGCGCTCATCGCGTGCACACCGACGTCACAGACCGGGTCGCCAACGCCCAGCAGCTCGGCGAGACCCGACAGTTCGCGCGCGTCCACTACGATGTCGAGGCCCGACAGCTCGCGGCCTTCCACGACGACGGGGACGCCCCCGAGCTCGGCCGCACCCGCCAGCTCCACGGCACCCAACCCGAATGGCGCGCCGAGCACTGCGCCGACAACCGACACCAGTGGAGCGAAGCCGAAGACGCCCTGAACTACTGCTTCGCGAGCGCCGGGGTGACGCGCTAGCTCAGCGCGCCGCCCCGGTCGTCCAGTGCTTGGTCGTCTTCCATCGGGAGGGCACGAACAGCGCGTCGTCGAGCGGGACGTCGACGCGGATGTCGTCGTAGTCCTCGTAGAACACGAGCTTGCCCTCGGTCCAGATCTCGACGCGCGGCGCGATCCAGCCACCGCCGCGCCGCTCGTAGCCCGTGAACCGGATGTCCTGCATCTTCGACGTGTCGCGCGGCGTCGGCTCGAGCATGCGCACGAACAGGAGGCGCTCGGCGTCGACCCAGAACTGCTTGCGGTCGTAGTCTCCCTTCCGCGCGCCGACGACGATCACCGGGCGCCCCTGGAACGTCGTCTCGTTCACGCGCGTGAGGTCGAACCCCTCGCGACGAAGGCGCGCCGTCGTGTACGCGACCGGTGCCGCGTAGACGTCGAAGCCGAGCAGCAGCAGCGGGTTGATCCCCGGGTCGCCGCGCAGCGCACGGCCGTTCTGCACGACGAACTGGCTGTCGCGCGCGTAGAGCACGCCGTTCCCCGCGCTCACCGGGTCGAAGTCGATCCGCAGCTTCCCGGGGAGCTTCATCGCCTCCCACCAGGTCTGCACGCTCCACTTGCCGCTCGGCAGGAGCCGCGACGTCCGCTGCTTGAAGGTGAGCGTCTGGTACCACTGGCCGGCGTAGCGCTCGTGCATCGCACCGATCACCTCCTGCCCGGTGCGAAAGCGCGGCGCCGGTGCGACAGGCTCCGGCGCCGGCGCTGGTGCCGCGACCGGCTCGGGCGCCCTTCCCCGATGGCAGCCAGCCAGCAACGCAAGTGAGAGTGCCGCGGCCAGAGCGGCGGCACGGGACGGATGAATTCGCATGGCTCCGAATCGTCGCGAGAAGCGCGCCGTAGCGCCCGGTCAGCTCCCGTCTTCCTCGTCGGTCTGAAAGGCCTGCAGGACGAAGTTCCTGAGCTCCGGCACCGTGAATGGCTTTCTGAGGAAGCTACGCATCGGAGCGCCGATCCCGCTGCGAGCGAGCTCATCAGTCGAGTATCCGCTCATGAACGAGATTCGCAATCCCGGCCGGTGCACCGCGAGCCGCTCCGCCAACTGGGTCCCGTTCATCCCCGGCATCAGGACGTCGGTGAGCACGAGCAGCGGCTCGTCGATGTCCCGGCGAGCGAGAAGGTCGATCGCCGCGTCGGGTGAACGTTCCGCCACCACGCGATAGCCCGCGCGCGCCAGGGCGCGCGCCGCCACGTCGCGTACGAAGTCGTCGTCGTCCACGACGAGCACGGTGCGAACCTGATCCACGCCGAGCGGCGCTTCCGGCGATGGAGTGACCCGCCGCGGCGTCGCGGCGCGCGTCGAGCGCGGCAGGTAGATGCGGAACTCCGTGCCGATGTCCGGTGAGGTCTCGACGACGACCTGCCCTCCCGACTGCACGACGATGCCGTGCACGGTGGCGAGCCCGAGCCCCGTCCCCTTGCCCTGCGCCTTCGTGGTGAAGAAGGGCTCGAACAGATGCTCGAGGACCTCGTCGGTCATCCCCGAGCCGGCATCGCGTACGCCGAGCGACACGTACTCGCCCGGGGCCAGCACGCCGAAGCGGTGCTGGAGCGCCGCGCGCAGGGAGACGTTCGCCGTGCGCACGAGGATGCTTCCGCCATTCGGCATCGCGTCGCGCGCGTTGAGCACGAGGTTCATCACGGCCTGCTCCATCTGCGCCGGATCCGCGTGGACGGGGCCGAGCGCTGTGTCGAGCTCGGTGCGGAGCACGACCTCGCTCGCGAGCGCGCGGCAGAGCATTCCCTCCATGCTCCTCACCACGTCGTTCAGGTCGAGCGGCCTGGGTTGCAGCACCTGCCGCCGGCTGAACGCGAGCAGTTGGCGCGTGAGCATCGCCGCGCGGGCCGACGCGTCGCGAATCTGGAGGATGTCGTCGCGCCGCGCGTCGCCTTCGTCCGTGGCGTCGAGCAGCAGCTCGACGTTGCAGGTGACCGCCGTCAGGAGGTTGTTGAAGTCGTGTGCGATGCCGCCGGCGAGCTGACCCACGGCCTCCATCTTCTGCGCCTGGCGGAGCTGCGCCGCCAGCTCGGCGCGGTCGGAGACGTCCATCACCGTACCGACGCACCGTGCGGCGTTGCCCTGCTCGTCCCGGAGCACCGTGCCGTGCTCGATCACGGTGGCGTAGCTGCCGTCGCCTCGGCGGAAGCGGTACTCTGCCTCCCAGCGGCCGCCCCCACCCTGATGGATGATCGGAAGCACCCTGCTGGCGACGCGCTCGAGATCGTCCGGATGCATTCGCTCGACCCACCATTCCTCGGTGGCCTCGACGTCGTCCCAACCGAACAGCGCCCTGACCGCGTCGCTCCGGTAGACCTCTCGCGTCGCGAGGTCGTACTCGAAGATCATGGCGCGCAGGCTCTCGACGACGAGACGAAGCCGCTCGTCGGCGAGGCGACGCTCGGCGTCGCCTCGCTCGTCGGCGGTCGCCGCGTCGCGCCCAGGGTGCTCGATCATGCGATATGTTGTTCGCCCGCCGGAGGTTGTTCAAGCCGACTGAACGTGCCGCTGGTGCGTCTCCACCCTCGGGTCTAAGCTTCGGCGATGAACGACGATGACGCCCTCTCGTTCGTCCGCGGCATCTTCGCCGGGGCGATCCACGACGAGCTGCTGTTTCCCTTCCCGTCGTCGCTCGAGGAGCGCGACCCCGACGAGGCGCGCACGGTCCGCCGCCTGCTCGCCGCGCTCGACCGGATGAGCCAGGGGCTGATCGACCCGGCGCGGATCGACGAGGAGGAGACGATCCCCGAGGACGTGATCCAGGCGCTCGCCGCCGAAGGATTCCTCGGGATCTCGATCCCACGGGAGTACGGCGGGCTCGGGCTGTCGCCGGCGGCGTACTCGCACGTGTTCGGCGCGGTCTCCAGCCTCGATCCGTCGCTCGGCGTGCTCGTCGCCGTGCACGCGGGCCTCGGCGCGAAGGCCATCGTGCTCTACGGCACCACGGCGCAGAAGGAGCGCTACCTGCCGATACTCGCGCGCGGCGAGACGCTCGGCGCGTACGCGCTCACCGAGCCCGAGACGGGATCCGACGCGCAGCACATCGTGACGCGCGCGCGGCTGAGCGAGGACGGCACCGAGTGGATCCTCGACGGCCGCAAGCACTGGATCGGCAATGGCCACCGCGCCGGCGTGATCACCACGTTCGCGCAGACGGAGGTGATCAAGAACGGCGAGAAGGTTCTGCGTCCGACCGCCTTCATCATCCGTCCCGACATGCCGGGATTCCGCGTCGTCGGCACGGTGCGGAAGATGGGCATCCGCGGCTCGACGCAGGCCGAGCTCGCGTACGAGGGGCTCCGCGTGCCGGCCGACCATCTCCTCGGCACGCTCGGCAAGGGGTTCACGATCGCGGTGAACGCGCTCAACGCGGGACGGATGTCGCTCGCTGCCGGATGTACGACGGGCACGAAGCGGATCCTGGCGCAGATGCACGACTTCACCGAGCACCGCGTGCAGTTCGGCCGTCCGATCGCCGACTTCGAGATCACGCAGCGCAAGATCGCGCGCACGGCGACGGACGTGTACGCATCGGACGCGATGCTCGGCGTGCTCACGCGGCTCGCCGAGTCGCCCGAGGGGGAGTACGCGCTCGAGGCGGCCTGCTGCAAGGTGTTCGCGAGCGAGATGCTCTGGCGCGCCGCCGACGAGATGGTGCAGCTCGCCGGCGGGCGCGGGTTCGTGAAGCCGTGGCCGTACGAGCGGCTGCTTCGCGACTCGCGCATCAACCGGATCTTCGAGGGAACGAACGAGATCCTGCGGCTGTTCATCTCGCTCAACGGCATCCAGGCCCCGGCGGAGAAGCTGAAGCAGCTGGGTGCCGCGCTGCGACAGCCGATGAAGAACCTCGGCCTGCTGTCGAAGACCGCGACGAACCGGATCCGGACCCGCTTCGGCGACAAGCCCGACCTGGAAGTCGATCTCCACGCGCGCCTGCGTCCGCACCACAGCTATTTCGAGAAGCACGTCGCCGAGCTGACGGACCGCGCCGAGCGCGTGATCCGCGCGTACGAGAAGGAAGTCGTCGACGCGCAGCAGGAGCTCGAGCGGCTGGCCGACATGGCCATCGAGCTGTTCGCCACGGCGTGCGTGCTCGCGCGCACCCAGCGGCTGCTCGAGGTGCGGGGCGAGGAGGGATGTGAATACGAGCTCGCCCTGTGCGACCTGTTCGTCGTCGAGGCGGGACGCCGGTTCCGGGCGGCGCGGCTCACGATCCAGTCGCCGCAGGACGAAGCGCGGCGCGCCGTCGCTCGGTACGTGCGCGAGGCGAAGGGCTACGGCGTGGAGGACGTGCTGCTACGCGACGACGACGGAGTCGTCATCGAGCCACCCGCAGTGGGATCGGAGGCGAACGCATGACCACGACGAAGCGCAGGATCTGGGATGTCTCGGTGCCGCTGCGCCACGACGGGCTGGTGTACCCGGGGAATCCGCCGATCTCGATCACGCCGGTGCAGTCGATCGCGGCGGGGGGTACGGCGAACGTATCCCGGATCGACCTCGGCTCACACACGGGAACGCACGTCGACGCCCCGCTGCACTTCATGGACGGCGGCGCCGGCGTGGACGAGCTCCCGCTCGACGTGCTGATCGGGCCGGCGCGGCTGATCGCCGTCGGCGACGACGTGCTCGCGGTCGGCGAGGCCGAGCTGCGGCAGCACGATCTCTCGGGCGTGACGCGGCTCCTCATCCGCACCCGCAACTCGGGCTGGCTCGCAAGCGGCTCGACCGAGTTCCATACGGACTTCACCCATGTCGCGCCCGACGGCGCCGAGTATCTGGTGTCGATCGGCGTCCGCCTGGTCGGCGTCGACTATCTGTCCGTCGAGCAGTTCCGCTCGCCGCACCACAGAACGCACAAGACGCTGCTCTCGAACGGCGTGGTGATCGTCGAGGGGTTGCTGCTGTCCGAGCCTCCACCAGGCGACTACGAGCTGTACTGCCTTCCGCTGCTGCTCGCTGGCCTGGATGGTGCACCGGCACGGGCGGTACTGATCTCGTTCTGAACGACGGAGCGGAACAGCGATCTTCACCGAACGACGCAACGCGAATCTGGATGGCCGATCTTACCTGACGACGGAACGCGGATCTTTGACGGCGATCTCACGGAATGGGCCGGATCGTCACTGTCGCCAACGCCGGTGCCTGCCTGTCGAACGGCAGGGATCCGGATTCGACGGATGCCCCGGACACGGCCGGATCTGCTCGGCGTGGCGGAGCGATCTCTCCGCCGGAGCACCAAAGACTTTGACGTCGTGGATGGAGAGGCGTCGTACGCCGATTCGACCATCTCGACCCTGAGAGAAATCGATCCGGCCGTGTCCGGAAGATCCGGGTCATCCGCGTTCCGTCGTT
>Ga0207643_10001319_pt1 | contig 14392 bp, 12 predicted proteins | sample KBSMisM62_FD_184313 | JGI IMG/M metagenome (GOLD analysis project Ga0207643, IMG submission 184313) | Miscanthus rhizosphere microbial communities from Kellogg Biological Station, Michigan, USA - KBS Miscanthus M6-2 (SPAdes) (version 2) | ecosystem: Host-associated > Plants > Roots >...
GTCGTCTCAGCAGGTGCGTTGCGTGAAACTTCGGTCGTGACAGCGACGGTCGGTTGCGGCTGGCTCGCCTGAGTCTCAGTCGGCGCGCCGGCGCTGGCCGATGCAGTCTGCGTTTCCGAACGAAGCAATCCGAATAGACCGAGCGACACCAAAGTCAGTGCGACAAATCCGATCCCGATCAGTTTAAGAACGGATCCGCGGCTCGGACTGTCCGGCGTTCGCGCATCGGCCCAGGTAAACATCGTCGAACTTAGCGGCCGTGGTTCATGTTGCACAGTCAGTTCGTCGTCGAGATCGATCGCCTGTGACATGAGCATCGTCGGCGGCTTACGTCCATTGGAGACGGATGGCTTGTGTTCCTCATCCATCGCATGCCCGCACTTCCAGCAGAACGCGTATTTGGCTTCGATCAATGAGCCGCAATCGACGCAGGCTCGGGCGCCCGGCTGTTCTTTCTGCGGAGCCGGAGTTGGAGCCGGTGGCGCCGGAACGGCTGCCACAGGTTCTTCGCGTTTAGCGGCGGCGACAGGCGGCGGTTGTTGTACCACGGGGGGCTGTACCACGGGCGCTATTACAGGTTTCGGCTTCGGTTGTTCCCTGACGACGTCGAGCAGGCCGGTGGCGGTGAGTGTCCAACCGTCTCCCGTACGCGACACAAACGCCGGATGAATGATCTGCACTTCTCCGGCATCCGGATTGGTACAGTGATAGTAGTCCTGATAAAACTCGTAAAAGTCGCGCTTCGCAGCAAACTTCGACGCGCGTGGCAGCACGATGGCCTGATCCGTATTTGTCACCACCACAAACTCGCCATCCTCAACCGGCACGAACGCGCCTGTCTCGTAGTCAAACGTGACGCTGACCTTGTTGGCGGCTTTGGTTCGCTTCAGGTAACTGGCCACCGTTGAAGGGAATGCCGGCGCGATATCGAGGCGTTCCTGGCAAATCGGGCACGCGCTCAAGCCCGTGACGAAAGTAGCGTTGACTTCGTCGCACGTGTGCTCGTGCAAGTCGGCGGAAGCCGGTCTCAAGCATCCCGGACAGGACGGCTGCGGCGTGCCCTCGGGCGTCAGCGTGAAGTTTTTGGTCTGGAGCGGCGTGTTTGACTCAAAACTGATGACGTAACAGCGATCGCACAAGTAAAGAAGTGAGCTTTTGCGGGAGCAAACCGGGCAGCGTTGCAGGCCATACTGGTCGAAATCGACGGGACAGAAGTGCTCGCAATTGCAGCAATATTGCCACTGGAGCTCGACCGGGGTTACAGACTGGCCTTCAAAATCGATCTCGCCGAGCAGGTGACTGCGATTCTCACACTTGATAGGACTTTGTCGAGGAGCGAAGAATCCTCTTTTGTGTTCGGGGCAGAATACTCTCATTTTCGTTGCTCCCTTCAGAGACAGATGACCGTTCAAGTTGTACTTGGCACGAAGCATGATTCATGGCGGTCGGGGGCGTACGGATTAAAGATGATAAAAATTGGAGAGAGGTTTACGTGTGTGCGAATAGATTAAGGCCAACTGGCAAATTTTGCAATCCTTTATAAATTTGGAGCCACAGATTTACGCGGATTGGACGCAGATGATAAGCTTTCGCGGTTTTGGACTTCGGGAACCCGGAGGACGCCCGCTATGAGCGACAAAAAGGGATGGGGTTCGACCGTTGCCGGCTGGTTTATCGAGCGTGACGAGCCCGCGGCACCGGCCGCAACAGACGTCGGGGAAATCCCGGATCAACCGCTGCCCACAGCGCCTGACAACTACACGACACCTTCGCCGACCCAATCAGTTTTCCAGACAGCGCCACCGCCACCCACCGGCGGGCAAGTCGACTTTGCGGCAGTCTTTGGGGCAGCCGGTGTCGACCAGGAGGAGCAGCAGCGCGTCACCAGAACGACCGACCTGCTGAAGAGTCTGCCGGCAGGCACGGATGCGGCGGTTAAAAAGCAGATCGTCGAGGCGTCACTCAAGGCGTTTGGCGTGCCGATCGAGAAGATCATCGAAGCTACTGCCGAAGAGATCCAGGCGCTCGACGGTTACATCCGCAACGGCGCCGCCGATAATGAAAAACTCATTCAGGAAAGTGAGTCCCGCATCAAGCAATACGAACAGGAGATCCAAAATATTCGTTCTGTAATGCAGCAGAGTGTCAGCGAGCAACAGACGCTGATCAAGGTGTGCAACGATAAGAAGCTCGAGGTTCAGCAAGTGCTCGAATTTTTCGGACAGGACACGGTTGCGCAAGTGGTTAAGGCGTCGCCGAAACTCCACGATCCTTCAGACCAGGCCGCGCAAACCCAAATTTAATAGATGTCCAGTTAAAGAAGGGAAGACATGTATGTTCAAACGGTTGGCTAACCTCTGGAAAGGTTTTTTATCGCTCTGGATTTCCGACATCGAGAAGGAGCATCCGGAAATTGCCTACGAGAACGCGATCAATTCCATGGTGGCGAAGTATTCGAAACTGAAGACCGCCACGGCAGGCATTATTCGCCGCCGCGAAGACATTGACGAGCGTTACAAGCGAGCGACCGCCGAGTTGGCCCAGACAGAAGCTGAGCTCGATACCGCTGTTTCCACCAACCAGGACGATCTCGCGCTGATTCTCATCCAGAAGAAAAACCAACTCACCGCAGACGTGACCGAGCTAAAGACGGAAATGGAACAAGCACGCGCCGATGCCGACTCCGCGAAGAGTTCTCTGATAGGCGTGCAATCCGAAATTCGGAAACTGCAGGGCGAGCGCGATTCGATGCTCGCAAAGATGCAGTCGGCGCAGGCACGTATCAAAGTGCAGGAACAACTCGATGGCTTGTCCGTGGATGCGGAAGTCAAGGCGCTCGACAACGTGCGCCAGCACATCAAGACCACCATTGCCGAAGCGAACCTGGGTAAGGAGCTTTCAGAATCCTCGCTTGACTCACGGCTGGCTGCGCTCCGCAATCAGACCGGCGACGTGCAGGCCAAACAGCAACTCGCCGAGCTGAAAGCTAAAAAAGCCGCACAGCAAGCGCAGACGAATAAAACGATGTAGTGGGTATTGAACGCTAACCAGTGCAACTGTAGGGGCGGCACTCCGTGGCCGCCCCAGCGTTGAAGTGGCGTAGACTGGGGCGGCCACGGAGGACCGCCCCTACAAAGTACTCTGAGAGGTGACCAATGAGACTAACTCCCCTGGCAAAGGCTTTTATAGCTGTAGTTGTATTGGTTGTTATCGGTTTTGCCACCTGGCATTACAAAGGTGATGCCATCAAGAACTGGGCCGGCGGCGAAAAAGCTTCCAACGAAGATTCCAAAGGCGACTTCGACAAGTTGAACAATGCGCCCGGCGATCCGGGACGCAACGTCGGTTCAACCGGTGTCGGCACCGCCACGGTCGGCACCGGACGACTCAGCCGCCCGCTCATCGTCGGCATCAACACGTGGGCCGGTCACGCGCCGGGAATCGTTTTCAACAACGGCATGGACCCGAATGGCGGCTCGCAGTACAAACAGAAGTACGGCATGGACGTGAAGTTTGTGCTGCTTGAAGATCCGGCCGCGAAGCTCGCGGCGTTTCGCAGTGGCGAAGTCGACATCATGTGGAACACGGTCGACAACTGGGCCCGTGAAGCGTCGATCCTCGCCTCGCAAAACCAGAAAGCCAAGTCGATCATCATGCAGGACTGGTCGCGCGGCGGTGACGGTATCGTTTCGCTTGCGACGATCAAGTCGGTCGAGGATCTCAAAGGTCACAAGATCGCGTGTACTCAGTTTACGCCGTCACACTTCCTGCTGCTTTACCTGCTGTCACAATCCGGACTAACGCCCGATGAACGCGCCGGCGTTGAGAAGAATATTATCTTCACGCAGGACGCGCCCGCCGCTGCCGCCGCTTTCAAAGCGAAGCAGGTTGACGCCGCGGTCACCTGGGAACCGGATCTCTCGAGCGCCGTGACTGCGCGTGGCGCCGAAGCTCACGTGCTGGTTTCGACGCAGGCAGCCACGAACATCATCGCCGACACGCTCTGCGCGCGTCAGGACGTGATCGATCAAGCGCCGGAAACAGTTCGCGACTTCGTGCGCGGCTGGCTTGATGGCATTGAGATGATCAAGAACAATCCCAACGGATCGTACGAAGTTGTTGCCCGCGCGCTCAAACTCGACACCGAAACAGTTTCCGGAATGTTGTCGGGACTCAAGCTCACGCCGTTTGCGGATAACGCACAGTTCTACGGACTGGCTGGTCCAAAAGCACACTACGAAACACTGTTCGACACTGCTTTCGTCATCTGGCGCAAAAAAGGCTTGGTCGACAAAACGGTTGATGCGAAAGCCTGGGCTGACACGCGCTTCCTGCAGGCAGTGGCTTCTTACTATCCGGGACAGAAAGTCGAAGAAGCTCCGGTCGTAGCGAAGGCGCCGTCTGAAAAAGACGTCCCGATTTTGCATCAACAGATCCAGATTCAGTTCACGCCTGGCTCTGACGAGATCATGCCCGGTTCGTACCTGCTGCTGGATAAGCTTGGCGAGACGATGACTTCGTTCGGCAGCACCGTCCTGCGCGTCGAAGGAAACACTGACAGCACCGGATCGGCGACGGGTAACCTGACGCTTTCGGAACGTCGTGCCCTCTCAGTGAAGAACTACATCGTCAAGAACTTCCCAAACATTCCACCGACGCGCTTCCAGACGATCGGACGCGGTTCATCGAACCCGATCGCCGAGAACACCACCGAAGCCGGGCGGCAACAAAACCGTCGCACGGATATCAAAGTGATCCTGGCGACAAGTTAGTATGAAGCCACGGATTGCACGGATGAACACAGATAAGATCTAATCCGTGTTTATCCGTGTAATCCGTGGCTAGATAACTATTCGAATGGCGAAACAGAAAAGCACACTCTTCTCGATTCGCTCACCGCTGCCGAAGCAGACGGCGTTTATCCTTGGCCTGGTAGCGCCGGTGCTGGTTCTAGGCGCGTGGTGTGTGTTGACCTACGGTGGCTTCGTGCAGCCCGACTTTCTGCCGAAGCCAACCGAAGTCGTGCGCGGCACGTTGCAACTGTTTCTCCACTACGATCTCTTGAACGCGATTCTCATTTCGACACGTCGCATCGCGGTCGCTTTTCTGCTGGCTTCCATCATCGCGTTGCCGCTGGGCGTTTTGATGGGCGCGTTCGATCCGATCAACCGGTTCTTCGAGCCGATCATGGCGCCGTTGCGCTACATGCCGATCTCAGCGTTCATTCCTTTGTTGATTCTCTGGTTCGGCATTTACGAGAAACAGAAGATCGCGTTTCTCTTTCTCGGCGTGTTTGTTTACCTGCTTCCAGTCGTCGTCTCGTCGATTCGATTAGTGCCGGAAGAGTTGGTCCAAACAGCGTTGACTCTCGGCGCGTCGAAAGCGCAGGTAGTGAGAACGGTGCTCGTGCCCGCCGCCTTGCCCGAGATCTTCGACAGCTTCCGCGTGATGAACGCGATCGCGTGGACTTACGTGATTCTCGCCGAAGCCGTGAATCCCGAGCACGGTCTCGGTTACATGGTCGAGCTCGCTCGCACGCATCAAAAGGCGTCCTGGTCGTTTGCCGGCCTGCTCGTCATCGGCGGCATCGGCCTGTTGACTGACTTTCTCATTCGTCTCATTTCCAGCCTGCTCTTCCGTTGGCGCGAAGCGTCCTGAACAAAACAATGGCCGAAACAGAGAGTCCACCAACACTTCCACAATCAGGCGAGCCCGGCACCATCGCCGTCGACGTCGGCACGCCGAAGCAGCACGTCACTTATCAACCGGATCAGAGTGGCGCGCCGCCAAAGTTGCGCGTGTCTGACTTGAGCGTCACTTATATCGATCGCAAAGGTAACCAGACGGAAGCCGTGCGCGATGTTTCGTTTGACGTTTACGACAAACCCGATTCCGGTGAGATCATCGTGTTTCTTGGACCATCCGGTTGCGGCAAGTCGACGATCCTTAAAGCAGTTGCCGGACTCTTGCCGCCGACGAAAGGCGAGGTTTTAGTTGACGGGAAGTTAGTGACTGACGTCGGGCGCGATCGCGGCATGGTGTTTCAGGCGTACACGTCTTTTGGTTGGCTGACTGTGCGAGAGAACGTCGAATACGGTCTCAAGCTTCAGGGCGTGAAGAAGTCAGAGCGGCGCAAAGTTTCGGATCAGATCCTGAAGTCAGTAGGGCTCGCCGATTTTGCCGAGCGTTATCCGAAGGATCTTTCCGGCGGCATGAAGCAGCGCGTGGCGATTGCGCGGACCCTCGTGAACAACCCGCGCGTGGTGTTAATGGATGAGCCGTTCGGCGCGCTCGATCCGCAGACGCGCTGGGGAATGCAGAGTTTGCTGCTCGAAGTCTCACGAGCGGAAAACAACACGATCCTGTTTGTGACTCACGACGTTTCCGAAGCCGTTTATCTCGGCGATACGATCTACGTGCTGTCGTCGCGTCCGGCCCGCATCCTGCACCAGGTCGACGTTCCGGCATTCCCCGTGCGCGACATTGCGTTAAAATCAGCACCGGAGTTTCGTGCGGTTGAGAAGCAGTTACTCGATCTAATTTATGCACCCACTAAGTCGTAATCCACAGATTTCGCAGATTTACTCTGTGTAATCTGTGGATGGTTTTAATATTCGTGTATGGGGACAAGCGAAAAGCAGGGTCTGCCAAAGCCGAAGACGGCGATGCGGAAAGACGGCGTGCCGGTCAACGTTACGCCTTTGCGCGATGACACGTTGGCCGCGACTCAGGCATTCGTCCGGCAGAAAATTCACGAGAAGCGCTCGTACCTCAAGGCTGCTTTTGCCAATCCCTACAACCTTTCATTGCTCGCCGGGGGTCTCGCTGCTTCGGCTGTCACACTCAATCCGCTGCTCGCGATCATCACCGTCGGGCTCGAAATACTATGGGTCGTGAACGCGCCCGGATCGAAGAAGCTTCAGGAGTGGCTCTGGGACCCGACTTTCGACAAGGAAGAAGAGGCGCGGCTGCAGGCTGAGCGCGCCGAAAGATTAAAAAACCTCGACGAAGCGGATCGCGAACGCGTCCTTGAATTACTCGCGCGACAGCAGGAAATCCACTCGCTGGCAGCGCAAAATCCGTCATTCACCGGCGAACTGCTGCGAACTGAATTGCAGAAGACCGATCGACTCGTCGAATCATTCATCGAAATGGCCAACACGTGCTGTCGCTACGATGCTTACCTCGACTCGATCGATCTGAGTGAGCTGGAAAAGGATCGGCGACGCTGGGAAACCATCGTTCGTAGAGAAGATCACGTTGCATCTGAAACCGAGATTGCTCAAAAGAACCTCACCATCATCAACAAGCGTTTCGACAAGATGAAAGAGATTCATCACTACCTGACGGTGGCGCGCGGCCAGCTCGATCTGATCGAGAACTCGTTCCAGTTGATTGCGGATCAGATCGTGACGATGCAGTCGCCGCAGGAGTTGACGGGCCAGCTCGACGAGTTGCTCGACGGAGTTGAATCGATCAAACAAACCGCTGCCGACACTGAGCGGCTCTTAAATCCGATGGGCTTAAAGGAATTCAACGTATGAGCGAAGCGCGAATGCTTCCTGCCTGGGCCGAGGATCTGCGACGCCGCTACTTGCGCGGCGAGGCGTCGATGTTTGTCTTGCACGGCAATGTTTACGACGTCGTGCTTTGCAACAGGAAGATGATGGCGCTCACCGAATTCCTGACGGATGTGTTGTTAAAGGATTCGAAGGATACGATCGCGGTTTACAACGTCGCCACTGGTGTGCGCTTCACGAAGCGCGCGGACGGCGTGAGCGGTTTGGAAGATCTGTTGCTTTCTACTGAAAAAGATCGCGTCTTCGCAGCGCTCGAACGGTTGTTGATTGGCACCACCAAAACCGCCGTCATCATGGAATACGCGGAGGCGATAGCTCCCGCGGGCGATCCGAATTTCCAGGGCGAAGCGGATCGCGCTGCGATCGTCACGCTGCACCGCTGGTCGGCGCTGCCGGAGATTGAGCGTGGTGACAACGTTGTGCTGCTGATCTCCGAGAACCTGACTGAGCTGGCGCCGAAGTTGATCTCGAATCCTAAAGTGGCGGTCGTCGAAGTGCCGATGCCGGACTACGACACGCGCAGGGAAGCGGCGCGGCTGGCCGACAGTCGCCTGACCGAGAAAGACACGGAGCGTTATGCGGGAGTCACGGCGGGTTTGAAGTCGATTCAGATCGCGTCGATCCTGACGCCGCAACCGGCTGCTGAAGAAGAGTTGGCCGATCGCGAGTCGTTCATCGCTGGTTTGCTCGGCGGCGGAGCCGATGCTGCCGCGCGTGCTCACAAACTCGCCGCGCTGACGAGTAACTTGAGCCGCGAAGAAGTGAAGGAACTGGTCGCGCCCACGGCTGCAATGCCCGCGCCTGATGCATCGCTTCCGAGCCCGATCGAACTCGCGCGCAAAGAGACCGATCGTCTCATCGCGAAGCGGAAACGCGAGATACTGGAGCGCGAGTGTTTCGGGTTGGTGGAGTTTGTCGAGCCGGCGCACGGGTTTGAAGTTGTCGGCGGCATGGAAGAAGTAAAGAAAGACCTGCTCGTGATAGCGGAGAGCATTCGCGAGGGGCGCACCAGCCGCGTGCCGATGGGCATACTCTTTACTGGTCCAATGGGCACAGGCAAGACGTTTGTCGCGGAAGCGTTTGCGAAAGAGTGTGGGCTGACGACGATCAAGCTGAAGAATTTTCGTTCGAAGTGGGTGGGCGCCACCGAAGGCAATCTCGAGAAGATCCTGAACGTGATCCGTGCCATCGGGCAGGTGGTTGTAATCATCGACGAGGGTGATCGTGCTTTTGGTAATACGGATGGTGAAGGTGATGGCGGCACGTCGTCGCGTGTGATTGCACGCATCAAGGAGTTCATGTCTGACACGTCGAATCGCGGGCGGATACTGTTTCTGGTGATGACAAATCGTCCGGACAAGCTTGACGTCGATTTAAAACGCGCCGGGCGTCTCGATCGGAAGATTCCATTTCTTTATGTGCAGACTGCGGAAGAGGTCGAGCTAGTCGCGAAGGCATTGCTGCGCAAGAACAAGATCAAGACAGACGTCGATCTGGTTGCGATTCGCGACAGCTTCTCGAGCAAGCTGATTGGTTACAGCAACGCCGACATCGAGGCGGTTTTGTTGCTGGCGAATGAAGATGCTGCGCGTGAGAGTGGCGGCGACGCGCCGGTGTTGGACAAGCATTTCAAGCAGGCAGCTATCGATTATTTCCCGAGCCGGGATGTGGAGCTGCTGGAGTACATGGAGCTGTTAGCCGTATTTGAAAGCTCCAGCCGCCGCCTGCTGCCGGCGAAATATGCGTCACTGACTCCCGAAGATCTCGACGCCAAATTGCGCCACCTCCGCGCGATCGTAGGGAGCAGACGTTAATAGGATTTCCAACCACAAAGGCACTAAGGCACAAATTTAACTTTGTGTCTTCGTGCCTTTGTGGTTGAGTTAAATCATGCCTCTCTGGATCAAAATCTCATACACGCTCTTCATCTGCATTCTTGTCCCCGTTTATTGGAAACAATACGGACCGGGAAACTTTTTGTGGTTCTCAGATCTCGCTTTGTTCGTCACTGCCGCTGCTCTTTGGCTGGAGAGTTCGTTACTGGCGAGCATGATGGCGCTGTCTGTCGTTGTGCTCGAGTCGGTTTGGATAATTGATTTCCTGATTGGCTTGATTGCGGGTTCTTCGGTGATCGGACTCAGCGCCTACATGTTCGACTCGAAAATCCCTTTATCGATTCGCGCCTTATCACTCTTCCACATCGTGTTGCCGTTGCTGCTGCTCTGGCTGCTTTACCGGCTGGGCTACGATCGAAGAGCCTTGTTCGCGCAGACACTGCTCGCCTGGATCGTCCTGCCTCTCTCTTACTTTTTGACGAAACCGGCAGACAACGTCAACTGGGTTTACGGATTGAGTGGTGGGCCACAAAAGTGGATGCCGGCGCCGCTGTACCTGGTGCTGTTGATGATCGCGTTTCCGCTCGTCCTTTACTTACCGACGCACCTCTTGCTGAAGAGACTCTTTAATTAGTCGGCTTCCGACACGCTTCCCGAATCGCATTAAACGCCACGACGTTGAGGTTAGTGTCCATCTGCTTTGGTTGCTCGCGAATGTACCTGTTGAGAATGCCTGCGAGCTCCTCGTCTGACATCTTGCCCGTACACGTTTTGAGCCAGTTCAGATTCTCCTCCGGCGCTCCGAAGAACGGTGCCACGAGCATGCCGTTGATCTCGCCGGTGGCGTAAGCACGCTGCTCCGTGTCGCTCATTTCCAGGTAATCTTTCCCGGTGAAAAAGCCAGGGCTGATCTTTACTGTTTGTTGATTTGCATAAACCGTAACGAAGGCGACGAGCACGATAAAAGGTAGGTATCTCATGCGGCACAGTCTACGCCACAAAAAGAGAGATCAGCCACAAAAAGGCACATAAAGCACAAAAAGTTTTTTAATTCCTTTTTGTGCTTTATGTGCCTTTTTGTGGCTCTACTTTTTGTGGTCCTACTTAATAATTGTCCCGCACGCGATCCGGGCACCGGAGTTCCCTGACGGATCGGTCTTCATGTCGTCGGCCTTCTCGTGAACGACCAGCGACGTGCCGCCATTCGCGAATAGCGAGTTTGGCCCATCGCCCATGTTCACCTTCATGTCGTTCAACGTAGCCTTGGCGGTTCCATTAGCGCTTACATTGAAGTTGTTCATGTCGCCGGCGTGTGGCCCCTTCGGGTTCTTCATGCCGTGCTCTTTGCTATCAGGATTGAAATGAGAGCCCGCCGTTTCGAAGGTCGGTCCTTCGCATTTGGCAACCTGATGAAAGTGCAGCCCGTGTTGGCCCGGCGGCAGGTTTTTCAGATCCAGTTTGACGCTGACTCCCTTGCTTGTGTCGGTCAACGTAGCGTAGCCGATCGATTCTCCCTGGGCATTCTTCAATTCGACGATGTGCCCTGCGTGCCTGTCCATTTGATGTGTAGCTTGTTGTGCGGCAACATACGACAATAGTCCACCAACAATAATTCCAGCGACGATCCAAGCTACAAAGTGTTTCTTCATTTCCACCTCCTCGAATATGAATAATTAACTTTTCGCGCTCTCCGGTTTGAGTGTCTTGCTCTTTGGCGCCGATGCACTGTCTACACGACGTTTGCCCAATACTAATAGCGCAATCAGCGCCGAGAACACCAGCAACCACAACAACGGCCGCACACCGCCGAACAGTCTTTGCCCCCAACTGTGGTGCGAAGAGAGCTCCGCTGTGGTCGCCGCCAGTGTAGATCCTTCGAGAGTCATCTGCGAGTGCTCCAGGATCGCTTTCAAACCTTCGAGCGCCTTCTTCTCAACAACACCCCGCTTGATCTTGCCGAAAGGCCCTTCGAGCCCGTCGGCGCGTGAACGATTCTCGGAAACCAGATACGCGCCCTGCGTCGCACCCGGAACAGTCACGAATGCTGTCAACGCGAGCGACGCGTTGAAGTAGTGGCTGGCGTAAATCTGTTTCGACGCAATCAGGACTTGTGGCCCAACCTCGCGATCGCGTTTGTAAATCGTAATGTGATTGACGGCGATAACCGGCTTCAGTCCAAACTTGATCTTAGACCATACGATCACGTCTTCAATCAGTTGCAGGCCTGCATTTGAGTTGGCCAGAAGACTATTGGTGTAACCCGAAGCTCCGCTGAGTGCTCGTTGTTCAGCCGCGAGATCGATCTGGTCTCGTTTGTCGTTGTACTGGATCAGGGCCGCTTCACCCCGCGTCCGGTAGTCGCTCACGTACTCGGAGAGCATCTGTTTGAAGAGACTGGTTACTTTGAGCGCGTAGTCAGGCGCGTTCCAGTCGATCTCCCTGCGAAAGCGGTCGATCATCGCCGCCGACAACTTCACCTCGCAGTCGCCGATCACGCAGTCTTTCAGATCCTCGATGTCGCCGGTTTCCAGCGTGAGACTTTCGAGATCGGCTAGCGTGGGTTGGCTGCCGAAGCTACCGATTTCGAGAATCGCTCCGTTGCTTTTCCGCAACATGCTGTCGCGATATGACCGCAGAAACTCGTCGGCGCCGGCGCGTATGTTGACGAGGCCGGCCACGGCGATTTCGCGTTTATTCGAGACTGGAGCCAGCCGGACCACAGGCTGATTGGCCTGTAGTGCGGCGAAGTCAGTCTCCTGAAATGATGACTTTTCCGCGAGAACCTTTTGAAATTCGGTGATGGATGTTTGGGCCAAACCCGTAGTTGCTACAAAGCAAACCAGCAGGGTACAAAGAAGGTACTGATTACGCGTTAACATACGGCAGCCTGTCGTCAAGAAGACAAATTTTTGCGTTTGTGAATTCTTTTATTACGCAAAATGGGTCGACGCAGAGCTCATCGCATGAGCCGTGCCAAAGTGAAGCCAATTTAGGGGCACAATGTAGTTAGAATAAATGCCGAATACGTTCTTATTCGAAAAAATGAAAGAGGTGAGGGATGGAAACTGGAGCCACTTCTGAGCTGGCTGCTCTGAAGACAAAACTGCGAGCCACCTGGATCGCCGGAGATTTTGGACAGATTGCCAAATACTATACGGACGGAGCCGAGGCATTCGTAAACCGGCTCAATCTCGTGCCGGAAATGACGGTGCTCGACGTTGCATGCGGCACCGGCAATCTTGCACTACCCGCGGCGCGTGCGGGTGCAGTTGTTACAGGCGTGGACATCGCCCCAAACCTGGTCGAGCAGGCGCGCGAAAACGCGCGAGGCGAGGGGTTGAAAATTCAGTTTGACGAAGGCGACGCGGAAGCTTTGTCGTACAATGACGCGAGTTTTGATGTGGTCGCGACGATGTTTGGGGCGATGTTCGCTCCGCGTCCGGAGTTGGTTGCGGCTGAGCTGAAGCGCGTTACGCGGCCGGGTGGTTTGATCGCGATGGCGAATTGGACGCCAGCGGGTTTCATCGGCCAGATGTTCAAAACGATGACGAAGCATGTTGCGCCTCCGGCGGGCATGCCGTCGCCGTTGCTATGGGGCGTTGAAGAAACTGTCCGGGAACGTTTCGGCGAAGGCATCTCAAAGCTGGATGCGAACACTCAAAACATTCACTGGGTGTTTCCTTTCTCTCCCGCGGAGGTGGTCGAGCACTTCCGTCTGTATTATGGTCCGACGCAGAAGGCGTTTGGCTTGCTCGACGAGAACGGGCAGCTAGCCCTGCGAGCGGATCTCGAAAAACTTTGGACTGAGCATAATCAGGCGACTGACGGCACGACCGTCGTAGACGCTGAATATTTGGAAGTGAGAGCTGTAAGGTAATTGTAGGGGCGGCTCTCCGTGGCCGCCCCTACAGTTGCAGAAGGGAAGAGATATGTGGCGGCGGGTTTTTGTGCCGATAGTTTTGCTGGTTTTTTCTTCGCTGACTATTGTCTCTTCCCAAAATTCCGCGACGCCGCCGTCGCAACCGCAAACAGGGCCGGGTGGCAAGCAGTACGTCCATGCGAGCGTAACCAAGAATCGCTACGGCAAAGGCGGCGAGGAATACTGGATCTTCGAGCCCGACTCCCCTAAGCCACGCACCGCGCCTCTGATAGTTCTTCTGCATGGTTGGGGCGGCATGAATCCGCTCTATTACGGAGCGTGGATCGATCACCTTGTGAAGCGTGGAAATATCGTTGTCTATCCGCGCTACCAAGCCAACCTTCTGACGCCCGTAACAGACTTCACGCCCAACACATTGGCGGCAATTCGGGATGCTGTTAGTCGTCTGCAAAGCGAGCCGGGACATGTGCGACCTGACTTGAACAAGTTTGCGACTGTGGGCCATTCAGTGGGTGGCTTGCTGGCGGCGAGTGTAGCGGCGCTTGCGGATGAATCACGATTGCCACGCGTGCGGGTAGTAATGTCGGTCGAGCCGGGAATTACCGAATCGCCGATTAACATTCCATTAGCTGATCTCAAGAAAATCCCGGCTGACACGCTCTTGCTCGCACTCGCGGGCGATCAGGACGGTCTCGTCCGCGACGCCGACGCGAAGCGGATCTACTACGAATCGACACGCATTCCAGCCGACAACAAGGACTTCATCACGCTCGTCTCCGATACACACGGAACACCAAACCTGCTCGCGAGCCATCGCGCGCCGACTGCGTTAGACAAGGATTACGACAGCGGCGAAGGCTTCACCGGCGCTTCATCCGGCACTGCGGATCGCATTGGTAACTCCCCACAAATACAGCGTCGCGTCCGCCCCGAAACCATGATGGTCAACGCCCTCGACTACTACGGCACCTGGAAACTCTTCGACGCTCTCTGCGACGCCGCCTTCAACAACAAGAACCGCGAATACGCCCTCGGCAACACCCCCCAACAACGCTTCATGGGCGTCTGGAGCGACGGCGTCCCCGTAAAAGAACTGA
>Ga0207643_10001321_pt1 | contig 14375 bp, 13 predicted proteins | sample KBSMisM62_FD_184313 | JGI IMG/M metagenome (GOLD analysis project Ga0207643, IMG submission 184313) | Miscanthus rhizosphere microbial communities from Kellogg Biological Station, Michigan, USA - KBS Miscanthus M6-2 (SPAdes) (version 2) | ecosystem: Host-associated > Plants > Roots >...
GCCTGCATCTCCAGTGGCTTAGTGATTGGCATTTGTGCATTACGCATTGCAATGCTCCTTACAGCATTTGCTGTAAAATCCTCAAATGCTTTTTTTGTAATTGCATCATCACTCATCATGATCGGTACTCCCTGGTCCCCACCTTCACGAATGCTTTGTACCAATGGTATTTGACCAAGAAAAGGAAGATCATATTCTTCCGCCAATCTTCTTCCCCCCTCTTTTCCAAAAATGTAATATTTATTATTAGGTAACTCTGCCGGTGTGAAGTAACTCATATTTTCAACCAATCCAATGATAGGGACATTCACTTGTGCCTGGCCAAACATTGCAATTCCTTTTTTTGCATCTGCCAACGCAACATCCTGTGGCGTAGTAACAATTACAACTCCTGTTACAGGTACTGTTTGAACTAATGTTAAATGAATATCGCCGGTACCCGGTGGCATATCAACAACCAGGTAATCCAATTCTCCCCAATATACATCCGTTACGAATTGTCGAATAGCACTGCTTGCCATAGGGCCACGCCACACTACTGCATTCTTTTCATCAACTAAAAGTCCAATGCTCATTAGCTTTATTCCAAAACGTTCAAGCGGTACTATCATTCCTTTATCACCTCCCACATCCATCATCATGGGCCTTTCTCCGCGAACACCAAACATAATAGGTACACTGGGTCCATAAATATCTGCATCCATCAAACCAACTTTTGCGCCGCCTTGCGATAATGCAAGGGCAAGATTTGCTGCAACGGTTGATTTACCTACACCTCCCTTGCCACTTACTACAGCAATAATATTTTTTACTTTTGGCAATACAGAACCGGGGTCAGTTCTTTTTGTTGTTGTATTTGAAGTGAAATTTACTTTTACGTTTGCATCTTTATTCACTAAGATCTTGATCGCATTCACACAAGCATTGCTGATCATATCTTTCATCGGGCAAGCCGGCGTAGTTAGTACTACTGTAAATGATACATCATTTCCGTTGATCTCAATATCCTTAACCATATTTAGCGTCACGAGGTCTTTCCCAAGATCAGGTTCCTGCACATTACTTAGGGCTTCAAGAATTTTTTCAGTAGTCATTTAAAAGTATTTGTTAAAAGTATTTCGAACCCGCAAAGTTAGCCATTAAACAGGCGAATTTGTTTTACGAAATCAGCAACTTGTCGTTATTTTTGGCGCGGTGAAGAAAATTGTACAATACCTCATTTTACTGCTGTTTTTTATACCCAAAACATCGAAAGCACAGTTTGAAAACGTTCGTGATTCCGTTGTCCAACTTTATGGCGTAGTGATGACAGCCGATAGTCTTGTTGGGATTCCCGCTGTGAGTGTCGTAATAAAAGGTCAGAACCGCGGAACCATCACTAATAACCAGGGAGTTTTTTCAATTGTAGTGCTTAAAGGGGATGTTATTGAGTTTACTCACGTCAGTTATAAACCAAAAGTTGTTGCTATTCCAAAAAACCTGGATGGCAATCAATATAGTGTGGTGCAATTGATGGTCGCTGATACGGTTTATCTTCCCGCAACAATTATCCGGCCGAGACCTACGGCCGCCCAGTTTGCCCGTGATTTTGCCAATACAAAGATCCCCGATGATGATTACGAAACGGCAAGAAAAAATACATCCGTTGCAAAACGAAGAGCATTGGCGCAAGGAATGCCTGCTGATGGCCGCGAGGCATCCAACATACAATTGAAAAATGTTGCGACAAAAGCTTATTACGCCGGAGGACTTCCCCCACAAAATATTTTTAACCCCGCTGCATGGATGGAATTTATCGAAGCCTGGAAACGGGGAGATTATAAGAAGAAGAAAACTACGGATTAGACTTTTCTGATGTTATAAAAATTCTAAGAATTATTTAGCCAGCTTTTGTAATGCTAATCATCTTCTGTTGCGTCGCACTCTTTTACAGCAACAATTCTATTCAGCTTTATCTCTCGCAGCGTGAAATTTTTCTTCTAGCTATAAAATTTATTTACTTTTAATTAAATCAGCTATATGAAAAATATTTCTGTTATCGGAGCCGGCACCATGGGCAATGGCATTGCACATGTATTTGCACAAAATGGTTTTAAAGTTTCAATTGTTGATGTCTCACTTACCCAGTTGGACAGGGCCATCGCCAATATCAGTAAAAATTTTGACAGACAAATTGCAAAAGGGGCTGCAACCGAAGAGCAGAAAAAAAATGCGCTGGCAAACATTTCAATTTACAGTAAAATAAATGATGGAGTAAAGGATGCAGATCTTGTAGTAGAAGCAGCAACCGAGAACGCTGAACTTAAATTAAAGATCTTCGAAGAAGTTGACAAGTTTGCCCCAAAACAAACGATACTGGCGAGTAATACTTCATCGATCTCAATAACTAAGATCGCAAACGCTACAGGCAGGGCCGATAAAGTGATCGGCATGCATTTCATGAATCCTGTTCCGGTAATGAAGCTGGTTGAAGTGATCAATGGCTATTCAACAAGTAAAGAAGTAACAAATACAATTGTTGAATTAAGTAAACAACTTGGAAAAATTCCATGTGTTGTTAATGATTATCCCGGTTTTATTGCCAACCGTATTTTACTACCAATGATAAACGAAGCAATTTATAGCTTATACGAAGGCGTAGCCGGTGTGGAAGAAATTGATACAGTAATGAAACTCGGAATGGCACATCCAATGGGTCCGCTGCAACTTGCCGATTTTATTGGCCTGGATGTTTGTCTTTCTATTTTAAATGTATTGCATGATGGTTTTGGTAATCCTAAATATTCTCCATGCCCTTTGTTAGTAAATATGGTGACCGCTGGTAAACTTGGTTGTAAAAGTGGCGAAGGATTTTATAGTTATAGTGCGGGAAGTAAAGAGTTAGTAGTGAGTGGGAGGTTTAAATGACGCGTATAGCAAATGAAAATTTTTCAGCTTTTTTATGTGGCAAAAAGAGAATAATTATTTTGTAATCAGGCACCTATTTTGCAGCCTATTAGCATCAAAACCATTCTACACTAGAACCGATAATGGACAAAGCCGAAAAACTACAACAGCTTCATGAGAAAATGATAGCTGAAATTCAGGATTATGCAATTATTCTTCTGGATCTTGATGGTACAATTCTTACCTGGAATAAAGGAGCACAATCCATAAAAGGGTATAAGGAAAGTGAAATTCTGGGGCAAAACTTTCGCATTTTTTATTTGCCAAGGGACCGGGAAGAAGGACTACCCGAAAAATTAATTGATCTCGCCATTAAAGAAGGCCGGGCCCGGCATATTGGAAGAAGAGTAAGAAAAGACGGAACAATTTTCTGGGGCAGCATTCTTATTACTGCATTGCATGATGAAGAAGGATCTGTAATTGGTTTTACCAAACTCACAAAAGAGCTAGCTGAAAATGAAATTGATTGATCCCGATAGCTATCGGGATCAAAAAACGGTAATTTTAGAAAGTGAATATAGCATCACGATCTTTCTTTGTTACTTTATTTTCTCTTATACAATTATTTTTATCGGCCCAGGATATTTCAGGAGTATGGGTTGGCAATTATAAGCCGTCTTTCTTTACAGCCACCCCGGAAAAATTGGTTGTTGAAATATCTATCTATAATGATTCATTGATTACTGGCGCCTCTCATCTTTACTACAAACACCAACAATACGAGCATTATAAGATTTATGGTATATTTAAAAAGAAAGAATCCATCATCTATTTTTCGGAAGACAGTACGATCGCTGTAAAACTTGGACCTATGGACGACAATTGTCTCGGGAACTATACTATGAAATTAACATCAACTGAAAATTTGCTTGAAATGAAAGGAAGATGGGAAGACAATTCAGTAAGTATGTTTCCATGCCCTCCTTCGGGAGTCTGGCTTGAAAAAAAAGTCGATAAAAAAATCAAACAAACTAATACGGCGTCAAAAGACGAAAGACTGGAAAGAAGATCGGATATACAAAGTCTTGTTGAGGTCAGCGGCGTTGAAAAAGATTCGATCCTTATCGAGTTATACGACAATGGAATTGTTGACAATGATTCTGCATCCATTTATCTCGATGATTCCTTACTATTATACAAACAATTCGTTTCAGGTAAACCAATTTCATTTTATGCTTCCCTTGATAAACAAAGACCTATTAGTAAATTGAAACTTGTTGCTGAGAACCTGGGTTCAATACCACCGTGTACTGTTCTTATGATCATTACAACAAAGAAAAAAAGATATGAAGTGAATTTATCAAGTAATTTTAATTCGAATGCTGTCGTTGAATTTTTTCTAAAAGAATAAGCTAAGCCCTTTTCAACTGATATCTTCTATCAAAATATCGCCAACTATTTCTATCCAATCGGAAGTAAAGCCGCTTACTTTTCAAGAAAAAGATATACTGAAAAAAATAAAGAAAAAGAAAAGTCGGTTTTTTCTGTCGACCCTAGCGGGATTTTTGATACTCATTCCAATCGGGTGGGTTTATTCAATTAATAGGAGGTATACCACCTCAGGTAGTAGATATCCACGACTTAGTGAGGATTCAATAAAAATGATGAACCACCTGGCCCCTTACTTTTACCTCTTCCTCTTTCTTCTAATAACCGGTTATTTTACTTACTATTATTATCAGCTATTATATCCATACAGTAGAGACCTAAAAGGAGGATTGAAAGAAATACTTTATTACGACCCTGGAAAATATCAGACACCCTTTTTCGCAGAATATTATATTATCACCCCTCTTTTTAAAAAATCAAGAGTTAAAATAAGTAAGGAGATTTTTGATGCTATTGGACCAGGTTCACTAGCTGCAATTTCCTATTCAATCCATTCTCATTTTATATTTTCAATTGAGGTGGATGAAAAAGAAATAAAATTCAATGAAACAAACGAGTTAGTAGATCAATAAAAAAATCCCCCGAAACATCGGGGGATAACAAATCACTGAACCATTACATTATAACCAAACTTTTAATTACTGTCTTGGAGGACCACCACGGCCACGCAATGTTGGCTCGATCTGCTCTTTCCATATCTTGAATTTATCATCTCCAAGAATAGGTTTTACTTTTGCATCAAGAGCTTCCATGAAAGGTTTCATCTTTTCCTGCATAGCTGCACGCATAGCATCACGATCTCCACCAGCACTTGCCATTGCTTCTTCACGAACTTTATCCTGGGCTTTATAATAGTCCAAATAAGCCGCATCCATGTCCTTCATCTTCGCTTCATCAAGCTTAAATGCACTGTCAGCTTTAAAATGAACTCTTTTTACTCTTTCTTCAGGAGGGGGCATTTGGAAACCACCACCCTGTGCAAACGAGGGAGCTATGCCGGCGAACATCACAACCGCTAAAGCAATAATCGTTTTTTTCATTAGTATGTATTTTATTTATTTAAAAATTGAGAAAGCTATTTATTTTCTTTTTTATCAGATGGCCTGCGTGGTCCGTTATTACTGATAATTCTTTTTACGATCTGTTTTATGAACGAATCCATTTTTGGTTTCTGTTCTTCTTTACATAGTTCTTTTATTGATTGGAAATAGTGAAAAGTGCTGACATCAAGTTCCATTTGCTTTTCACCGATCTTAGAAGCATATGAATTCAAAACAGAATCATTAACACCTTGCTGATAAATAAGAGAGAAAAAATCTTCTTTTGATTTTGTAATGTCTTTGGACAAAGGCCTCATCCTCCTAAATTGCTGCGTACGCAATGAATCATAGGCAACAGCTTGTTCATCGTTCAATCCTACTTCATTCTTTACTTTCTGTATTGTCATGTCATGCGTTTCCTTTTCAGAAGGCTTTGGCGGATGAGCAGGTTTATTAAAAACAAAATAATACAAGAGGCCGATATTGGCCACCAGTAAGACACTTGTGATAACTAAAAGTATTCTGTTATTTCTTATATAGCTCATTCGTTAGTCATGTTTTCGTAATCGTAATTGTCTACCGAAGCCACTACATTATATTCATTTGCTAATTCAGAAACATTAGCAGTATCGCCAGTACCATTATCATTAGAATTGGATCCTAAAAGAGCCCAGCCATTCACTGCCATTACCAGCAATACGATCGCCATAGCTATGATCGGTTTGCTGATAAAAGAAAGAGTTCTTTCCCATGCACCGTCTTTTTTAGCCATCCGGGCTTGAATGCGGGTAAAAAGAAAAGGATTCGCTTCGGCCCTTTTTACGCCATCAAGGCATTGAAGCGTTTGCCCGATCTCTTGTTCTATTTTTTCTTTTGGTGTCATTTTACTTATAATTTGACGATGTATAAGATTGATTCCTTCTACTTATAATGTTTATTATAATACTCTTCAAGTTCTTTTCTAAGGTTCTGATTTGCACGGCTCATCAGCGATTCTACAGCCGATACTGTGGTATTTAACACTTCGCTTACGTCCCGATAACTAAGCCCCTCCAGTTTATGCAGCGTGTATGCTGTCTTCTGGTTTTCCGGCAAACTTTCGATCGCTTTAAAAAGAACTGCGGCCCTTTCTTTATTATCCAGGCTAACACCCGGGTGATGAAAATCGGGAATTGAATCCTTCTCATCATTTCCGCCTCCTAAAGATTGCAAAAAGCCAAATCTCTTCTTTCGTTTTTTACTCCGTAAATGATCCAGTGCTGTTGTCGTTGCTATCCGGTAAAGCCAGGTCGAAAATTTTGAATCGCCTTTAAACGTATTGATCTTTTCAAACACTTTTATAAAAACATCCTGTGCCAGGTCTTCTGCTTCGGTCTCATTTTGTACGATCCCGAGGATCGTATTATAAACCATGTCTTTCCACTGCTCTACAATAGTTTTGAATGCAGCTTCATCTCCCTGTTTCAGTTGCTCTATTAATTCCGTTTCGTTGGTCAAGGTTGGTCATCGGTTTTCGGTTTTCAATTTAGGCAACTAATTTCTTCTGAAAAAATCTCCCTGTCCCTGGTTAAAACTTGGTCTCGCAGGTGCCTTTCCAAAATTCTTAAGGTTATAAGTAAACGTAAGCATAAAATATTGCTTTAAGACCTTAGTCGTTACGTCTTCAAAGTAAGTTTCCGTTACATTTCTTGAAATGCTCTGGTTCTGATCAAGGAGGTCAAATACAGAAAGACGTATCTCTCCTTTTTGGCCTTTCAATATTTTTTTTGCTATAGCCATATTCCACAACCAATAGCTTTGATTATATCCATCGCTCAATCCTGTATAAATTTGGTTACTAAGGTCTGTGTTAAACAACCATCCTTTTTTAGTCAGGAGATTAAGCTTTGCTGTAGTTGTATGAGAGAAATATTTATTATCCGCGTTTGGCTGCAAAGTATTTTTAGCATTATTAAAACTACCATTGTAAGAAACAGTATAATCAACATACTGGCTGATATTACTAGCCAATACAACGCCTGCATTATAATTATAAGAAGTAGTAACTCCCTCTATATTATTTATAAGGCCTGGAGTTCTGTTTGCGACAAACCCTGTGTTCAGGCTAATATTTGTTTTTATAAACTTCAATGGCTGTGCGTAAGTAATAAATACATTGAAGTTCCGCTGACCATCCATGTTTATTGGTTTGGTTAATTGGGAACCCTTATGCAATATAACTGAAGGGGTAAGTGTTGAATCTTTTGTTGCCGTATAAGTTGCTGTAGCTACGTAATTGTCAGTAAGCGATCCAAAAAAGTTTACGAACAAACTTTGACTTTTCTTAGTATCAGTAAATTGATAACGGCCACCTATTCTATGTGCAAAAGATTGATCAAGTTCCGGGTTACCCGTTGTGATCAAGAGAGGATTGGTGTTATTGATAACATCCTGCAACTGGTATACAGAAGGAGGATTTGTATTAGCCCTGTAAAAGAGCCTGAGACTTTCTTTCTTTGACAATGGCAGATTGAACATCAAGTTGGGTAAAATATTAGTAAACGTTCTGTTTACATGAGTTGCATATGGATATTGTTGGTCGCTTTCAAGCGTTGAGGACTGAATATCGAATCCGAAAGAAATTTGTTTGGTACGATCACCTTTGCGAAAGCTGACGCCTCCTCTTTGTATCACATTTGTATATTCAAGCACACTGGACAAACTGGTATCAAGTTCAGAATATTTCGCGGTTGCATTTTCAAAACTATATGCTTTCTTTTTTGAATCGTTAAAGCTATAAGATGGGTTATAATGGAATTCAATTATCGCTCCTTTTTTTCCGACAGGCTCCGTATAATTCAAACTACCAGAATACTGGTAACCCTTAACGATCTGATCATTAAACTGGCGGGTAGTATCTTTTACAACAAAAGGGCCTTTATAATACAAGCTATAAGCATCCGTGTATGATTCACCATCCTGGTTATTGATCCCATTGTTGAAATTTGCTGAGAATGTTCTTCCTCTTTTCCTGAAAGAATGCCTGTAAAGAATATTATTATTAAAGTTAATTCCAGTTCTTTGTGCCCTGTTTGCATTTAACGTTTGGCTGAGTGTGTCATCTCCATTTGTAAACATCAAACCTTTTGTCAAGCTATTACTGTTATAATCCTGGATACTAATGGATGGAGTGATCAGGATAGAATTAAATGAATCAAGTTTCCAATCGAACCTGAAGTTGGCCCTGTGATTATAGTTGTTACTCTCTGATGCTGCATCCTGATCATAAAATTGTGTAGTATCACCTACCGGGAAATATTCTCTTGCAATTTTTTCACTGTTTTCTGTTTTCCTGTTATTATAGAAATAACTACCACTTACATCAAGATTCTTTCCCCACTTATCATTGTAATTAATACCTATAGCATTTGTCTTGCTGATACCTGACTGTTGGCCTACTAAGAAACCACCGCCGCCACCACCGCCAAAGTTGTTTCCGCCACCACCACCACCACCAAAGCCACCGCCGCCTTGTCTGCCACCACCCTGAGCTCTGAAATTACCACCACCAAATCCACCGCCACCACCGCTACTTGTTACTCCCAAAAGATCTACTTCCGCAAAATTTTGTTGGTTCACATCATTTGTCAAAGCAACTATTGAAATTCTTGTATTCTTTTTAAAATAACTCATATTACCGCCGGCGAGATAATGATTGTCGGTACCATAGCCTGCAAAAAATCTTCCGAACTGGCCATTACGCATACCGGGTTTTGTAACGATGTTGATAGACTTGGCTGCACTTCCATCATCAACACCAGTAAACTGTGCCTGGTCACTCATCCGATCAAACACCTGTATTTTATCAACTATTTCAGCTGGTAAATTGCGAAGCGTCGCAGTTGCATCATCTCCAAAAAAATCTCTTCCATCAACTGTCACTTTTCTTACTTGCTCACCTCCCACTTTCACTTGTCCATTTTCAACAGTAATGCCTGGTGCTTTTTTTATCAGGTCTTCTGAGTTTGCATCAGGATTTACTTTTAACTGGCTTGCACTTATCTCAGTAGTGTCAGCTTTTTGTTTTGTTAATGGTGGTGTGCTTATTACAGTAACGCCTCCCAAAGTTTTTGCTTCCCTGTTGACGGCAATATCATCCAGTTTTTTAGTAGCATTCTCCCAAACGATCTCTCTCTTTGTTAGCTCATATCCCAAAAAACTGATCACAAGATCATACCTGCCTGTATCAGCCAGGTTTTTAAACTCAAAAGTTCCTGTTTTATCTGAAACAACGGTTAGGGAATCTTTGCCCCGGATGATCTTTACAGTTGCACCTGAAAGCGGCTGCTTATTTTCAGCATCACGTATAGTACCGGAAAGAACGGGGGTTTGTGAAAAAGATGCGAGGGAAAGACCAAGCAAAACGATCGATAAGAGACTGACTTTCATTGTAAAATTTTAGTTCAAGGGTTTAGACGTTATGAGTATTTCAAACCTTCGTTTAAAGGTTGGAATTCAAAACGTAATACTAATGATTTCTTATATTTATGATATATTCATAACCAAAACAAATTTTATGAGCTTCTTTGACCGTTTATCTAATGGCTGGACGCTGGCCATGAATAGCCTTAAAGTATTAAAGGAAAATAAGCAATTGATCATTTTCCCAGTCCTTTCCGGTATCTCCCTGGTACTAATTATGGGTTCTTTTGTCCTGGTTTTTTTGGGAGTAAATGGATGGAGTGATGAAAATATTGAAGATCCCGGTACTATCGGAAATTACCTATACTTGTTTTTATTTTATCTCGTCAATTATTTTATCGTCGTCTTTTTCAATATGGGTTTAATTCACTGTACTCGTCTTTATTTCCGCGGTGAAGAAGTTTCAATAAATGCTGGCCTTCGTTTCAGTCTTAGCCGCATCGGCACTATTTTTTCATGGGCAGTATTTGCTGCAACTGTTGGCACTATCCTGCGCATTATACAGGAAGAGTCAGGTCTTATTGGAAAAATAATTACTGGTATTATTGGCATCGTATGGAATATTGCTACATTCTTTGTGGTTCCAGTTATAGCTTACGAAGGTCTTGGACCAATTGCAGCTTTCAAACGTTCTTCTCAACTGATGAAACAAAAATGGGGCGAAAGTCTTGGCGCTACATTTAGCTTTGGATTAATACAGTTCCTGGCGATGATAGTACTGATAATTCCTTTGTTTTTTATTGGCAACATGATTCATCCAATAGGAGGTATTGCTCTTGCAGTAATGGGTGTGTTTATTATTGCGACAATATTCAGTGCCGCTCAAACCATTTTTGTCAGCGCTGTATATCATAATATTACAGATGAACCAGTGAAGCATTTCAATCAACAAATGATTGATGGATTATTTCAAAAAAAATAAGCTTAGTGAAACTTTTAGAGCCGGGAAATCATAAGCATGGTTCCCGGTTTTCTTTTTGATAAAAACATTTTATTGTCGCAATTTTTCAAAAAAAATTATGGCCCACCATCCTCATGCTTTTTTACCGGGGGCTTCTAAAAGACTCGAAGCATTATCCGACGGAGTATTTGCAATTGCCTGTACGTTGCTTGTACTTGAAATTCATGTCCCTCATTTTAAACAAGGTCTTAGTATAGCAGAGCAATGGCATGAAGTCAGTGAATTGATCCCGTCACTTATTGCTTTTGGTTTTAGCTTTTTAAATATCCTTGTTTTCTGGACCAATCATGATGCCATTAATAAAGTGGTAGTTCGATACGATACAAAAACAACTTATCTCAATATTATTTTTCTTTTGTTCATCAGCCTTATTCCATTCACTACCGCTTTTATAGGACAAAATCCTCATTCATTTGTTGCGATCGCAGCATATGGGCTGGTGCTAATGTTTGCATCTTTAACAGCGATCCTGATGTATCATCACCTTGCATTTAAATCAAAACTTTTTTTACCTGAAGTATCTGCGATATCCAAGAAGCGGGTTTACAAGCAAATTGTTTCAAGTCCTTTTATATATATAGCTGCTATTACAGGTGGATTGATCACCACTTATATTCCCATAACGATCTATATAATTATGCCGGTCATCTTTATGTTCATGCCACAACTTGATTTTGACACTAAAGAAGAAGAATTAAAAAAAGAACATAACGAGTAATTATTCCCAAACAACTGTGCCTGGTCTATCATACCACGCAGGGTATTTTGGTAAATGAATTTTTTCGATCTCATTTCTTTTTACTTTCAAAGAGGGAGTGATCATATTATTGGCGATCGTCCAATTTTCTTTCATGATCACCATCTTTTCTATTTTTTCAAATTTTTCCAGGGAAGGATTGATCAGGTTCAAACTTTCTGTAAAGCTTTTTATCAATTCATCTTTTGTTTTCTTTTTTCCTGTGTCTGAAAGACAAATAAGTGCCATTGGCTGCGGTACTCCGGTACCAACAATACAAGCATGCTCAATATCAGTATTAGAAAGCAGTTTCACTTCAATAGGCGCAGGAGAAATATATTTTCCTTTATCAGTTTTAAACTGATCTTTTACACGACCTGTTATTTTCAAAAAGCCTTCACTGTCATATTCGCCCATATCACCGGTCTTTAAAAACCCATCTTCGTCAAAAGCATCCGCTGTCATTTGCGGCTCCTTATAATAGCCTTTCATATTTCCGTCACTCTTTACACGAATTTCACCATCATCCGCGATCCTTACCTGCACCCCTGACAAAACTTTTCCTACAGTTCCAAACTTATGAGCTCCAGGTCCGCAGAAATGTGAATACACACAATCTTCGGTCATACCATAAGCCTGGTAAATAATGATGCCGAGCTTTGCATACCATTGTTGTAATTCGATCGAGATTGGCGCCGCAGCGCTATAAAAATGTGAAACTCTGGAAAACCCCATTTTTTTCTTTAAACTTTTTTTGAAAAAAGAATTAACAAGAGGAATTGAAAGAATGAGATCAAGATTACGTTGAGATAGTTTTGACAAAACGCCTTCTCTCATTTTTTGCCAGATACGTGGCACCGCAAAAAAGAGTTGTGGTTGTATCTCTGCAAGATTTCTTGAAAAACTTTCCAGCGATTCTGCAAAAGAAATTGTACCACAAGTAAACAATGCATTCATTTCAATTCCTACCTTCTCCGCGATATGACTAAGGGGTAAATAAGAGATCACTGCAGGTTGATGTGGTAATTCTAATTGCGTAATGGCCGCAGTAAGAACCGCACCAAACGCACCTGCCGCATGCATTACTCCTTTACTTTTTCCTGTAGTGCCGGAGGTATAAATAATGGTAAGTACATCCTCTTTCTTCCATGAGTAAATATTATTCAGTGGTTCGTTGTTGCTAATCAATTCTTCAATAGAATGTTTTTCTTTTATTCCATAAGCAGTAACACTGATTCGGATCACGTTTGCAGGAATTCCATTTGACTGTGATCCGTAATCATCCAATTTACCAATGACAATTGCTTTTGCTTCGCTATGAATTAAGATCGGTTCAATAGCGGCGGCAGATAAGGTTGGATAAATTGGGATGGAGATACAGCCTGTCATCATGATAGCGATATCAGCGATAATCCATTCAGCACAGTTTTTTGAAAGTATAGCAATATGATCTCTTTCTTTCAATCCTAATGAATGAAAACCTTGTGCAATTCTTCTTGCCTCATTGCCAGCCTGTGCCCACGTCCAAGTTTTCCAAACTCCATTGATCGGCTGTCGAAGAAATATCCTGTCCGGGTTTTCTTTTTCCCATTTTAAAAATTGTTCCAGTGGTGTTGATGGCATTCAAATCGTTTTAAAAAACTAATCTAAACATTATTCTTAATAAATCATACCTCATTATAGTTTGGGTGGTGTCTCAGTTTGTTTTTTAACCACGGAGACACTTGGTGCCCGGAGAAACACGGAGATTATCCCTGTGTATCTTAGTGTCACTGAGTCTCCGTGGTTTAATTTTAATTTCAAACTGAGATGCTACATCAACCTTAAACAAAAAAAATTGACTTTCTTTCACTTAACTTTAATATCCAAAACTACAATCACATGAAACGTTTTGTTTTTTCATTACTCACCATTTGTTACTCACTACTCACAATTTCGCAGCAAACACAAAAGCCGCCGCTACATGGAAAGAACTGGATGGCAATCACAGGTAAACCATTAGCAGCAACGGCAGGTGCTATCACTTTTCAAAAAGGAGGGAATGCAGTTGACGCCGCTTGTTCAATGCTTGCTGCAACATGTACCATGTGGGATGTATTAAGCTGGGGTGGCGAAACACAAGCACTTATTTACAATCCAAAAACAAAAAAAGTTATTGCAATAAATGCATTGGGTGTGGCACCAACTGGTGCAACTCCTGAATTTTATAAAAGCAAAGGATACGATTTTCCTCCTGAGTATGGACCATTGGCTGCAGTTACTCCCGGTACAGTTGGCGGTTTATGTCTTATGCTTGCTAATTATGGAACAATCAGTTTGAAACAAGTATTAGAACCAGCTATGCAATTAGCAGCTGGCTATCCAATAGATGCACAAACTGCCAACTCAATGGAATCTGAAAGAAATAAAAAATGGCTGAAGCAATGGCCATATAGTACTGCTGTTTTCTATCCACATCTTGGAGGAAAAAGAGAAGCACCTGAACCGGGAGAAATTTTTGTACAAAAAGATCTCCTGGAAACTTTAACTAAAATGATAGAATCAGAACAAAATGCATTGAAGCAAAAAAAATCCCGTAAAGATGCGATCATGGCTGCGTATAATAGATTTTATAAAGGTGATATCGCAAAAGAATTCGTTCGTGGCTGCCAGGAACAAGGTGGCTTGATAACAATGGAAGACCTGGCAAAATGGAAGCCGATCGAAGAAGAACCAATGCATGTTAATTATAAAGGCATCGATGTTTACAAATTGCAGCAATGGACTCAAGGTCCGGCTCTTTTACAATCACTGAACATATTGGAAAATTTTGATCTGAAAGCAATGGGCTACAACAGTTCAA